>Ga0114931_10012053_pt1 | contig 10146 bp, 14 predicted proteins | sample 2SBtaG_FD_89579 | JGI IMG/M metagenome (GOLD analysis project Ga0114931, IMG submission 89579) | Deep subsurface microbial communities from Kolumbo volcano to uncover new lineages of life (NeLLi) - 2SBTROV14_V59a metaG | ecosystem: Environmental > Aquatic > Marine > Volcanic | place: Kolumbo... | reverse complement strand
CAGAGTAGAGTCTTATGGCGATGAATATAATTATCGCTACACCGAAAACCTGAATTTCGTTGGCATGGTGTATGGTGATAATGCTCTTTCAGAAGAGCCAGCGACTCTGTGCTATCTTCGCGGCGAATTCAGCACCGGCAAGATGTTCATCAATGCGGCGACAATGAGAAAACTTCCTCTATGGTCGCAAATCTGGCAATTCAAGTCGGGGTACCGCGAGGCAGGCCCGACGAAGAAATGGTGGGGAATCGACCACGAAGCTCCAGATGTTTCTGTTATTTCCGAGGATGAAGTCGAAGTTTTCGCGGCTCTTCATGCTGAAATGAAAGAGCTCTATGAGAAGCGTCTTATCGTTGTGGACCATCAGGGTGCAGATGATAATGATGAATCAGAAGCAGATGCTGGACCAAGCGAATTCTAAAGAGGCCGAGGATCTCGCCCTTCGGGGCGAGCTTCCTTTGACTAAGGATTGTTATGGCACAACGACTGGATATATCCAAGATCTCAGCTCTTGCAGAACTTGAAAGAATAGGGTGGGATTTCGAGCCAGCCGGTGGCGATGAAATCAAGTGCAAGTGTCCAGCTCACGAGGATACTACGCCTTCTTGCTCATTGAATACCAAGAAGAATGTCTGGAAATGTCACTCCTGCAATGCCAAGGGAGACATCATCGGATTCTTGGCTTATGCAAGCAAGGTGAAACGAGGCACCATCATTCTCGATCTCGAGAAGCGTTATGATTTCAAAATAACTCGGTGCATAAATCCTGAGACTATTGAAAAGTATTTTTCAAATATTCAGGATGCCGGACCTCTATTGCAGGCATTATATGATAGGTGCATCACCGATGATGATATGAGAAAATATCGCATAGGGTACAACGATGGCCGAATCACGATCCCTATATACGATGTGAATCACAGGTATATCAACATACGAAAATATCTGCCCGGAGCACCGGGACCAGAAAAGATGAAGAATGTTCCGGGGTATGGGAAACCTGCCTTGTTCCCAATTGATCAACTCGGGTTCGACAGGATCATTCTCTGTGCTGGAGAAATGAAGGCGATTGCAACCGCAAGGGTCATGAATGATCTCGGATACGGTGCAGTCTGTGTGACTGCCGGAGAGGGATCATGGCCTTCCGCCATGACAGATTTCTTTGTTGATAAGACTGTATTCATAATGTTTGATACAGATTCTGCTGGTAGAGTAGGGTCTCGTAGGGTCGCCGGATATCTATACTATGCGGCGAAGTCAGTATGGATCTTGCACCTACCACTTGATCCTGAAAAGTTCCCAAAGGGTGATATCAATGACTGGCTTGCATCAGGTGCGACAGTTGAAGACATGGAGAAAATGATATGCTCTGCCGAAGAATGGCTTCCGCCCTCGGTAGTAGAAGAGGAAGAATCTCCACCGATTCAAATCCAACTTGCCGATGCGGTGCATAGCAAGAATTCTGGAAGGAAGATTGAATTTGAAGCGGTGGTTACTGCAATGGATACGACACCTTATCTTATTCCAAAGGTGGTGAATGTTTCTTGTGATAGGCATCAACCGAATTGCCCGTTCTGTCCAGTGAGAGTGAAAGAAGTCGATGAAAATACTGGATTCACTGAGATGAAAATCGAGGGAACTTCCCCCTGAATTCTGGAAATGGTAAACTCCCCGAAGTCAAAACAGAAAGATGCTATAAGAGAGTCACTGAGAATTCCAACCTGCAAGATTGTGGCATTCTCAGTGAAGGAACATGCTAATGCTACTGATGTACGATTATCACCAACGATGAATGTCGGTCAGCAGAACTCAGAAAATTCTGTTCAGCAGGGAGTATGCTTAGGCCACGGATTGGAGATGAATACACCTTATGTTTTTGAGGGAAGAACATTTCCACAACCAAAGTCTCAGCAAGCGGTGATCCTTATTGATAAGTTCCGATTAGGAGAGGATAGTCTGAATTCATATGCACCTTTGGAAGACGATTTAGAAGGGTTGAGAATATTTCAACCTTCCTCATGGTCAGAAAAAGACATAAATGATAAACTTGACTCAATATACTCTGATCTAGAAACAAATGTCACGAGAATATTTCAGAGGAAGAGCTTGCATCTCGTAGTTGACTGCACCTACCACTCTCCTCTTGTGTTCAATTTTGACGGACAGCTCATCAAGGGGTGGGTGAATTCTTTGATCGTAGGAGATTCAAGCCAAGGAAAATCCGAAACCAACCTAAGGCTCATGGAACACTACGGTCTCGGAGAACGAGTTGAGTGCAAGAATGCTTCCATTGCAGGACTCCTCGGTGGGTTGCAACAATTAGGAAATAGGTGGTTCGTCTCTTGGGGAGTGATACCTACACACGATAGAAGACTCGTAGTGCTTGAGGAAATCAAAGGGACCGATCCTGAAGTTCTATCTAAGCTCACAGATATGCGTTCTTCTGGCATTGCAGAAATACCTAAGATAGAAAAGCGTCGTGCATTCGCGAGGACGAGACTCATATTCGTGTCTAATCCTCGCACTGGAAGACCGGTGTCGGCCTACAATTTCGGAGTGGAGACTATCAGTGGCTTATTTGAGGGGTTGGAAGATATTCGGCGTTTCGATATTGCAATAGTGGTATCATCTAAGGATGTAGACATCACAGAGATCAACAAATTGAGTCGGAATAGGCCGGTGGTGAATCATATCTACTCTAAGCACCTATGCCGAGAGCTCATTCTGTGGGCATGGATAAGAACTGCCGATGAAATACATTTTGACTCTGATGCAGTGGATTTGATAATGAGCGAAAGCATCGCCTTTTCCGAGAAATATTCCGAGATGATTCCTCTTGTTGATAGAGGCACCATGCGACATAAGATCGCGAGGCTAAGTGCTTCTCTTGCTGCAAGGACATTTTCAACAGACTCATTGCATGATTTGAGAATTAGGAAATGCCATGTTCAATATGTCGCAAAGTGGTTAGAAGAAATGTACTCTTCTGTCTCCTTTGGATACTTAGATTTCTCGAAGGCACAGGTGCATTCAACGAAGATAGTTGAACCAGCTCTGGTCAAGAGAAGATTATCGGGAATGAAATATGCCAAAGATCTTATTGAAAATCTATTATACGCTGATAGCATAACTCTCAACGATTTCGTTGATTGGTGTGATGTAGAAAAAGACATCGCACAGAGTCTTGTTTCGTTTCTTATAAGGAAAAGAGCGATATACCGGCAACGGAGAATCTACAGGAAGACGAGTGCGTTCAAAAAGATACTGAAAGATCTGGCGGCGATGGGGCTGCCAGAAGGAACAGATGAGGAGGAATTCTGATGATTACATTAGGAACAGTGTCGGCGAGGATCGATTGTATTGTTGCAATAACAAGATCATCATTCAGAAAGCCGATCGTATGGCTATCTACTGGACAATTCGTAGTAGCGAACGAGATAACCTATGAAGAGGCAGTAAACCTATGGAAGGAATCGTTATGCAAAGAGTAAGAGCGTTTCACGACAGTTATCGGTATCCGACAGATCAGAAATTGAAGAAGGGGGGTATGCCTCCCAATACTCTGTCTGATCTGCTGGGAAGTATTTCTAAAGCAATGGAGAAGACAGGACTCGAACGACAAGAAGACGGAGACCCGAGAATCTACCGAATCCATCTGATGTTAGAAGAATTGTCCGAACTCGTTGATGCCTTAGGAAAAGGCGATGAAGTGAAGGCATTCGACGGTGCCCTCGATCTCCTGTATGTCACTATCGGCACCTGCATCACTTTCGGGTGGCCAGTCATGGAAGGGTTTGCAGAAGTTCACCGTTCGAATATGACTAAGGCATTTCGCCCAGGAACTCGTATGCGTGACAAAGGAGACTCATATGAAGCTCCAAAACTGAAGGAATTGATAGATAATTATCATTATTGCCCGAACTGTGATGGGTTCGGATCTTTGTACGGGCAAGAATGCCCTTCTTGTAAGGAGGCCCGAAATGAAATTCGGCAGGCCGAAAATGATTGAAGATGTTCCTGAGGCACTGAGAATGAAATGCCGAATTGTCAGAGATAAAGATGGCACCTTTTCGCGAGGAATGAAAATAGATTCTCGCGAGGCCTTCAAGATCATGGCATGGCAAGCGTTCAGCGATCTCATGGATAGGCGATTAGGATTGGGATTTCATCAAGATGGAACGGTGTCTTGCAACTGCAAGAATTACAGAGACATATTTGAAGTGTGGAAGGAACATTATGAATAAGGAAGTGGCAAAGCGGTTGCTCGCTCTTGACGAAGCCGCCGAAAAATTAGTGAAAGAGTGGTACAAGATTCATGACATCTTTCCATCTTTGAAATTGGAGCATACGGTGGATGAAGAAGCCCGAAATTTCCTATGGGATGTCCCACCAAAAACCCATGAGATTCGCGAGCGAGGATCTCATCATAATAGAAGGTGGGAAGTCCACAGTTTCTTGAGCGGCAGCACCTTTTCGTTTGATTCTCTCAAGAATGCTGAAGATTATGTAAAGGAGCAACGACGATGAAACAATTTGAATCTCTTGATGAACTCTGGCTCGATGCAGCGAATGAAATCATAGAGAACGGCACAGATCTACCCTCGCGAGATGGCAATTGCAGGGAGGTCATGGGATATGTCGCAAGACTTACCGATCCCATGAGCAACTTCATGTTCAACCCTGTGCGAAAGATGCACCCATCTTATGCAGCGGCAGAACTTATATGGTACCTTTCGGGGGAAACTGAAATCACTCGTATAGAAGCATATGCTCCTCAATATAAGCGTTTCGTTTCAGGGGAGAAAGATGATGGTCTTCATTCACACGGTGCATATGGTGGTAGGTTATCAGAAACGAGTCCCGCTGGATACACCATGCTCGCTCATGTAGTTCGGTGCCTTGTGAAAAACCCTGAATCGAGGCAGATCTGCCTCGCACTATGGAATAATGCAAGAGATCTTCCTTTCGCCGAATCGGGCGGAGTCGGTGATATACCTTGCACCCTCGCCCTGAATTTTCTCGTCCGAGATGGACGCCTGAATCTCTGTGCTACAATGAGAAGCAACGACATCTGGTTGGGAACTCCCTATGACATATGGTGTTTCACTTCCTTGCAGTTTTTCATCGCCGAAGCCGCGAAATTGAAACTTGGTTGGTATCAACATCAGGCCATGTCTCTTCACGCTTACGAAAGAAATCATGAAAAGGTGCAACTCGCCGCAGATCCCCCCGAATTCACGGTTGCGAAGATGGGAGGCTATCTGCCAGATAGTAATGACCACTCAATAAGCGAGCCGATCAATGAACTCTGCAAGATGGAGAAGTGGAATCGCCAAAAGGGTACCTGCACCAAGATGCACCACCTCCGAGAAGGATCACGAACTCACGAACTTATGCTGATGGCATCGGTGAAGTGGGCGGGAGAAAGAGCCGCGAAACAATTATGGAATCCTACCTTGAAAAAATACTGTCTGAAAGGGTTTTGCTCATGATAGTGCAATTGCAATACTATAAGAAATCTGGGAAGTGGTACAGTTCAGCAGAATTTGAATGGGAAGGGCCAGATGATGTCATACTGTATAACCTATGGGATGCGGTGCGACATATGAATCCGCATCCGGGACTTGCGTGTAAGTGGGATGGGATCATTTCTGTGAGAGTTCCCGATCATCCGGATGATCATCCGCATCTTATAGTACCGAAGGAGAAGGATAAAGAGAAGGAGATAAATCTTTATACGAACCTGGAAGGACATAAAAGAGATGACACCTTCTGGCAATCAGAAAAAGGATGGTTCGGTGTGGACGAAACGACTAAGACAAGAAGTGCGTATATTCAGGCACCTTGTGAAAAGGGCGATTTATTAGAAGTCGTTGATGTTGAGCCAGAAAAGACAAATGGTAAGTGGCAATGGAAGATCTCTGTGAAGGAGAAGAAATGAATTTCATATTTTCTTTTGAACTTTTCCGGTGGTGCTTCGGTGCAAGATTCCGAAGGGATCACTGCATATGGCATCCCAGCAGGCGGAGTGTAACACCTATCGCAGAAATCGAAATCTATATCGGGCCGTTTATTTTCGGCTTCGGGTGGCAGTTAGGAGATGTTCACTATGAATGATAATGTCTTATCAACTTCGAAGGCAGCCGAATTATGCTTCGTGTCTCCGAGAACGGTTGCTGAATGGTGCGATCGAGGCCTGATAAAGCACCACAGAATTTCGCGTCTGGCTACCGGAGGTGATAGGCGTGTATCAGTTTATGACTTGAGAGACTTCATGGCAGAAAGAAGCATACCTATGCACCGCTTGAACGAATTTATCTGCTCAAATAAAACAATAATAGCATGTGACAGCGATATAATAATTGATAAACTACTATCATCGCTATCGAAGAAACCAATTATAGTGGATAATGCGTTTGATCTTGGTATGCTAACGATAAGACTTTATCCGAAACTCGTGGTTCTGTTCGGCAGGTTTGATAAGTTTTGTATGCAAGTATACAAAACTCTTCCTGGTACTGAAATTATTGTATCATCACTCGGGGCGAAATCTTCGAAGGCGATGAAATTGAAATCTATAAGTTTTCTTCCACTGGAGCCAGAACTCATTTCAAGAATCGAGGACACCTTATGAATCTTCTAATCTTATTAGCGATAGCACCCCTCATCTGGGAAAAGAGACCCGAACCAGTCACTGCAACCACTCCGACGATTTCTTATTGGTGGTGGGCAGATGATCCTATCTTCCCCAACACCTGGGAATTCATGGTTGATGTTGTTGAAGATCCGGCTTTCGGTGATGAGAATCTTCGATGGGAAGCCGTGAAATTCGAAGACGGAGAACCAGTCGAAGATTTCTGCGATCACAGATTCATAAGCGATCAGGCGGCAAAGGTGTTCATAGAATCTCAGGTTCTTCTTGAGATGAGCGTAGCAATGGAATCCAATTCTTTGAAGGGCACCGCCGAATGGACGGCTAATCGGCATACCGTTATTCATAAGTATTCTCGGGCTTCTTCGACTCCCCGAGGTGCAATGGAGAAGGGAGATTCTGCTCCCATTGCAGGTAAAGAGAATCGATATTTATATATCAATTTCAACGGAATCGTTGGGTGGGTGTACGATCCTTTCGGATCTACGATAAACACACTTCCCTACCCACAGATTCCTGAACTTCTAAGGAGGATAGGTTATGTTCATAATTGAAGGTGCCGATAATCTCGGCAAGACAACAGCGGCGAAGAAGATCGTCAAGATCTGCAAGGAGAAACTTGGGTTTCCCACCTCTTATTTTCACATGGGAAGGCCGAATGAAAGATTCAACTTCTCCACTCATTATCGTGATCACATGAAGATATTCAGCGTCCAAGATAGATTTCATCTCGGGGCGTGGGTATACCATCCTCCTGGGACAATGTCGCTGGATACTTTGAAATGGGTCGAGGCAGAGCTCGCGATAAGAGCTTCATATACAGTGATCTTCGTTCCTGCTGATGACAACGCATACTTAGAACGGTTGCAGAATTCGAAGCGTGATGAAATGCTCTCCCCAGAAGAAATCGTCGAGAGTGGCATAAAATTCCGTAATCTCATACCGATGGTGCAGCACGATGCAGTGTTTTTCTTCAACGGTACTTACCCTTCCGATGAACTATTAGAGAAGTGGGCTTCGGAGTGGGTAGCAAGAGTGAAAAGATTTGAAAGGTTGGGATTCACATGCTGAGATCACTAATGAAATTTCATAATCATTTATCCAAACTTGCAGAGAAAACCGAATGCAAGAGGAAAGGAGTATACGCTGCCTATGTTTCTCTTACAGGACGCTTAGGCACCTATGCGATCAACGGCCCGATGGGATTTCCTTGCAGTAACGAAGTCGGAAATTGCGGATGTATGCACGCCGAGATCAAACTTCTTCTCGACTGTGAAATAAAGTCTCCGCATATTTTCATGACTGAGTATGCACCTTGTACGAATTGTGCGAATGCTTTGATATTCAGAAGAAAGAATATCAAAGCGATAATATATTATCATAAGACACCGCATGATATGAGAGGACTGCGACTTATTGAAAGCACCTTCCCATGTGAGTGCTTAGAAACCCTTGATGAAAGGAAGTTGAATGATTGTCTTCAACGAAAACAATTGCATGGTGCAAACGGAGCAAGAGCTTCCTGGTCTGGAAAATTCTCAGGAGATCTTTCTTGATTTTGAAACCAAGTCAGGAGATCCTAAGCGAGGAGGAGATTCTCCATACCTTGGGGATAGGATCGCCGGAATTGCCATCACTGTAGATGAAAATCCTTTATCATGGTATGTCCCTATTCGCCACAAGAGTGGAAACATCCCTCTTGAAGCAACGATTGAGTGGCTGCAAGGAATTATTTCTTCATGCACCGATTGGGTGAATCACAATGTCTTGTTCGATGCACACTTCGCAGAGATGGATGGTATCGATGTCACTTGCAATCTTGTGGACACCTTGACAGAGGCGAAACTTCACGACAGCGATAGATTTACCTATGGCTTGAAGATTCTTTGCAGAGAATGGCTTGGCTTGCCAATGGAAGAACAGATAAAGTTGAAATCTTATCTGCAAGGAATAGGAAGCAAGGATTTCGCTGATGCACCGGCCGACATATTGGGCGAATACGCTTGTGAAGATGTCCACTCAAATCGGCTTCTATACAGATATCTCGTTGAGCATAGGCCGGAGCAGGTGATTGGAGTATGGAATACTGAAAAAGAATTATCAAAAGTCTTATATGAAATTGAGAAGTTTGGGATGCCGGTGCATGAGCAGGAATTGAAGATCGAACAGTTGAAATCGTTGAAGAAACAGGTAGCGATGAATAATGAAATCGTTGCCATAACCGGGATGGAAGTGAATCCTGATAGTCCAGCCGACATGCAAGATCTTATCATGAATCAATTTGGGTTGCCGATAATTTCTCGTAATCCACCTACGAAGAAAATGATGAGCGAAGGTAAGCAAGGAAATCCTTCTTTCGGAGGTGACTCTATCGAAGCATACTTGATGCACCCCGCCGTGATAGAAAAGCCAGAAGTGGGGAGATGTTTGAAATTGCTAAGCGATTATCGACACGAGTCTCATTTCTTTGGATTATTTCTCGGTCCTTACATGAAACTTCGAGGACCAGACGGTAGGTTGCATCCTTCATACAACCAATGCGTTCGCACTGGAAGAATGTCGTGTCGAAAGCCGAATGCTCAGCAGTTGAACAAGAGGGCGAAAAAACTTATCCACCCTCTTGAAGGGTGGTCAATCCTTTCCGCCGATTATAGCCAAGTAGAATTTCGATTGATAGTGCATTATATTCAAGATCAGGCAGCGATCCTTGCCTACAGAGAGAACCCTTTCACTGATTTCCATTCGTGGGTAGCCGAGATCTGCGAGATGCCAAGAAAACCTGCAAAGACTATGAACTTCTTGATGGGTTACGGTGGTGGAAAGGCGAAGGCGATTTCGAGGATGTCTGGAGATGCCAACATTATTGAGCTTGTGAATAATGAAATTGATAGTAAGATATCAAAAGGGGAATTTCTTGCAGAAGATCGAGTGCGGTTGTTCGCGGATATCTGCGAGAAACGAGGACTCAAGGCCTACGAAAATTATCATGAGAGATTGCCTGGAATCAAGTCTTCAACTTGGAAGGCCTCCCGAGTCTGCAAGAGGAGAGGTTTCGTCTTCAACGCCTATGGCAGAAGACGAAACCTACCATCGAAGGCGAGCTGGCGAGCTTTCAACGCAATTGTTCAATCGTGTGCGGCCGATTTGATGAAAGAGAGGGTGGTTGCTCTGGCTAATTCCAGAGTGATGATTGAGAATGATATTCATATTTTCGCACTGGTTCACGATGAGGCTGCAATGATGGGACCATCCGAAAAGATGCATGATCCGAGAATCCAGAAGGAAATACTCAAGATACTTGAAAGTCCGTCTGTTGAATTTCGAGTTCCGATAATTTGTGATATGGGATTATCAGATACCGATTGGTGTGAGGCAAGTAGCGATGATGCGAAAATTGAAAGATGAAATTATGTTATTGTTTCGCTCCAAGAAAGCCATCAGGTTTCTTGAAGAGAATGAGAATGTTCATGTTTTCAAATGCGGAGGAAGGTGGT
>Ga0114931_10012052_pt1 | contig 10147 bp, 11 predicted proteins | sample 2SBtaG_FD_89579 | JGI IMG/M metagenome (GOLD analysis project Ga0114931, IMG submission 89579) | Deep subsurface microbial communities from Kolumbo volcano to uncover new lineages of life (NeLLi) - 2SBTROV14_V59a metaG | ecosystem: Environmental > Aquatic > Marine > Volcanic | place: Kolumbo... | reverse complement strand
GCCCTGCTCTGCCGCCATATAGTGTCATCTTGTTCCACATCTTCCGAGATGCCCGACATAAGATTTCTCTCTTCATCTGCCTGATCGGACATCACATCCACTACATCATCAATGGTGATCCTGCCAACCAACTTGCCATGCATGTTGATTACCGGAATAACTTCAAGGTCATACTTTTTCATAATGGCCACAACCTCCTCTTCGTCTTCATAGGTTTTGACCGCAATTATTTCGTCATTATAAATATCCTTTATTAAGGTCCCATCTTTGGCCAGTAACATTTTTCGAAGAGATACTTTCCCCAACAAATGGTTCTGGTCATCTACTACATAAACTGAATAAATTTTGGATACATTTTCACCCTGGTGCCTGATTTCTTCAATCGTTTGTTCTATGGTCCAGCTGTTACGAGCTTTGATTAGCTCCTTGGCCATTAAACCACCGGCCACATCCTCTTCGTATTTCATTAAGTCAAGGATATGACTCGTTTTTTCATCTTCAGGAAGTAAAGAAATAATCTCTTCTCTGATTTTGACGGGCAATTCATTCAATATATCAACCGCATCATCAGAGTCCAGCACAATGACATATTTTGCAATTTCATCCGCGGTAAAAACACGCAAGAATCGTTTTCTTGTGTCTTCATCCAGGTTAGCAATCACTTCTGCTCCAACTTCTGTCACAAGTTGGTCAAGTACATATTTGGAATCGTCTGTGGTGAACTCTTCGAGGGTTTCAGTGATGTCCGCAGGATTCACTCCACCTAGTGCCGACTTAATAAAGTCTACATCTTTGGCACTAACAGCTTGGTTAAGTCGGTCAACGAATTCCCTCGACAGTTCAAATTGTGCTATGTCAGTCAATGTTGCTCAATCAATGAAGTTAAAGAAATGTAATCATCAACAGTCAGTTGCTCAGCTCGCCTGGACATCACAGGAAGTTGCTGAATGTCAGGCGGCAAATTTATTGGTTTTAATGCGTTGCGCAATGTTTTACGACGGTTTTGAAAAGCCTGCTTTACCAATCGAAAGAACAGGTTCTCAGAACAAGGTAATTTTTTAGTTGAATTTCTTGATAATCGTATGACGGAAGAATCAACTTTCGGAGGGGGGTAAAAAGCTGTGGGAGGAACATCTAAAACCCACTCGGTGTTGTAGTAAGCTTGAAGCAAAACACTCAATATCCCATATGATTTACTACCTGGTTTGCTAATAATCCTGGTAGCCACCTCCTTCTGTAACATACACACAACTTCCATTACCAAGTGATGAAGTTCAAGGACCTTGAAAAATATTTGAGAGGATATATTATATGGGAAATTTCCGATGATCCCAAATGGCATATTGAATTGAGACGCCCAGTCAACTTTCAAAAAGTTATTATGGAATAGCTTATTACCAAGTTGTTTGTACTTGTGATGCAGATAGTTGACGGATTCTTCGTCGATCTCAACGGCATAAAGGTCTATATCACTTCTATTTAACAGGTGCTTTGTGAGAATTCCAGTACCTGGTCCAATTTCCAGAACCTTTGAATAATGATTGAAAGTAAGAAGGCTGTCAGCAATTAGTGAGGCAGTACCTTCTTCTTTTAGAAAATGTTGGCCAAGGTATTTCTTAGGGGTTACTTTTGTCACGTTGTTTCGATTGTTCATTAAATGTAGATTAATTTTCAATTGAATCTGCGGCTGCAAGGTTAAATAGGTACCATTTGATATGAAATCAACACATAAACCCATTGTTGGGATTACAATAGGAGACGTCAATGGCATTGGTCCAGAGGTCATTTTGAAATCTCTGCAAGACCTTCGCATGATGAATTTTGTGACCCCCGTGATCTATGGTTCCACCAAAGTACTATCGTTTTATAAAAAAAAGCTGGGATTGGAGGATTTAACCTATAATCAGGTCAAAGAAGAACACCAGTTTCAGGCCAAATTGATCAACGTAGTGAATTGTTGGGAGGAGACCATTGAGATACGGCCGGGCCATGTCACCAAGGAAGGGGGTACATATGCCTGGAATGCTCTGAAAAGAGGTGCAGAGGATCTGAAGGCTGGATTTCTTGATGCTATTGTGACGGCTCCTATAAATAAGGCCAGCATTCAGTCAGACGAATTTGGGTTCCCTGGCCATACCGAATATTTTGCTAGTATTAGTGAAAATGAGGGTAGTTTAATGTTCATGGTATCCGATATGGTAAAGGTGGCTGTTGTCACAGGGCATATTCCACTATCAGAGGTAGGAGCACTAATTGATGAGAAAAGAGTCAAAACTTCACTTAGAGTATTAATTGAGTCTCTCAAAAAGGACTTTGGAATAAAAAAACCAAAAATTGGAGTTTTAGGAGTCAACCCTCATGCTGGCGAGTCCGGATTATTAGGCACGGAAGAAAAGGAAATACTTGTTCCCACAATTGCAGAATTCAAGGAGAAGGGAGATTTGGTGTTTGGGCCATTCCCGTCTGATGGGTTTTTTGGGAGCGACATGTATCAACATTATGATGCCTGCTTAGCTATGTATCATGATCAGGGATTAATCCCTTTCAAATGCATTGCCTTCACTGCTGGGGTCAATTTTACCGCCGGCCTTTCCTTTATCAGAACATCTCCTGATCACGGAACAGGTTTTGACATAGCAGGTGAAGGAGTGGCATCCTGTGATTCAATGCGGGCGGCAATCATGCAAGCGTATGAAATTGCCAAGAATCATCGCGCTTTCATCACAGTTTGACTCGGAGATGAGAGAAATAGACACATGATCTAATCTCAAATTGACAGGAATCAATTCAATTTTTTAAAATTTCATCTTACCTTTGCGCACTTGAATGAATTAGGGTAGTGGGAAAAGGCAATTTTATCATAGAGTTGAGTCGTCTGAAGAATGGGAATCATAATTTTTTGTTTGAATTTGGAGATGACTTGTTCACCATTTCTGATGAAAGTCTGATCACACACGGACAGGGAAAGGTGATGGTGGTCTTGAGTAAGTCAGTGACCATGGTTGAACTTGATTTTGAAATCGAAGGTGAGGTTGAACTAACATGTGATCGTAGTTTGGAGAAGTTTCAATATCCTTTGATGTTAATTGAACATCTCATATTGAAGTATGGGGAGCACTGGCAGGAAATGACAGAGGAGTTAATCATAATACCGCATAACCAACAGGAGATTGACCTTTCTCATTTCATTTATGAGTTCATAAGTGTTTCAATACCTATGAAAAAACTTCATCCAAGATATGCCAATGAGCCTATCACATCACCACTTATTGTTCCGGAAACGGAAAATCGAGAGGTCGGAACGGATCCTCGTTGGAATGAACTAAAAAAATTAAAGAAATAATTATGGCACATCCTAAAAGAAAAACTTCTAAGCAACGTAGGGATAAGCGTCGCACTCATTACAAGGCTGTGGCCGCCACCTTTATGGAATGTTCAAATTGTGGCGCACCGGTACTAATGCACCGTGTTTGTTCCGAATGTGGATATTACAAAGGGAAACCGGCTTTAGAAAAGGAATTGGCCGTCTGACTTTATGAAGATAGCCATTGATGCTATGGGGGGTGATTACGGCCCTCAAAATAATGTAAAAGGAGTTCAGCTGGCGCTACAAGAGTTGCCGTCATCAGCTACAGTGGTGATGGTGGGTCAGAAGGAAGTACTTCATCAACTTGTGGATGAGGCCGGTTTTGTGAATAAAAATTTCGAAATTGCTCATGCTGAGGATGTCATCCCTATGGGTGTCCATGCGACCAAGGCCCTCTCTCAAATGCCCAGGGCGTCCATCCCCACAGGATATAATCTGTTAAAAGGAAAAGCTGTTGAAGCCTTCTGTGGATGTGGGAATACAGGGGCTATGCATGTTGGGGCTATTTTTTCCATTAAGGCCATTGAAGGGATCATTAGGCCTGGTATAGCCGGTTTTGTCCCGAAAGAGGCCGGTGGATACGGCGTATTAATGGATGTTGGGGCAAATGCCGATTGTAAACCGGATGTTCTTGTTCAATTTGCTGAAATTGCTAGCATTTATGCCAAGCATATCTATGAGATAGACCAACCCAAGGTGGGGCTGATCAACCTGGGTGAAGAAGAACAGAAGGGTACCTTACTAACTCAGGCGGCCTTCCAGTTGCTTAAACTGAACAAGAAATTGAATTTTGTTGGCAATATTGAAGGTCGTGACCTGTTCAATGATAAGGCTGATGTAATGGTCTGTGATGGTTTTACTGGCAACGTCATGCTTAAGCTGGCTGAGTCATTTTATGACATGATCAAGGCTAGAAAAATCAATGAACCTTTCTTTGATCGAATGGACTATAGGAATGTAGGAGGTAGTCCTATTTTGGGTATTAACGGGAATGTAATAATTGGTCATGGAGTATCGGACAAACATGCAATAAAAAATATGTTAATTCAGGCATATAAAATGGCAGTAGCCAATATGAATCAAAAAATAAAGGAAAGCCTTACTTCCTAAATCAAAATGATATGACAAAAATCAGAGCAGCAATCACCGGAGTTCAAGGATACGTTCCCGACTATGTCCTTACCAATGATGAATTGGCCACGATGGTTGAAACCAATGATGAATGGATTACTACCCGGACGGGAATTAAAGAAAGGAGAATATTAAAGGGTGAAGGCAAAGGGACTTCGAGCATGGCCATTGAAGCGGTCAGTGGTTTGCTTGAGAAGACAAGTACAGACCCATTGGACATCGACCTGATCATTTGTGCTACCATTACCCCGGACCATACTTTCCCGGCTACTGCGAACCTGATCGGCGCAGCTACAGGATGTGTCAATGCCTTCAACTACGATATGAGCGCTGCCTGCTCCGGATTTATTTATGCGTTATCTGCCGGAAGTTCTTTCATAGAGTCGGGCCACTATAAAAAGATCATTGTCATCGGTGGCGATAAGATGTCTTCAATTATTGACTATACCGATCGCACAACATGTATCATTTTTGGAGACGGTGCAGGGGCTGTTTTGATGGAGCCTACCACTGAAGACTTGGGTATCATGGACTACATGCATAAAAGTGATGGTCATGGGGTAAAATCGTTACGAATGAAGGCCGGAGGGAGTCGGTTTCCTGCAACCCATGAAACGGTAGATCGCCGGGAGCATTATGTCTATCAGGATGGAAAAACTGTATATAAGTTCGCGGTGACCAATATGGCTGAATATGCTGTGAAGATCATGGAGCGAAATCACCTCTCTTCTGAAGATGTAGATTGGCTGGTCCCACATCAGGCCAATAAGCGTATTGTTGATGCCACTCGTGAAAGAATGGGTATTGGTGACGATAAGGTGATGATGAATATTGACAAATATGGTAATACAACCTCAGGGACGATTCCTCTGTTGCTTTGGGATTATGAAGGTAAGCTGAAAAAAGGGGATAACCTGATTCTGGCCGCCTTCGGGGGTGGTTTTACCTGGGGATCGATATTCTTAAAATGGGCATACGATCCACTCTGATTTTTTAGGATATTCAATTTAGAGTTGTAAATTACAAATCAATTTATGGCAACCACAGCGGATATTAAGAACGGTCTAACTATCGAATTCAATAACGGGCTCTATACAATTACAGGGTTTCAGCATGTTAAACCTGGGAAAGGTCCGGCTTTTGTTCGTACCAAGTTAAAAAATGTTGAAACTGGTAAAGTAATTGAAAATACATTCACCTCGGGACATAAAATTGTCACTGCTAGAATTGAAAGAAGACCACATCAGTTTTTGTACAAAGATGACATCGGCTACCATTTTATGGACAGTGGATCCTTTGAACAAGTGTCATTGGAGGAAGATCTGATTGTGTCGGCTGACTTGTTGAAGGAAGGTCAGGAGGTGGAAATTTTGTTCCATGCAGAAACGGAGAAAGTTCTATCTTGTGAATTACCTCCGTTTGTAGAGCTAACGGTAACCTATACTGAGCCTGGGATTAAAGGAGATACTGCAACCAATGCAACTAAGTCGGCTACCCTGGAAACAGGAGCAAAAGTAAATGTGCCTCTTTTTATCAATCAGGACGAAATCATTAAAGTTGATACTCGTACTCATGCATATGGGGAACGCGTTAAATAACCTGACTTAAAATGAAAACTAAAGAAATAAGAGATCTTATTGAGTTCATTGCCGGTACCGGACTAAATGAAGTGAATATCGAGACGGAAGAACTTAAAATTTCAGTCAAACGGCAGCCTAACATGACCACAGTTGTTGAAAAATCTGGTGGTTCCACATCTGCTGTCTTACCACCAAGCATAACTGCCGTTCCACAAGTGGGAGAGGGAGGCACTACTCTTGAAACTGAGATTCCCGCAGCTCCATCGGTTTCACCTGTTACCGGGGCTGGAAGAGTTGAGATAAAGTCACCCATGATTGGAACTTTCTACCGGTCAGCAAACCCGGAATCCGAGCCCTATGTCAGTGTGGGTGATACCGTTTCTACGGGTCAAACCGTGTGCATAGTGGAAGCGATGAAACTATTTAATGAAATAGAGTCTGAGGTTAGCGGCAAGATCGTCGAAATTCTGGTAGATGATGCCTCCCCTGTTGAATATGATCAACCATTGTTTCTTGTTGAACCTGCCTAACCAAGCACGGAGTGTTTAAAAAAATACTAATTGCAAACAGGGGCGAGATAGCTCTTCGCATCATCAGAACATGTCAGGGAATGGGGGTAAAAACGGTAGCGGTTTACTCTACTGCTGACCGGGAAAGTCTTCATGTCAAGTTTGCCGATGAAGCCATTTGTATTGGTAGTGCTCCCAGTAGAGAGTCATACCTAAATATTCCCAGGGTGATTGCCGCCACGGAGATCACCAATGCCGATGCCATCCATCCTGGCTATGGTTTTTTAGCTGAAAATGCAGAATTCTCTGAGGTATGCAGGGAATACAATATTAAATTCATTGGTGCTACCCCGGAAATGATTGATGGTATGGGCGATAAGGCCAATGCAAAGAAAACCATGCTTAATGCAGGAGTACCTACCGTCCCTGGTTCCGATGGCTTGTTATCCTCAGTGGCCCAGGGAAAAAAACTGGCAAAAAAAATCGGATATCCTGTCATCCTGAAAGCTACGGCTGGAGGTGGAGGTCGTGGAATGCGGCTGGTTCATAATGAGTCTGAGTTCAAAAAGGCCTGGGATGATGCAAAGCTTGAGTCCGGAGCGGCATTTGGAAATGATGCGTTGTACCTGGAGAAATTCGTTGAAGAGCCGCGCCACGTAGAAATACAAATCGTGGGGGATAAAAATGGGAGCGCATGTCATCTTTCCGAACGAGATTGCTCCATTCAGCGCAGACACCAAAAACTGGTAGAGGAAACCCCCTCTCCAATTGTCTCAAAAGAGCTTCGTGAAAAAATGGGACAAGCAGCGATTGCCGGGGCTGAGGCGATAGGGTATGAAGGCGCCGGTACCGTTGAGTTCCTCGTGGATAAGCATGGCGATTTTTATTTCATGGAGATGAATACACGTATCCAGGTAGAACACCCAATTACAGAAGAAGTAACTGATTTTGACCTGATCAAAGAACAGATAAAAGTAGCAGCCGGAGATACCATTTTAGGCATCAACTATTTTCCAAAGATGTATAGCATGGAGTGTCGTATTAATGCCGAGGATCCTTCAAAGGATTTCAGGCCTTCTCCTGGCAAGATCACCCATTTGCATATGCCCGGTGGACATGGCGTAAGGGTAGATAGTCATGTGTATGCAGGATATACCATCCCTCCAAACTACGATTCTATGATTGCCAAGCTTATTGTTAGTGGGCAATCCAGAGAAGAGGTAATTACACGCATGGAGAGGGCCCTATCAGAGTTTGTCATTGAAGGGGTGAAAACAACCATCCCATTCCACTTGAAGCTTATGAAAGATGAAAAATTCAAATCGGGTGAATTCACTACGAAATTCCTGGAAGACTTTGATTTTTCAGACCTTTGAATCTAACTAAATAACTTCAGAAAAGCAGTTGTGTAGGCTTTCTTGCTGTATCGTGCTTCAACCGTTGACCTACCCGCCATGCCAATTTGTTTTCGAAGATCCGAAGATTTGACGAGCATCCTTAACTTCTCAAACCACTGATCTTCATCTGCCGCCAAAAAACCATTGACTCCGTCCCGAATAATTTCGTTGTTGACTCCAACCGGAGAAGTTACTGCCGGGATTCCCATGCCCATGTATTGAAGCGCTTTGAAACCACACTTTCCTCTGGTCCAGGGATTATCAGGTAAGGGCATAATGCCTATATCAATGTCACTTAACTCATCCACTTCACGGTCAGGATCCCATTTGACCCCATGGAGTTGCAGCGGAGGATAGCTGTAGTTTTCGTCACCAATCACTTTGAAGATGAGATTGCCTTTGAACTCATTTTTCAACTTCTGCAACACCGGAAGGGCGAGTTCAAAATGTTTGATGGTGCTAAAACTGCCGGTCCAGCCAATGCATACAGTAGTTCTTATAGGTTGTTGAACAGGGCGGTACAAGTCGGTGTCAATGGTTGTAGGGAGTACAACCACTTTATCATTATAACGTCGTGCATATGCAGCCAGGTATTCATTTCCTGCTACGATCAAATTCGAGCATTCGATAATCCGCTTGATTTTTTTCGGGTTCTTTAACCATTGTAGTTTCCGGTTGGCCTGGTTGAAATCAGTGAGCCAGATGGCATCGTCAAAGTCATAGACCACCTTGGCTCGAGATTTGGAGAACTGGCGTTCGAAGAAACTACTTCCGGTTAAAAATGCCTCTCTTTGAATGAATATATAGTCGTACTGACTCGCTTTTAACAAGTCCCTTAATCGAACTATGATCGATTTGAATAGGATGAAAAGCTTCCGAAATATTTTTTTTTGTGCGTAGAGAAACTGATCATCGTTTGCACTGATCAAAGGGGAGATATCATACTTAAAACCCTTTTCTACAAGAACATCAAGATATTGTTCAAACCGGTATCGCTGAGAAGGTGAGCGATTTAAACGGTGCATTCCTATGAAGAGAATTTTTTTCATCCTGTACTCTGATGAATCCCATTTCTATCCCTAATCAATTCAATTAGTTTATCGTACCAGGCTTGCCCATATTTGCGGATCAATGGAGTTTTCAAAAACTCATAAAGGGGTATATGTTTCTCCTTTCCGTGCTGGCATGCAGGGCTACAAATGTGCCATCGATCATAATTCACAGCTTCATAATGCGCATATTTTGTAATACGAATCGGATACAAGTGACATGAAATTGGTTTTTGAAAATGGGTTTTTGAAGCATTGAACGCTTGCTCAATACCACATTTTAATATCCCATTGTATCATAAACAGCATATGCACACTCTTTGCCTTTTAGGGTTGGAGTAGAGTAATCCCCTTCCTCATCCAAAATATATTTCCCTTGCCGTTCTATTTCTTTTTTTCCATCTTCGCTTAGGAAAGGAATTATTTCATCATAGATTTCTTCTAGAATAGGCAACTCTTCAACTTCGAGAGGTGCACCCAGATCACCTTCAACACAGCAGGCACCTTTGCAGGCCAATAAATTGCATAAAAAATATTCGTCCTTGATATCGTCAGAGATAAGCACATTTCCGTGTTCAATCATTCAGCAAAAATAAGGGTGTAGTTTCAAACTATCTACTCGAACAAGTCCATCTGCGGATAGACCATCTGAAGGGCTTTAGTTTTAACTTCCTCAAATAATCTGCTTTTTGTGCAATAGGAAATATGGTAATAAGGTATAGAGCCTGGTGAAGGGTGATATTTTTGGAGGCTTCCGGTAACATGGAATCCAAGGGATTTCATCTGTTGGTGATATAGCTTGATTCCATGCATGAAGAACTCCACATTGTTGTCCACATTTATATGACTAGAACCTGAAGGCCAGGACTTACCAAAAAAGTTTGTCAATTCCTGATAGTATTCATCTGTATTATCGGAATAAGAGGGGGATCCAAGATGGGGGAAGGCCTGAATGAATAAAAAATCCACAGGGTATTGGGATAAAAATTTGATAGTTTCAAAATACATATTATAGGAAAAAAGGTCTACCAGGCATAAAATGGAAGTACCAGATTTTCTAGTAGGATCCAGAATGTAAGGAGGTATTTTCTCAATGTTAATGTTAATATCGCCT
>Ga0114931_10012051_pt1 | contig 10147 bp, 8 predicted proteins | sample 2SBtaG_FD_89579 | JGI IMG/M metagenome (GOLD analysis project Ga0114931, IMG submission 89579) | Deep subsurface microbial communities from Kolumbo volcano to uncover new lineages of life (NeLLi) - 2SBTROV14_V59a metaG | ecosystem: Environmental > Aquatic > Marine > Volcanic | place: Kolumbo... | reverse complement strand
CGACCAGGTCTGCTTCGCGGCGATTTTCTCGAAAAGCATTACCGATAACAGCAACAACAAGGTGCCGGCCGCATGTGATGCCTTTGTTGGTGCCAATGGTCTCACCGGCGCCAATCTCGCCGGGTTTCTGTTCCATCCCGGCGGCGCCCGGGTGATTGATGCGCTGGAACAGGCATTTGCCCTGCATGCGGGCTATCTTGGCCATGAGCGCCGGGTTTTGCGCGAGTTCGGCAACATGTCGGCGCCAAGCGTGCTGTTCGTGCTGCGGCGCGCGCTCGATCACGGGCTCGACGGGCGCCAGGTGCTGATGGCGCTCGGACCGGGCTTCACGGCGAGTTTCCTTGCCGGCACGATGGGTCATGGTTGAACAGATCATCATTCTCGGCCTGGTCACTGCTGAGCGGGTTGGTGAGCTGGCGCTGGCGCGGCGCAACACCGCGGCACTGCTGGCGCGTGGCGGCATCGAGTATGGCGCCGGGCACTTCCCGGTGATTGTCGCCCTTCACGGTGGGTGGCTGGTTGCCCTGTGGCTGCTGGCGCTGGATCAACCGGTCAACGGGTGGTGGCTGGGGGCCTATCTGGTGTTACAGGGGTTCCGGGCCTGGATCCTGACGACTCTGGCGGGACGCTGGACCGCGCGCATTATCATCGTGCCCGGTGAAACCCTGGTGAGAGCAGGCCCTTACCGGTTCTTGAAACATCCCAACTACGTGCTGGTCTGGTGCGAAATCATCATGCTGCCGCTGGTTTTCGGCCTGAGCGGCGTGGCGGTGGTGTTCGGCGTCCTCAACACTGCCGTCCTGTGGTGGCGCATCCGGGTTGAGAATGCGGCGCTGGCATCGCTTCAGTGAAAATCCCGTGACGGAAACAATACGCGGGCCTGATCGCGCGGGTGGCGCGGGCGCGGCACAGCTGCCCCTTTTCGCGGTCGCAGCGGATGGCGTGGATCGATCGCCGGCGGGTGGGTGACCTCGTCTGCCGGTGCATAGGGAGGTGAGAACCGGTCCCCGTGGCTCAATGTATCGAGCAGGTCGGAGCGGTTTTCCAGATGACCGGCGATAATATGGATCACCAGTCCCTCGCGCTGCAGCCGTCCGCGTACGGTGAGCAGCCGGGCGGTCAGCACGATCCGGCGATAGGCATCGTAGGTTTTCGGCCAGATAATGATATTGGCGATGCCGGTATCATCCTCAAGGGTCGCGAAAATCACCCCCTTGGCGGTGCCCGGCCGCTGGCGGGCTATGACCAGACCCGAGACCGTGACGGTGGTGTCCGGCGGCTGGTCGGCAAGGGCGCTGTTGACCAGTGTTCCCGGCAAATGCCGGCGCAGCAGTTTCACCGGATGACCTTTCAGCGACAGCCGCAGGGCGCCATAGTCCTCATAGATATCCTGTGCAAGCGTCATCGCCGGCAGCACGGCGTCGGCCTCGATCCCGTGTTCGTCCTCGCCGGCGGCGGCAAACAGCGGCAGGGGTTTCGTGCCGAGCCCCTTGATCTGCCACAGGGCGGCGCGGCGCTTGAGGGTGAGCGAGGAAAAGGCATCGGCCCGGGCCAGGGTTTCAAGGGCGCGGGGGCCCAGCCCGGCGCGCCGCCACAGACCCTCCACATCGCGGTAGCCATTGGCGCGCGCGGCAACAATCCAGTTGCCATCGTCTTCACGCAGACCCTTGATCTGGCGAAACCCGATCCTGAGTGCCCAGTAGCGCTGATCCGTTATTTCCAGGGTGTGGTCCCATGACGAATGATTGATGTCGGGCGGCCGTACTTCGACTCCGTGTTCGCGGGCATCGCGGATGATCTGGGCGGGCGCGTAAAACCCCATCGGCTGGGAATTCAAAAGCGCGCAGGCGAACACTTCCGGGTAATGCCGCTTCATCCAGGCCGAGGCATAGACCAGCAACGCAAAGGATGCGGCATGGCTTTCGGGAAAACCATATTCGCCAAACCCTTCGATCTGGCGAAAACAGCGTTCGGCGAAATCGCGGTCATAATTGCGCGCGATCATGCCCTCGATCATCTTCTGCTTGAACGTGTGGATGGTGCCCATGCGCCGGAACGTCGCCATGGCGCGGCGCAGGTTGTCGGCTTCCGATGGCGTAAAACCGGCGGCAACCACCGCGATCTTCATGGCCTGTTCCTGAAACAGCGGCACCCCGAGCGTGCGCTTGAGCACTTCGCGCAGATCATCGGAAGCATAATCGACCGGTTCCTCGCCGTTGCGCCGGCGGATATAGGGATGAACCATGTCGCCCTGGATCGGACCGGGGCGCACGATCGCCACCTCGATTACCAGATCATAGAAATTGCGCGGCCGCATGCGCGGCAGAAACGGCATCTGGGCCCGGCTCTCGACCTGAAAGACGCCGATCGAATCGGCCTCGCACAGCATGTCGTAGACGGCCTCGTCGCCCTTGGGGATCGTGGCAAGATCATAACTCCTGCCATAATGGCGGGCCAACAGCTCGAACCCCTTGCGCAGGCATGTCAGCATGCCAAGCCCGAGCACGTCGATCTTGAGAATGCCGAGGGCATCGAGATCGTTCTTGTCCCATTCGATGACGGTGCGGTTTTCCATTGCCGCATTCTCGATCGGCACCACCTCGTCAAGCCGTCCGCGGGTGATGACGAAGCCGCCGACATGCTGGGAGAGATGACGCGGCAGGCCGATCATCTGGGCGGTCAGGTCGAGGGTCAGCGCGAGCCGCCTGTCGGCCGGGTCGAGGCCGATCTCGCGGACCCTTTCTTCGGCGATCATATCGGCTGACCAGCCCCAGCTTTGCGACGCCAGCGCGCTGATTGTGTCGCCCGACAGGCCCATCGCCTTGCCAACTTCGCGGATCGCGCTGCGGGCACGGAAATGGATCACGGTGGCGGCAAGGCCTGAGCGCTCGCGGCCGAACCTGCGGTAGATATACTGGATTACCTCCTCGCGGCGCTCGTGCTCGAAATCAACATCGATATCGGGTGGTTCGTTGCGCTCGGCAGAGATGAAACGCTCGAACAGAAGTTCCATGCGGGCGGGGTCGACAGAGGTGATGCCGAGCACGTAGCAAACGGCGGAATTGGCCGCCGATCCGCGCCCCTGGGCGAGAATGCCCTCAGAGCGGGCAAATTCGACGATGTCATGGACGGTCAGAAAATAGGGCGCAAAACCAAGCTCGCCGATCAGCACCAGTTCATGATCGATCTGCTTCCTAACCTTGTCCGGCACCCCGCCGGGGTAACGCCGGGGCAGCCGCCGGGCGACGATATGGGCAAGCTCCTGTTGAGGGGTGCGGCCCGAATGAGTGATCTCCTCGGGGTATTCATAGGCCAGTTCATCGAGCGAGAACCGGCAGCGTTCGGCGATCTCGACGGTGCGGGCAAGGGCGTCTTCGTGGCCCTTGAACAGGACTGCCATCCGGCCTGCAGGTTTCAGATGGCGTTCGGCGTTCTTGAGAACCCGGTGGCCGGCCTCATCGATGGTGCATTTTTCGCGCAGGCACGTCATCACATCGGCCAGCGCCCGGCGTTCGGCGGTATGCATCAGCACGTCATTGACGGCCACGAGAGGCACACCGTGGCGGCGCGCGAGGGCGGCAAGACAGTCAAGCCGTGTGCCGTCGCCGCCGAGATAAAGGTTCTGCGCCGCCAGATAGAGCCGGCCCGGCAGGGTGTCCGACCAGTGCCCGAGTTGAGTGGCAAAGGCGTCATCAGGGTTGTCGGGCGCGAGCAGAATGAAGACGATGCCGTCGCCGTGATCACGAACATCGGTTTCATACAGTGTACAGGCACCTTTTTCGGCGCGCCGCCGCCCCAGCGAGATCAGCCGTGACAGCCGGCCGTAGGCGGCACGGTCTTCAGGGTAGGCAAGCAGGCTCTGGCCATCAGCAAGATCAAGCCTGGCGGCGGGAATGAACCGGATGCCGGTTTCTCTTGCCGCAGTATGGGCCCGCACGATGCCGGCGAGCGAATTGCGGTCGGTGATGGCGATCGCCCGGTGGCCGAGCCGGGCGGCTTCGAGCACCAGCTCCTCGGGGTGCGAGGCGCCTTCGAGAAATGAAAACGCGGAGCGCACATGAAGCTCGACATACCTGGCTGTCATCTGCTGGCTTTCAGCGTCGCGGCAAGATCGGCAAGGGCGGGGTCATCAAGATGCATGATCAGAGGTTCAATATCGGTGTCTCCTGCACGAAGCTTCAGCCGCGGATCCGCTGTTATCAGCACACCCTCGACGGTTTCGGCGCAGGCGATATAAAGGCAGTCATAAATCGAATGATTGAGGGCGATGGCCATTTCCAGCGCGCGTTCGATGAGCGGCACCGGGGCGTGAAGGTGGGGGATATAATGGCCGGACGCAGCGGCGATAAGCCTGGCCTGAGCGGCGGCGATTTCGCCCCGGATGCATTTTTTCCAGGCAATGTTGGCGACCTCGGCGACAACAAGGTCCGGGGCATGAAAGAGATCGCGATATGCAAGCAGGTTTTGCGCCTGTTCGTGGAGATTTTCGCGGATAAACCATTTGGCTGCGACGCTGGCGTCTATGACAAGGTTCATCGGTCACGATCCCGACGCAGCAGTTCGGCGCTGTCGGTTTGCGGCTTGTCTGGGGTCATTGCGGCGATGCGGTCAGCCAGTTGACGCAGGTCCATGCCCCCGGCCGGCATCGCCGCATCGGACAGAATGGTTCTCAACTCCGCCTCCAGGGAGCGATTGTGATATCTCGCGCGCTGCTTTAGATGGGCGACAATATCGTCATCAATGTTGCGGATGGTCAGATTTGCCATGGTGGAGACGCTCCAGTTTGCCATCATTTTGCATGCATAATATGCTAGCATTCTGCTAGCACTTAAGGTCACGCAAAAAATCCGTGCAGATACCAGCGCCGCTCTGTGCCGGGGGCCGCGGTGCGGTAGATCCAGAAGCGGTTGCCCCGCTCATCCGCGATGCGCCAGTAGTCCCGTGTCGCGGCGGGCCATGCGGGGTCGTCCCACCACCATTCAGCCGCGATCCGCTCAGGTCCCGTCATCGCGACAATGCGGCGTTGCTCGCGGTGCCATGAAAAATGCTCACGGCAGAAGTCATAAAGCGGCTCAGGGTGGGTGAGCAGCCGCAACGGGCGCGCCGGCGTGAGGTGCCATGGTGCGTTGGGCCGCTCGGTGAACCGGGCACTGTGGACCACAAAGGCGCGTTCGGGGCAGTGGCTTTCAGCCGGCGCAAAGGTCTGCACATGATCGAAGCCGAGGCGGTTGGCAAGCCTGTCGACAAGTCGCGCCAGGGCAGTGCCGGTGCGTGCCGGAGCGGCGATCTCGATACCGGCAAACGACTTCGGCACACCCTCAAGGCGCACCGTGCGGGTCGCTTCGAGGTGCATCCGCTCGACGCCGAACCGAACCTCGAAACCGTTGAGCCGTTCCCTCAGCAGGGTCATCAGGTGACCGGCCGAGCGCACCGGCTCGGCGGTGGCAATGACAAGGCTCTGGGCGCTGGCATCAACCCGTTCGATGGTGAGCGTCAGGTGCCGGCAGCCGAGGCCGTCATGTTCAAGTGCCGAACACAGGCGCTCAAGCAGGTGCCGGCTTGCGGCCTCGATCTGGTGCATCAGAAAGATCGGCTCACCAAAGCCGAGAACGGCGTCATGGCGCTTGCGCCCGGTGAGAAAACTGAGCGGTTCGCTTTCCGCCCCCAGCGCGCGGGCCAGCCGGCGCACCAGATGGTTGCCAAACCGGCGGCTGAGGGCGGCGGTGGACAGCGGATAGAGATCGCCGATGCGCTCAAGGCCGAGCCGCATCAAGGTGGCGCCGGTGGCGGCATCGGGGCGCAACGCCTGAACGGGGAGGGTCCTGAGCGCGTCGCGGACCTCAAAGGCACCGGCAATGCGGCCATTGCCGCCATAACGCGCCAGCGCCGCGGCCGCGCCCGGTGTCGGCGCCATGGCGGCGCGGACATCGGGAACGACGGCGCGAAGCGTCCGCAACAGTGCCGATAACAGCGCGTCCGGACCACCGAAAAGATGATCGCAGCCGGTCACATCGAGCATCAGGCCATCACCGCCGTCGAGCGCGACCAGCGGCGTGAAGCGGCGGCAGAGGCGCGCTAGGGCGTGCAGAAACCGGCGGTCGGCCGCCCCGTCGCCCGGGCGGGTCGCAAGTCCGGGACAGATGGCGCGGGCATCGCCCAGCATCATGCCGGCGCCAATACCGGCCTCGATCGCCGCCTGATTGACATGTGTCAGAAAAATACGGTTGCCGCTTTCCGCGACAACGGCAAACGGTCTAGCCCGCCAGCCGTTGCCCATCCGCCGCGCCAGCCGGTCGATGGCGAGATTGGCAAACCATACGGAAACGATTTTCTTGCTCATGCCATTCAATGCTCCATTTGCCGGTGCCGCCGGCCCGGTTGCGCACCAGTTCGAGCCGCCAGCAGGGCGGCCCCGATGGCGCGCCGTGTTGAGCAGACGCCAGCCACCGGGTCCAGGCGCCCGGCGCCAGGGCCCCGGGCGCCGCGCCCTCGCCGGTGATGCCGGCATGATCGGCGCCGAGCACGAAACCGGTCGCCCGCCCGTTTCCGGCGCTCAGCGCAAGCCGGCGGCACCGGGTCAGGGTGATCGGCCTCACGAGTTCGATAACGACCAGTGCCGCCGCGCCGCTCCTGAGACTTTCTTCCGCCGCCCACAGCCGGTCGCGCTCAGATGGTGCCGTGACCATCACCAGCCGGTCAGGATCAAGGCCGGCCGAGGCCAGTCCCGGCGGATAGACCGGTGCGGCATGGCCGGCCGGCGCGATCCACAGAATCGGCCCTGCAAGACGGTGTGCAAGGGCGACCAGAAAGGCGGTGGCGCCGGATCCGGCAAGTTCGTGTATCGACCAGCCCCGCAAACCGCCACCGAGCATCCGGTCGATCCCGGGGCAGCCGGTTTCGATCACACTTCGCCCATTGGCTCCGCCGTAAAGCGCGGCAGGACCGGGGTGTCTGCAAAGGGTGGCGGCAGGACCATCGTCAGGCGGCATGGGGATATCTTTTTCAGATGAATGTTCTCTTTTTGTTCTAATTTATTTTGGCGAACAGAGTCAATGTGCCGAACCGGAGCAAAGGCAACAAGCAGACAGGATAGTTCCACCATGATCAGCATCGTCATTGCCCGACCTGATCGGGCAATCCAGTATCCATCGTGGGTCGTTTGTTCGCACCGGCGGTGGTTGCTGGATCCTCCGGTCAAGCCGGGGGATGACGAAAATGCAGGAGTGAGAGGGCGAAGCAACCGGGCTTTCTCGTGCCGCGTCACAAAAATACAGCCCACTCCGCGTTAATCCCGGCTCACCGTCCCGCTTGTCAGTGTGCCGCCTTGTGTCCTAAAACCCATCGCACCGCACAACAAGGCGAGAAGTTCGAGAGGCCGCTGGTGGCAAGACAACCGAATACCTGGCTCAGCAGTCCCGCAGCGGGCGCACCGGCGACGATCATCGCCGAGATCGCCCAGGCCCATGACGGCTCTCTCGGGCTGGCCCATGCCTATATCGACGCCGCCGCGAGCGCCGGTGCCGACGCCGTCAAGTTCCAGACCCATATTGCCGATGCCGAAAGCAGCGAGCACGAACCATGGCGCACCCGCTTCAGCAGCCAGGACGAGACCCGGCTCGACTACTGGCGGCGCATGGAGTTCACGGCCGACCAATGGCACGGCCTGGCGGCGCACGCCGCCGACAGGGGGCTGCTGTTTCTCAGTTCGCCGTTTTCGATGGAGGCGGTGGCGCTGCTCGGCGAGGTTGGCGTGGCCGGCTGGAAAGTGGCGTCCGGCGAGATCACCAATCATCAGATGCTGAGCGCGATGGCCGACGGCACACGGCCGGTGATGCTGTCGACCGGCATGAGCGCGCTGCCGGAAATCGATGCCGCGGTCGAGGTCATAAAGCGGGCCGGCGCGCCATTTGCGGTGATGCAGTGCACGACGCGGTATCCCTCGCCGCCTGAAGCCATCGGCCTCAACATGCTTGATGAATTTCGCACCCGCTATCATGCCGCCGTCGGCCTGTCGGATCATTCCGGCACGATCTATCCGGCCCTCGCCGCCGCCACCATCGGCGTCGAGGTGATTGAGGTTCACATCACCATGAGCCGCGAGATGTTCGGTCCCGATGTGCCGGCGTCCGTCACCACCGGCGAGTTGCGTCAGCTTGTCGACGGCGTCCGGTTCATCGAAACCGCAAAGGCCCATCCGGCCGACAAGACGATCGTCGACAAGACCATCGAGCCGTTGCGCGACATCTTTCTGAAAAGCGTGGTGTTGCGCACGAGCCTTGCCGCGGGTACGGTGCTGACGCCTGAACATGTGACGACCAAAAAACCCGGGACGGGGATTCCTGCATCTGAAATCGACACCGTCATCGGGTGCACGCTTGTGCGCGATGTCGCGGCCGACCTTCCCCTGCAAAAAGAAGACCTGACACAAGGGACATTATGAGAAAAGTCTGCGTCGTTATCACCGCGCGGCCGAGCTACGCGCGGATTCGTACCGCGCTCGAAGCGATCCGCGCCCATCCGGACCTTGAGCTGCAGCTGGTGGTCGCGGCGTCCGCCCTGCTGGAACGCTATGGCAAGGCCGACGAAGTGATTGAGACTGAAGGGTTCGATATCAGGCGCAAGGTCTACATGGTGGTCGAGGGCGAAAACCTCGTAACCTCGGCCAAATCGACCGGTTTCGGACTGGCCGAACTGGCGACCGTGTTTGATGGCCTGGAGCCGGACATGGTGATCAGCGTCGCCGATCGCTATGAGACCATGGCGACCGCCGTTGCCGCGGCCTACATGAATATCCCGCTGGTCCATGTTCAGGGCGGTGAGGTGACCGGGTCGATCGATGAAAAAGTCCGCCACGCGGTGACCAAGCTGGCGGATATTCATCTGGTCTCGTCCGCGCCCGCCGCCGAACGGGTCATCCGGATGGGCGAAAACCCGCATGCGGTTCACGTCACCGGCTGCCCCTCGATCGACCTTGCCCGGGTCGCCGCCGAGGCCGAGCCGCGCGCGCCCGATGAAGTGTTGAAGGACTATGGCGGCGTCGGTGCCGATTTCGATCTCGACAACGGTTATGTCGTCGTGCTCCAGCATCCGGTCACCACGCATTTCGAAGAGGCCGGCGACCATATCCGTGAAACCCTGCGCGCGGTCGATGGCTCCGGGCTGCCGACCTTGTGGTTCTGGCCCAATGTGGATGCCGGATCAGACGCGACATCAAAGGGAATCCGGATCTATCGCGAACAGTATGATCCGCAGAACATCCGGTTTTACCGAAATCTCCGGCCGCTCGATTTTCTGTCAATTCTGATCAACAGCGACTGCATTATCGGCAATTCCAGCGTCGCCATACGCGAATGCGCCTATCTCGGGGTGCCGGCGGTGAATATCGGTGACCGGCAGAGCGGGCGCGATCGCGGCGCCAATGTGATGGACGTGCCCCATGAGCGCGCCGCCATTGCTGACGCGATCACCGCACAGGTGAAGCGCGGCAATTGCGGCTCCGACGAGCTGTATGGTAATGGCGATGCCGGCACACGCATTGCCGATGTTGTCGCCCGGGCGCCACTGACCATCGAAAAGCGACTGACCTATTGAGCCCGGCCTGAGGCGCCATCCATGATCCGTTCCAAGCCCCTCACCTGCATCATTCCGGCGCGCGGCGGGTCGAAGGGCATTCCCGGCAAGAACCTGAAACGGATCGGCGGCGATACGCTGCTGGAGCGCACCATCAAGCTGGCCCGGACGGCATCACGCATCGACCGGATCCTGGTATCGAGCGATGACCCTGAAATGCATGGGATCGCCGAACGTCTTGGCGTCGCGGCGCCGACGCGGCGCCCGGCGCATCTGGCGGGCGATGATGCACGCACCTTCGATGTGGTTGCCCATCTGATCGACCAGGCGGCAATCGAACCGGGGTATCTCCTGCTGATGCAGCCGACCACGCCGCTGCGGACCAAAGCTGACCTGAGTGACCTGCTGGACGTGTTTGAAAAAGACGGCGAGGCGCGCGCGATCGTCAGCCTGTGTGCGCCGTTCGGCAATCATCCGATGAAGGCCAAAATCATCCGCGACGGCCACGTTGCCGCGATGACGGGAACCGTGTCCGACAGGCCGCGGCAGAAACTGGATGAGGTCTATGAGCTCAATG
>Ga0114931_10012050_pt1 | contig 10148 bp, 6 predicted proteins | sample 2SBtaG_FD_89579 | JGI IMG/M metagenome (GOLD analysis project Ga0114931, IMG submission 89579) | Deep subsurface microbial communities from Kolumbo volcano to uncover new lineages of life (NeLLi) - 2SBTROV14_V59a metaG | ecosystem: Environmental > Aquatic > Marine > Volcanic | place: Kolumbo... | reverse complement strand
TTCTTAGTTTTTGCTTTGAAAACAAGAGTTATGTTGATATAATGACTGTTTTCAAAGTGAAAAATAAGGACAAAAGAAGTAGCCAAGAAGCTTGATTTATTTTTTCACCGTTCCTTAAAAAGGTCTATTGAAGGAGGCGTTCTGGCAAAAGTTCCGTTTTTTTATCAAAACGCGCTAAAAATTATCCTGCATTCAATTGCGTGTAACGCAAGAGCAAAAATAGGGAATTCTAAATTGGAGGGGGTTCGTAAGGTAGGTTCTTCGTGGAATGAGTGTCCTTTTGGAAGCGGCGTCAGATAACACCTTTTCGTTCCTCAAAGATGTCACCTGACGCCGCTTCCAAAAGGACGAATTAATTTTTTTCCACACTAAAGCGTTGAAAAATTATCGAATCAAGGTCGCATATCCGTGATAATCAAAGGAATGGCCGCGTGGACCGGTGAAGGAGACCAAATAAACATAGACTCCTGCTTGCGCGGGTTGCCCATTTGTTTTTGCCAATCCGTTCCAGGAGGAGCCAGGGTCTTTGGTTTCAAAAACCATATTTCCCCACCGGTCCCAAATTTGCATCCGAAAATTCGAAATCCCGGGCAGCACGCCAATGCCCATGAAGAAGTCGTTTACCGAATCGTTGTTGGGGGTAAAAGCATTGGGCAGGCGAAACAGAACAAGGGGTTCGACATCCACCATTTGCGCGAGGGTATCCTGACACTTTTTCGGGTGGGTGACGACAAGCTGCACTTGGTGAAAGCCGGTGTCGGGAAAGGTGTAGGAAGGGCTTTGTTCTTGCGAAATCAGTTGACCGTCCACATACCAATCCCAATGAACGGCATTTAAAGAACGGTCGAGAAAGTTGGCTTGAGGGTTCAAATTGTCAGGATGGGGCGGGTCAATTACAAAATCGGCTTTCGGTCGAGCTTCAATGGTAATTAAATTTTCGAACAGGGTGTCAACGAAGCATCCGATGGGAGAAGTGATTTCCACACTGACATCGTATTTCCCCTCCTCCCGATAAGTATGCGTCGGGCTGATAAGAGTTCCGGTGCCGCTGTCGCCAAAGTTCCACGCAATATCGTAGGTTTCATCTATTGGGGTGGACAGGTTGTCAAAAAATATGGAAGCAGGGGGGCAACTGACGGTGTCGGTTGGAGAAATGATAATCAGGGCAGGAACGGGAGTGTAGGAAATGATGGCGAGGGTATCATCTTCGCATCCATTTTCATCCCGGACGGTCAATTTCACAAATTGGTCGCCGGGTTCAGAAAAAAGGTGGAGAGGGTTGGGTTTATTGTCCGTATCTCCGTCGCCAAAATCCCAACGGCGGGAGATTAAGGAAGCGCCGAGTAGTGAAAGGTCTGTAAAATCCACCGGCCCCGCAACGCAGGTATCGAAATCAAAAGTAAAATTCGCCTTCGTTTCGGGATGCACGGCAACGAACACATAGGCGGTGTCGCCGCAATCCGAACCGGGGTTGAGGTAAAGGCTGCCGTGGTATTCTCCCGGGCGGGGAAAGGTCAAGTCGGCATCCCATGTGTAGATGGTATCCAGGTGGTCATCTATCGTGAATTCCCAAAAAAAGTTGTCAATAAAGTTTTGTTGAAAGCTGTTGTTTTCAATAATTGTCTGCAATCCGTGGCACAGATTGAGCACAAAGGAATCTTGCGAAACCTGTTCATCGGCGGCGATATCAGCGACCACCAAAGGTTCACAGTTGGCAACGTTGAATTGCAAATCCCTGCGAACGACCGTCAGCAGTTCGCCATTGCGAAATTCAGAAACGCAAACGCCCACCGTAAACTGTCCCATCACCTCCGGAGTGCCGGTCAGAAGTCCGGTAACGGGTTCTATGGTTACGGGAGGGTCGCCGCCCAAAGGATTGAGCGGACTAAAAGGCGGAACGAATTGTACCGTTCCAAAAGGGGGACCACAAGGAGGGTTTGGGGCAACGCCGTCGCAGCCGTTGGAACTGAAATTCAGACCTCCCCCAATCAAAGGCTCACAAAGTTCATAAATCAGTTGGTCGCCTTCGGGGTCGGTGGCGGAGTGGTCGAAATTTAGCGGTTCACCTGCGCAGATGACGATAGGGGGCAGGGTTTCGAAGACCGGACTACTGTTGCACAAGGCTTGCGAGGCAGGGTTTATTTCTACGGAAAAAGTCGCTCCCACATCGCCGGGAGTGACTATATTCGTCACCGTGGCATTGCGGCAGCAGCGTTGATAGACGACGTGATAACTCACGTCATTAGGCCAAGTGGGGAATTCGTATTCGAAAAGATAAATGCCCTCTTCCACACAAACATTTGGAGGGATTTGCAGGCAGGGGTCATTCACATCGGGATCAATACTTTGGATGCTCGAATAAACGACTAGCAAGGTTTGGATGGGGGTTGGATTATCTCCTTCAAAAAATGCAATCGGCGCCTGAAAATCAAAATCCGCCCCGGAAATGTCGCTACAATCGCGATAGACTTTCATGACAAAACTGTATTTCCCACCTCCCTCGCATTTGTAGGTAATGACCCCGCCAATGATGTGTTTTCCAAACACCGGACTGGCTAAGAAGAGTAGGACTATAAAAAAGTACAGTTGCTTCATTTATCAAGGATTGGAAGGATTTTGAGCCTAGAGACAGGATTTAATGCTTTAATGCTATAATGCTACGAATGAGATGTTCGAAAAAAGATTTCATCATTTCATCATTATAGCATTGAAGCATTCCATCACCGTATCAACGTGGCATAGCTTCGCAACTCAAAGCGTTTGCCCCGCGGACCCTTGAAGGAGACCACTGCAATATAAACGCCGTTATCCATTAGTTGACCGGAATTATTTTTCCGGCCGTTCCAACCTTCGAAGGGGTCTGAAGTTTCAAAAAGTTTTTCGCCGTAGCGGTTCCAGATAGCAAAATTAAAATCCTGCGCCCCCTCCATAATTCCGTTCCCTCTGTAAAAATCATTATCTCCGTCGCCATTTGGGGTGAAAGCATTTGGAAGGAAATACCGCACTTCCGGGATGACATCAACTACCTTGATGAGGGTATCCATACAACCGCTTTGGTGGGTAACTATCTGCCGAATTTCATGCCGCCCAGTGTCTGGAAAGGTGAAAACGGGGCTTGGCGCAAAGGAGCTGCCCAGACCGCCAAAGTCCCAATTCCACAAAACGGCATTCTTGGATTCATCCGTAAATTGAACGGTGGGTTCGATATTGGTAGGCTGCTGGGGACTAAAGGAAAAACCGGCTGTCGGGCTTCCCAAAACGGTAATTAAATCGGGAAACAAGGTGTCAATCATGCAGCCAATGGGTGAAGTGACTTCAAGCGAAACGGTAAAAACGCCTGGATCCTCGTACACATGGAGGGGGCTTACCTCCGAACCAAAAGTGCCATCGCCAAAATCCCACACGATGTCGTAGGTGCTGTCGATGGGAAAAGACAGGTTGTTAAAAAAAACGGGCACGGGTTGGCAGCCGAGAACAGTACTTGGCGCAACAACAAGTAGCGCAGGCGCGGGAAAATAAGGAACGATTTTCGTCTCAGAAGTTGCACAACTATTGGTATCCGTCACCTCCAAAGTGACGGGGATGCTGCCGGCAACCATGTACTGATGTGAAGGATTTACCTGGCTTGAATTATTGCCGTCACCGAAACTCCAATTCCGGTTGATGATGGTTCCGGGACCTGCATCCGAAAAGGAGAGGTCGGTAAATTGAACGGGACCGGCAACACAAGTGTCGAATGCTGAGGTGAAGTCGGCAACGATTTTGGGGAAAATATTCACCAGAATATTGGCCGTATCGGCGCATATCCTACCCGGATTCAAAACCAAGCGCCCGTTGTAGCTGCCTTCGCCCGGAAAATCCACCGTCGCATCATAGGTGTTGAAAGTCTGCGTTGTGCCGTTAATGTCAAATTCCCAGAAAAATTCATCTATAAAACGCTGATCAAAACTTTCATTGACAAAAAGGACATTGGCATCCCCACAGGCATTCACCACGAACAATTTACTGTTGTCGTTCTGAATGATGAGGTCATCTTCTTGAATATCTGCCACTACGGTGGGGTTGCATTGGGCTACATTGAATTGAAATTCTCTTCGGTCAACGCTCAGCAATTCTCCATTTCGGAACTCTTTCACAGACACACACACCACGAATTGCCCCTGAATCTGCGGAACCCCGGTTATCAGTCCGGTATTCGGATCAATCGACAATGGCGAATTGCCACCCAACGGATTATCGAAACTAAACGGCGGCGAAAAGGTGACGTTATTGAAGGTAGGAGGCGCATCTAGGTTCGGCGCAACACCCGTAAATGAAAAGGGGGCTATCATGCCGTCAGGACCGCCTCCTTCATAAGGAGTGCATAATTCATAAACCAATTGGTCGCCATCCGGGTCGGTGGCGGAATGGTCAAAGTTGATGTCTTCTCCGGCGCAAATCACGATGGGCGGAAAGTCGTTGAAGGTAGGGCTGTTATTGCAAACTTGCTGGGCAAGAGGGGTCAATTCCATGGTGTAAGTCGCTCCAATATCGCCAGGATCAACAACGTTGTTAATGGTCACGTTGCGGCAGCATCGCTGATAAACAATGTGATAACTGACATCAGCCACCGGGAGGTTTATTTGAAAGGTATAAACGCCTTGTTCTACACAAACACTAGGCGGGGCAAACAAGCAGGGGTTGCTGAGGTTGGGTTGAATACTCGTGACAGCAGGCGGATTGAGAATAATATTGGCAAATTCATTTTGCTCATTTCCCCGGTAAATGGAAACGGTACCAGTGGTCGGTGTAAGAGGTTTGGAATCAAAGTCAGCACCCGTTATGTCGCTGCAATCCCTGAATATTTTCATGGTAAAAATATAATTCCCGTCGCCTAAGCAAACATAAGTGATTTCTCCTCCAATGATGTGTTTGGCAAATAAATCAGTGCTTGAAAATAGAAGGAGCACAAAGAGGAAATAAAAATAGGTTCGTTTTTTCAAGACCCGATTTTTTTTAAAAACAATTATTTTCTTTAACATTCAGAACAATAGATTCCCAAAATCGTAATTAAAGGAGTTTTGGCTATGAGCGCGTATTATTTTGAATATCCAACAACCCGAAGAAACAAAACACCGGTTTGTTACGAATATAGAAAGAACATCCTTTCTCCACCTTTTTTAAAAGGACTTTCTGGTAAAAGTGCAATTTAGGAAACAAAAAGACTGATTATGAGTTGAATTTTGACAAAATTTGATTTGAAAATAATTCCGCCCGATTTACGACCTTTGACTTAGAGTGAGAAAGTGCGAGAGTAGAAAGTGAGAAGATGTGAGAAAGTGAGAATTCTCACCCTCTCACTTTCTCACATCTTCTCACTTTCTCACATCAAAACACCTAAACATATGGAAACGCTTCCAAATGAACCGACTCTTATGGTGCATGATTACTATCTGGAACCCATCCTTTCAACGCTTGAAAGTGGCGGTCTAATTCTTTATCCTACCGACACCATTTGGGGAATCGGGTGTGATGCCACCGATGCCGAAGCAGTAGAACGGACCTATGCCCTCAAGGGACGAGACCGCACCAAGCCGTTGATTGTTTTGGTTTCTTCCATCGAGATGCTTAAAAATTACGTCCGGCAGGTGCATCCCCGCCTCGAAACGCTGCTGCTTTATCACGTTCGACCGCTCACAATCATTTACAAAAATGCAATGAACTTGCCTAAAAACGTTACTGCCCCCGACGGTAGTATAGCCATTCGCATTCCGCAAGATAAATTCTGTAAAGCTTTGATTGAAACATTTGGCAAACCCCTCATCGCCACCTCCGCCAATTTGAGCAGGGAACCCTATCCCGGCAATTTCGGTGAAATAAGTTCTGCCATTATTCAGGGTGTAGATAAGGTCGTAAAATACCGGCAAGGTGACAAAGCATTGGGAGAACCCTCCGTCATTGCAAAATTATCTGACCCTCTGAAGGGAGAATTGGTTTTTTTGAGAGAGTAAGAGTGAGAGAGTGAGAGGGTGAGAGAGTGAGAGGGTGAGAGGGTGAGAGGAGGGTGAGAGAGTGAGAGGGTGAGAGGGTGAGAGGAGGGTGAGAGAGTGAGAGGGTGAGAGGGTGAGAGAGTGAGAGGGTGAGAGGGTGAGAGAGTGAGAGCGAGTATTTCATCTTTTGTCTTTCATCCAAAAACTCATTTAAGAGAAAGGGGATTTTTTTGTTTCAGAACTTCCAGCGCTTTTTCCACTGTTTTGTCTTCTGCATTCCAAACGGCATAGTATCCTTTGTCGCCAAAAAGGTTTTTGGACAGGTGGGCTTTTATGAGTCGGCTAATTTCTGGTTTTACCCGCCGCCACTGCCGGGAATTGTTCTTCACCCCTCTTTGTTTGGCGAAAGCCATAAAATCTTTGAGCACCTTTTCATTTACAATAGGCTTCGGCTTGAATTCCTCCAAAGTCATCTGCTCGAAATCTGCTTTGTGCCCCGAAAGATAGCGAAATACAAAGGGACGGATGAAAGGCCGCAAATGGAGGTAATAATCGTTCAGGAGGTTGGGGTCAAGCGGAATAAAATAATCCGGTGTAATGCCGCCGCCGCCATAAACCACCCGCCCGCCAGCGGTGTGAAAAACAGTTGTATCGGCGATAGGGATGCTGTCCTTATTATACATCTCTCCATGTTTGAGACGATTGGAGACATCCTCGTCATATGCCTTGAGGTTGTCGTACGATTTTTGGATTAGGCGGCCGGAGGGGGTGTAGTAGCGGGCGACGGTGAGTCGGAGGGCAGACCCATCCCGCAGGCGATATTGTTCCTGAACGAGACCTTTCCCAAACGACCTGCGTCCGACGATGATGCCTCTGTCCCAATCCTGAATGGCGCCGGCTAAAATTTCACTGGCAGAAGCAGAACCTTCATCTATCAAGACGGCGAGGTTTTCAATGTCGTAAAAACTTCTTCCGGTGGATTCGTAATCACTGCGACTAGCGGTACGCCCTTCGGTATAAACCAACAATTTATTTTTTTCTTTAAATAACTGACTGAGTATGTCGGTGGCTTCCTGCAAATACCCGCCGGGATTTTGGCGCAGGTCAATGACCAAATCTTTCATTCCTTTTTTCTCGACCAAATTTTCCAAACCTTCCATAAATTCCTTGTAGGTTTTGGCGCTGAATCGGTTAATTTTAATGTAGCCTGTCTCTTCATCCAACATGTAGGCAACATCCACGCTATGCACCGGAATTTTATCTCGGGTAATGGTGAACGGACGAATTTCTTTTTCGTTCCCCCTCAAAATACCGATGGTCACCTCCGTGCCTTTGGCCCCTCTGAGTTCAGCCATGATGCCTGCGGTAGTGATATGGATGCCTGCTACCAGGGAATCTCCAATTTCTACAATTTTGTCGCCTGTCAGGATGCCTGCTTTTTCGGAAGGGCCTCCCGCCAATGGGGAAACGACCACGATGGTATCGTCCAAAATGAGAAACTCGATGCCGATGCCCTCAAAATTTCCTTCGAGTTGTTCGTTTACTTCTTTAAGACGGTCTGCGGAAATGTAATTGGAATGCGGGTCGAGTTGTTTGAGGATATTGTCAATGGCTTCTTTGACCAATTCGTCCCGGTTGATATCATCAACATATTTTGCCTCGATGTATCGAATAAATTCTTCAATCTTGCCCTGCCCTAAAGCAGAAGGTGGAATTTGTTGCTTTTTGGTGACAACGGCTACCTCCGGGGGATTGGGTTGCATTTTTATCCCAACCAACATCCCCAATACCAAAACGAGGGACAGCAAAAGGGGTAGCCAAACCTTCAACCTCCGGGGAACGAACTGCTTTTCTTTTTCCATGCCGTATTTAATTTTTCAATAGCTTTCCACCTATTTCAATTCCAAACTACCATCGGGCAATCACTTCAGAGGAGGCTATCGAGGTCCTGAAATTCCGTGATTTCGCTAATTCAGCCAGCAAAATTACGCAAAATTATCAATATTCATTTTTCCTTTTTTTTGATTTTGAAAGGTTTTAGTCGAGTATTTAACCAAATAAACACTTTATTGAAAAAGGAGATGAAGTGCTTCCTGTTTTTTACCAAGCTTTCGTCTTTTCTTTACCTTTACAAAAAATAAATGGCGGAATTATTGTGCCAGTTTTCTGGCAAAAACTATTATTGCTTCCGTAAAATTAAGCGAACCTCTTGTCTCCACTTCCTTTCAAGTCAAAGAGCAAATTTAACAATGCAACATCCCAAGGAAATTCGAACCGTCTTCAAAAAAAACGGTAAACTCGAAACTATTCCATTTTGTCTCCGTTAATTTAGTTGTTAATGCAACTAATATGGAAACACCGAAGTCTTTGGAACATAATATCATTTACCAGGTTGGCGAGACATCCAGGCTTATCCACAAAAAAATTACAGCTATATTTCAGGAGAGGGGATTTGATGTCACCGTAGAACAATTTGGGGTATTAGCCTTGCTGTGGTATAAGGAAGGAATGAAGCAGCAAGATATTGCGGATAGTTTGAATAGGAACAAAGCCACTATCGCAAGAATTGTTGAAAATATGATTAATCGAAATTTGATTGTAAAAGTGCCCGACCAGTTAGATAAGCGGAATAAACTCATTTTTTTAACCCAAAAGGGGAAGGCATTGCAAAAAGAAATGGTCGAGTCATCGGGAATCATCTATTTCCAGGCGCTCAAAAGCATCTCCTCCGAAGACCTTGAAAAATTTCTGTCAATCCTAAATCAGATTACGGAAAACCTTCGGTGATTTTCAATCAATAATTAGTTGCATATGCGACTGTAATCTTCAAATCATTATGAAAACAATCCTAAAAAAAATACTGATTTGGTGGGGATTAAGCGCCCTAATGCTGGTCTTTTGGATAATGGGATTTATGGTCGGCAATGCGATATTTCCAAGTGGTCTAATGGATTCATCAGAAAACTCAAACAGTAATGAAGGGCTACTGATGCTCTCAATAATTTGCGCCCTGAACGCTTTGATAATTTTGTATTTCATCTATCACTCACAAAATAAAGGTTGGAAACTTGTCGGCACTGTGTTCCTTGTGGCTTTCGGAATTCAGTATTTCATGTCCCAAATTGAAACATTATGGTTCAACGACAGCCTCCGTTTGCCCATCGATGAAATTTGGGCAATTGTCACCGGCGGGGCTATTATGATTTTGTTATTTTCGGTTGCTGCCACTTGGTTCACCGGGAATTTTAGCCTTTCGAAGGAATCAATAGACGAAGGAGGTAAAAGAAATTTTGTGCCAATGATAAAAAAGATCCTTTTTCTTTCGGTTATTGTCTATCCCTTGATTTATTTTCTTGCCGGTTACTTGATTGCCTGGCAATTCGCAGAAGTGAGGGAACTCTATTCTGGAACGGCCGACATGGACTCGTTTCTATTCATGATGAAAGATAATGTTGCCTCCGGTCTCTATTTTTTTCAAATCCTCAGAGGGGTATTATGGATTCTGATTGCACTTCTGGTGTTAATGGCTGCAAAAGGATCACCGCTTCATAAAGGAGTTGTTCTTGGACTATTGTTTTCCATTTTGGGGAGTAGTCAGCTTTTACTCCCCAACCCCGTCATGTCAGAGACGGTGAGAATGGCACATTTCATTGAAACAGCTTCCTCCAATTTTATCTGGGGCTTTCTAATCGCCTGGTATTTGGAAAAAGCCGTTCCAACCAAGTCCAATGATACTGCTCTCAAGATTTCTATTCCCCACTAATAAAGAGCAGATAACTGCCGTCAAAAAATGGTATGTTTCATTTACCAGTTAACACAAAAGCGCCTATTTCACTGAAACACATGGGCAAATAAGGACACATGGTTCCTTGAAAATCAACCTTCCATGTGTTCTTATGTGCCGATGTGTTTCCAAGAAGAAGTGTTAACTGCTTTTATGTGTTTATGAAACATGCCCAAAAATTGATAAAATAATATGAAAATAATCGCTTCCCGCGAACTTAAAACCTTTTTGAAATGCTACCTAAGGAACGGTGAATAAATAAATTGAGGTTATTGGGTTGATTATTTTGTTCTTAGTTTTTGCTTTGAAAACAAGAGTTATGTTGATATAATGACTGTTTTCAAAGTGAAAAATAAGGACAAAAGAAGTAGCCAAGAAGCTTGATTTATTTTTTC
>Ga0114931_10012049_pt1 | contig 10149 bp, 11 predicted proteins | sample 2SBtaG_FD_89579 | JGI IMG/M metagenome (GOLD analysis project Ga0114931, IMG submission 89579) | Deep subsurface microbial communities from Kolumbo volcano to uncover new lineages of life (NeLLi) - 2SBTROV14_V59a metaG | ecosystem: Environmental > Aquatic > Marine > Volcanic | place: Kolumbo... | reverse complement strand
CTCACTCCTCACTCCTCACTCCTCACCCCTCACTCAATATTCCAGTTCCCGATATCGTCTTCGCTGGGCACGCCGTCCTTGCCCAGCGAATAGACATCATACTCACCGTGCTCACCCGGGCTGAGATACAGGTAAGGGCGCTGCCAGGGGTCCTTGGGCAGGCGGTCGACATAACCGCCTTCTTTATATTTCGGTGGCTCCGGATCGGTGGGCTTTTCCACCAACGCTTCCAGCCCCTGGTCGGTGGTCGGATAATTGTAATTATCCAACCGGTACAGATTGAGCGCCGCTTCCAGGGCGCGGATATCCTGGCGAGCCTTGGCAATCCGGGCTTCGTCCGGTCGGTCCATGACGCGCGGTACGACCACGGCCGCCAGCAGACCGATAATGACCACCACGACCATGATTTCGATCAGGGTGAAACCGGCCTGGGACCGGCGGGAAATACAGGGGTTACTCATGAACAGATCTCTCATAATCAAGCAAATAATCGATTTTAGGCCACTTCGATGACAAACCAGTGTAACAAAGTCTGGCATACCTGCTGAGGCCTGCGTACCATTCCGGCATGGATGTGCGTGACGAACTGGTTCAGACCTATCGCTGGCTGCGCCAATATGGCCTCAACGACAGTCACAGCGGCAATGCCTCGGTCCGCGCCGGGGAGGATATCTGGATCACCCCGACCGGCGCCTGCGCCGACACTCTGGAGGTTGACGACCTGATCCATGGAAAACTTGATCAGCTGCCGCCGGCGGGCGCCTCACTCGATGGGGCACTGCATTGGCTGAGCTACCGGCGCAACCCCGCGGCCAGAGCCGTGTTACACAGTCACGGTCCCCACAGTCTGGCGGTTACCTGGGCGGGTGAGGACTTTCTCCCCCCCCGACTTTGAAGGACAGTATTATTTTCCCCGGGTTCCGGTACTGAACATCCCTTTCGACCGCTATCTGGAAGACGCACCGGAAGCCGTCGCCAATACCCTGGCCGCCCACCGCATCACGGTAGTGCGCGGACACGGCGTATACAGCGCCGCGGAAACGCTCAATCTGGCATATAAATGGCCCTGCTCGCTGGAATCCAGCTCCCGGTTGCGGCTGCAGGTATCGGCACAAGCCCTGACTTCTTCCTCATAATAGTCATGATGCCAGCCGCGAGGCCATTCCCTGCAGGCTGTATTTTCTGAGCGTAACGCGCCGCTACCTTGCCCTCCATGTGCCCGGTCTGACCCCGGTTATTCCTTCTGCTACACTATCCCCTTGACTTGATTCTTCCGTATCGACAGGCTCATGAACGAACCCATTTCTCCCGTCCCGGTTGTCCTGGTCTTTGCCGGCAGTGATCCCAGCGGTGGCGCCGGTATCCAGGCCGATATCGAAGCGCTGGCCAGCCACGGCTATCACACGGCGCCGGTCATTACCGCCATCACGGTTCAGGACACCCAGGATATCCAGAGTATGGCACCGCTGGACGGCTTGCTGGTGGCTGAATAGGCCCGCGCCGCGCTGGAAGATATGCCGGTCGCCGCCATCAAAATCGGCTTGCTCGGCAGCGTCGAAGTGGCCGAGGCCATCAATCCCATTCTGGCCGATTACCCCGACATTCCGGTAGTGCTGGACCCGGTGCTGAGCACCGGCGCCGGCACCGGACTGGCCGATGAGGAAATACTCGAGGTAATGGAGGCCCTGCTCATGCCATTCACCACGGTGCTGACCCCGAACAGCGTCGAGGCACGGGTACTGGCACCGGATGCCGACAATCTCGATGCCTACGCCATGTCGATCCTGGAACAGGACGTGGAATTCGTGCTGATCACCGGCACCCACGAAAACACCGATCACGTGATCAACCGCCTGTACAGCAACCATCGCCTGCTGGAGAGTTTCACTTGGGAACGGCTGTCCGGCAGTTTTCATGGCTCCGGCTGTACGCTGGCCTCCAGCATCGCCGGCCTGCTGGCCCAGGGTCTGGAGCCGTTCAGTGCCATCCACGAGGCCCAGGAATACACCTGGGAAACCCTGCGCCACGGTTACCGCATCGGCATGGGCCAGGCGCTGCCCAACCGGCTGTTCTGGGCACGGGGTGAAGAAGAGTGATGTCAGGAACCCTGATCCATTCATTTCCCTTGTCATCTTGAAGCACGTCATTCCCCCTCTATTCGAACTCGCCACGCGAGTTGATGTCTCCCTGATGATCCCGAAGGGATCTCAGGACCGCCGGGATGACAATGGTAGTCAAGGAATCTAAAGTTTCTCCTATTATGCGACTTCAATTTGATTTCCACGGCCTCTACGCCATCACCGACAGTACCCTGATGCCGTCGGCACACCTGACCGATGCGGTCGCCCAGGCCATCGCCGGCGGCGCAAAAGTGATCCAGTATCGGGATAAAAGTCACGATACCGCCAGGCGCCGGCACGAGGCCGCACAACTGCGCGAATGCTGCGCCCGTCATGACGTGTGCTTTATCGTCAACGACGATGTGGAACTGGCCCGCCAGACCGGGGCCGATGGCGTCCACATTGGCGCCGATGATAGCCGTATCGCGGCGGCCCGCGCCCTGCTGGGTGAACAGGCGGTCATCGGGGTATCCTGTTACAACCGCCTGGCCAATGCCGAACAGGCCGTGGCCGAAGGGGCCGATTATGTCGCCTTCGGCCGGTTTTTCCCCTCCCGGACCAAACCGGACGCGGTGACCGCCACTCCGGAACTTCTGACCCGGGCCGGGGGGCTGTCCTGCCCGGTGGTTGCCATCGGCGGCATCACCCCGGACAATGGCCGGGCGCTGGTCGCCGCCGGGGCCACTATGCTGGCCGTGGTGGATGGCGTGTTCGGGCAGGCGGATATCAAGGCAGCCGCACAGCGTTATACGGAATTGTTTTGAGCCGCCAAGACGCCAGGTTTTTAGATCCGCAAGCATTGGAGTATGCCGTCATTCCGACGAAAACCGGACAAAAGCGATAGCGTTGTACGCCCGTAGGGGCGGCCCGAAGGGTGAGCGAAGCGAATCATCCAGGAGGCTTGCAAGAACACTGAGCCCCGGTCTTCGCCGGGGTGATTAAATGCATAACTGCCAACAGCCTTGAATTTCTTGACGTCTTTGGCGCCTTGGCGGCTAATTTAAGAGCGTTAACAGGAACGAAACTCATGACCCACTCCCACGAACTTTTCCAACAGGCTCAGATCCATATTCCCGGCGGCGTCAATTCGCCGGTGCGCGCGTTCAAGGGCGTCGGCGGTGAGCCGGTGTTTTTCCAGCGCGGCGAGGGGCCTTATCTGTACGATGCCGACGACAAACAATACGTCGATTATGTCGCTTCCTGGGGACCGATGATCCTCGGCCATGCCCATCCGGACGTGATCAAGGCGGTGCAGGACAAGGCCGCCGAAGGGCTGGGGTTCGGCGCGCCCACCGAGATCGAAACCCGTATGGCCGATCTGCTGTGCCAGCTGGTGCCGTCCCTGGATCTGGTGCGTATGGTCAGTTCCGGCACCGAGGCGACCATGAGCGCGATCCGCCTGGCGCGGGGTTTCACCGGCCGGGACAAAATCGTGAAGTTCGAGGGCTGCTACCACGGCCATTCCGACTCGTTGCTGGTCAAGGCCGGTTCCGGCGCCCTCACCATTGGCGTGCCGACCTCGCCCGGCGTGCCGGTGGCACTCGCCGAGCACACCATCACGCTGGAATACAACAATCTCGACCAGGTCAGGGACGCCTTCAGCCACATCGGCGGCCAGGTCGCCGCGATCATCGTCGAACCGGTGGCCGGCAACATGAACTGTATTCCTCCGATGCCCGGGTTCCTCGCAGGACTGCGCGAGATCTGCGATGAGTACGGCTCGGTATTGATTTTCGACGAAGTCATGACCGGTTTCCGCGTCGGCCTGGGCGGCGCCCAGGGGCATTACGGCATTACGCCGGACCTCACCACGCTCGGCAAAGTCGTCGGCGGTGGCCTGCCGGTCGGCGCTTTCGGCGGCAAACGGGAGATCATGGAACAGATTGCTCCGCTCGGCCCGGTCTATCAGGCCGGTACGCTGTCCGGCAATCCCGTCGCCATGGCGGCCGGTCTGGCCACCCTCGCCGGCGTGCAGCAAGCCGGGTTTTATGAACTGCTGGCCGAAAAAACCGCCCGCCTGTGCGACGGTATCGTGGAACGCGCCCGGGTACATGATATCCCCATGACCGCCAACCGGGTCGGCGGTATGTTCGGTCTGTTCTTCACCGCCGCCGACCGGGTGGAAAATTTCTACCAGGTCGGCCAGTGCAACCTGGACCGTTTCAAGCTGTTCTTCCACGACATGCTGGAAGCCGGCGTTTACCTGGCCCCGTCCGCGTATGAGGCCGGGTTTGTGTCGGCTGCCCATGACGACGCGGCCATCGATGCCACGCTCAACGCCGCGGACCGGATGCTGGCCGGTTTGTCCGGATAACCCGCTGTCTGGCTGGCTGTCCACGCTTGTCACCTGGATACAGGCCCACCCGCAGTGGACCTACACCCTGGTTTTTCTCAGTGCCGCTCTGGAGTCGCTGGCCATTGTCGGTCTGTTCATGCCCGGCGCGGCCATCATGTTCGCCATTGGAGCGCTGGTGGCCGCCGATGCCCTGTCCTTGTCGCACAGCCTCATCATGGCGGCCGCCGGCGCGGTCACAGGTGATGGCATCAGCTTCTGGCTGGGGCGACACTATCATCAGCAACTGCGCGTCATCTGGCCGTTCAACCGTTATCCCCGCCTGTTCAACCGGGGCGTAGAATTTTTTTCCCGTCATGGCGGCAAAAGCGTGCTGTTCGCCCGCTTCATCGGCCCCGTGCGCCCGATCCTGCCGGCGGTCGCCGGTATGCTGGACATGCCTGCCGGACGTTTTTTCACGGTCAATATTCTGTCCGCCCTGCTGTGGGCGCCGGCTTACATTATTCCGGGCCTGGTATTCGGCGCCTCGCTGGGTCTGGCCGCCGAGGTCGCCGGCCGTCTGGTCATCCTGCTGGTGCTGCTGGTGCTCAGCATCTGGCTCAGCGCCTGGCTGATCCATCGTCTGTTCAACTATGCTCACCGCCATGTGCAATCCCTGGTCATGCGCTTGCAGGCCTGGGGACGCGAACACCCGGTCATGGCCCCCATGCTGGGCGCCCTGCTGGAACCCGACCATCCGGAAGCACGCGGCCTGGCACAAATGACCGGTCTGCTGGTCCTTGCCTTGCTGGGACTGGCGCTGTTGCTGAACCTGTCTCTGACCGGCGTGGATCACTGGGTGTTCGCCTTGCTCCAGGATCTGCACACACCGCTGGCCACCCGGGCCATGCGGGCGATCACGGCGCTGGGCAGCCTCTGGGTACTGGGACCGTTGCTGGCCGCCGCCCTGTTATGGCTGGCCTTGCATGGCAACCGGTCGGCCTTCTGGCACGGTCTGTTGGCCGCCGCCACTGCCCTGGTCCTGGTCTATCTGCTCAAAGCCCTGTTCCATTCGCCCCGTCCGTTGCCGCTGTACGATGGCATCAGTCAGTACAGTTTTCCCAGCAGCCACACGGCAATGAGTGTCACGGTCTTGGGTTTCCTGGCGGCGCTGATGGCCCGGGATATGCCGCCGGTATGGCGCTGGCTGCCTTACAGCCTGGCAGCGCTGGTCAGCACGGCGGTGGCCCTGTCACGCCTATACCTGGGCGCACACTGGCTAAGCGATGTACTGGGTGGTCTGCTGATTGGCATCGGCGTGGTAGCGCTGTTCGGCATTGCCTACCGCCGGCACCCGGCCCCCAGCCTGGCCTGGAAAGGCCTGCTGGTCTTATGCGTAAGCGTCACTGTGCCGGCCATGGCCTGGAAAACCCCGGAACCCATCCCGACCAAGACCGCGATGTCGGCGCCGGCAGCGGTGCCCGACCGCGCTCAGTGGTGGCACAACGGCTGGCAACAGCTGCCGGCCTGGCGTATCGATCTGGCGGACAGCAAGCGGCATCCCCTGAACGTTCAGTTTGCGGGCGACCCGGCCGAGTTGTCGGCCATGCTCTTGACACGAGGCTGGAAGCCACGGACCTTGCCCCGCTGGGCCGATGCCTTGCGCTGGCTGACAGACCAGACCGACCCCCTGCAGTATCCGCTATTGCCCCAGGTGCATGACGGACACCATGAAACCATTCGCTGGGTCCATCCCGCCGATGACCACCACCTGTATGTGTTACGCCTGTGGCCGGCTTTTCCCCGGCAGACCCAACCCACTCTCTGGTTGGGTTCGGTAACGCTATGAAAACCCGTTCATTGGCGGGCGTGGTACATTATCTGGTGACCACCGATCAATTCGATGCCGCGGTGGAATTCTTGCAAAAACAACTGCCGCCCCAACTACCGGTGCGGCACGTCGGAGGCGCGGAACCGCTGCCTTACTTGCGCTTGCTGATAAGCGCTCCTAATCCAGGGAAAACCGGTCCATCCGCGCTGCCAGATATTCCAGTCTGGAAACCGGATCGGAGGACTCCAGCAGCGAGTGTTTCTCCAGCAACGGCAACGGCAGTAATTCCACCAGCCGCGCGCTGACCCAGGAGGCATTTCCCAGATGCATATCCATGCTGGAAAAAGGCCGCCCCAACTGTAGCAGGATTTTTTCCAACGTTTCGGCCAGGCCGGCATAGCTGTTCGGCAGATCCAACGTTCGTTCATTCTCCAGCAATGTGACGTCGGCGACCAGCAACTGATCACCCCTGACCGCGGAACGTTGCACCCGAAACCGTTGCGTACCTTCCGCGACCAGGGTGAGTTGACCGGCTTCGTTCCGGTCCCAGTCGATGATGCGCGCCAGCGTACCCAGCGGGTATGGTTTGGCAGCGACACCGGCTTCCTTGCCTTCTTTGATCAGGCAGACACCGAACCCCCGGTCCTGTTTCAGACAGTCGCTGACCATACTGAGATAACGCGGCTCGAACACCTTCAGCGGCAACAGCCCGCCGGGAAACAGCACGGTGTAAAGCGGAAACAGTGGAATATTCAGGGTGTTCATGATGACTTTATAGCCTATAGAAGTATATTGTGTGAGATTGCACTGATAACCCGGGAAGCAGAGCGATCCATACCGGTGTTTTTTTAGCGCCTGGGAGTTTGCGACCCGAAGCGAGAAAAAATTAACGGCTATGGATCGCGATCGATGTTTCGGTCCGTCGAACCCCAGCGAACCGCCAGCCTGTGCGGCACCTCCAGATGATCGAGAATCCGCGCCACCACAAAATCCACCAGCTCATCGAGTGAGGCCGGCCGTTGATAAAAACCGGGGTTGGCATCCAGGATCACCGTTCCCATACGCGCCAGCTTCAGCATATTCTCCAGATGAATGGTCGAATAGGGGGTTTCACGCGGTACCAGAATCAGTTTGCGATGTTCTTTCAGCACCACATCCGCCGCCCGCTCGATCAGGTTGTCACTGGCGCCACAGGCAATGGCCGCCAAAGACCCCATGGAACAGGGGCACACCACTATGGCGCGCGGAACGCCGGAACCGCTGGCCAGTGGCGCGGTCCATTCCTGATGGCCATACACCCGGATCTGTCCGGCCCGGGCGCGGTAATGGTCGATCAGAAAACGCTGGATCTCAGCGCTGCGTCCCGGCAGGCTGATATCGGTCTCCATGCCGATCACCACCTGGGCGGGTGGCGACAGCATCAGCGCTACCGACAGGTCCGCCTCGACCAGGCACTGCAACAGACGCAGGGCATACTGGGCGCCGGAAGCACCGGTGATCGCCACGGCTATGGTCTCAGTCATTGCAGCGCCTGCAACAGTTTTTCATGAATGCCACCGAAGCCTCCGTTACTCATCACCAGTATGGCGTCACCGGCCCGGGCTTGTGCCACCACATCCTGCACCAGCGATTCGATGGAATCCTGGACGCTGGCCGGAGCCTGACAGGTATCGGCCACATAGGCCAGATCCATCCCCAGATCCGGCGCCTGATAAAACCACACCCGGCTGGCACCGGTCAGTGCCGGCGCCAGGGTGTCCTCATGCACGCCCATGCGCATGGTATTGGAACGCGGCTTCAGCACCACCAGAATACGCCGCTGCGGGTTCTGGTGGTGCAGCCCCTGCAGGGTAGTGGCGATCGCCGTGGGATGATGGGCAAAATCATCATAGACCGTGACCCCGCCAGCCTCGCCGCGCACTTCGAGACGCCGCTTGATCCCGGCAAATTCTGATAGTGCCGCGCAGCCCTGTGCCAGCGGCACCCCCGCATGACGGGCCGCCGCCAGCGCCGACAGGGCATTGTGCATATTGTGGTCGCCCAACTGTGACCAGCGCACCTCACCCTGCAGTTTGCCATCACTATAAACCGCGAACGCACTGGCGTCGGCGGCCAGCTTGCGGGCCTGCCACTGGGCTGGAAACTCACCCACCGAAACCGTCTCGGTCGACGTCCAGCAGCCGATGTCCAGGACTTCCGCGATATGCCCGTCATTGGCGTTCTCGATAATCAGCCCCGAACCGGGCACGGTACGGATCAGATGATGAAACTGGCGCTGGATAGCGGCAAGATCGGGAAAAATGTCGGCATGATCGAACTCGATATTGTTGATGATCAAGGTCCGGGGGTGATAGTGGACAAATTTGGAACGCTTGTCGAAAAATGCCGTGTCATATTCATCGGCCTCGACCACGAAGAAAGGGGATTCACCCAGTCGCGCTGAAATACCGAAATTCCGCGGCACCCCGCCGATCAGAAAACCCGGCTTGAGCCCTGCATATTCCAGGATCCAGGCCAGCATGCTGGCCGTGGACGTCTTGCCGTGAGTACCGGCGACTGCCAGCACCCAGCGACCGTGCAGCACCTGTTCGGCCAGCCATTGCGGACCCGAGGTATAGACCCGGTCCCGGTCCAGGATCTCCTCCACGGCGGGATTGCCGCGCGCCAGGGCATTGCCGATCACGAAACAGTCGGCCGCTTGCGGCAGATCCTCCGCCCGGTATCCGTCTGTCAGTGCTATCCCCTGCTGTGCCAGCTGGGTGGACATGGGCGGATAAACGCCGGCATCGGCACCGCTGACCTGATGACCGGCCTCCCTGGCCAGCACAGCCACTCCTCCCATGAAAGTACCGCAGATTCCGAGTATATGAATATGCATGTTCAGCCTGTCACTGCCGGCATCGGCACCGCCACCTCGAGCAGGAATTGGGAAACCAGAAAATAAACCAGCGTCAGCGCCAAGGCCAGCGCCAACGGGATCTCCAGCGCCTGACGCAGCACATGCGCCATGACCACCAGACTCCAGATCAACAACACCAGCAACGCCAGCAGGGCGAAACCGGGGTCGGCTTCATTCATTCGCGCCACGGCCACCCCACGGATAAACGGCAAGGCCGCAAGCCCCAGCAATACCCAGCAACCACAAATCGCCAGCAGGGTTTGCCGGAAACGGGCCGGATGCCGATACCAGTTCAACAGCAGCTGAATGAATCCCGCCAGCAGGGCCAGATCCAGCAGGCTTGCCAATACCGCCGGTCCCAGAGAAAAATAATTGAGACTGGAAACCACCTGCAGAGCGAGGTAAGCGGTCAGCACGGCGCCCAGCAAAAATTCAGAAGGCGGCAATCCCTGAGGACCATTGCGCAACAGGGCGATATTCCAGAAAGCTTTCAGCAGTGCTCGCAAATCAGCGCCCTGTTTCGACACCCGGCCGGTTACGCCAGCCGGCATCCGGCTGGCATGGAGCCGCCCACTTCGCGGTGAGTGAATGGTTCAGTGGCCTGCTCATCCGGGTGTTATATGGATACGGTAAGTATACGGGTTCAACGGCGTTTTGCGGCGGTCTTTTTGACGGTTTTTTTCTTCGCCGTCGGCTTCGCGGTTTTTTTCGTCGCCACTTTTTTAACCGGTGTCTTCTTCAGCAGGGCCTTTTTTACGCCCGTTTTTTTCGCCGTCTTTCTGGCCACCGCTTTCTTCTTCGTGACTTTTTTGGTGACGGCCTTCTTGGTGACTTTCTTTTTGACCGGCGCCTTACGCACTGCCGTCTTCTTCGGCGCGGTTTTTTTAGCGGCCTTTTTCTTCACCGCGGCAGGACTTTTCCTCACAGCCGTTTTCTTGGCAGCCGTTTTCTTGGCAGCCGTTTTCTTGGCAGCCGTTTTCTTGGCAGCCGTTTTCTTGGCAGCCGTTTTCTTGGCAGCCGTTTTCTT
>Ga0114931_10012048_pt1 | contig 10149 bp, 14 predicted proteins | sample 2SBtaG_FD_89579 | JGI IMG/M metagenome (GOLD analysis project Ga0114931, IMG submission 89579) | Deep subsurface microbial communities from Kolumbo volcano to uncover new lineages of life (NeLLi) - 2SBTROV14_V59a metaG | ecosystem: Environmental > Aquatic > Marine > Volcanic | place: Kolumbo... | reverse complement strand
TAGTACCAGTTCAAACCATAGTCGTCGTCAAACAATTTACCGGTAAACTTGTTCATCGCCGTGCCCTGCCCCGCGCTCCAGGGGGTGGCTAAGCTGCGGCCCGCCAACACCTTGCCCCACGGGTCGTAATCGTCGTAGCCGACCACCGCGCCAGTTTCGTCCACTTAATTAGTCTATTCTGTATTAAATGTCATGTGTTTAAGCTTTTTAATTTAATCCGATAACCATATTGTTTTAAACTTTTTACCATCCCAAAAAATTGCAAGTTGGGATGATTCTGGCTGCTCTATTATTAGATAAGTCCCATTTGTTTTAAATGTTCGTCCTTGCGAATCTCCAGAAGTGGTTTCCCTGATCGAATATCCGTAAGCACCTTTTAATTTCAAATTATTCCCATTTTCAATAAATGAATATGATTTATATCCCTCTTCTTTCTTTATTAAAATTATTAGTTCATAACCATTTAATGTTTCTATAAATAAACTTAAATCATAATGGCCGTCAGCATCAAGATCAATTTGACATCCGTTAATATATTTAATAGGCAAATTTGACCAACCAACAGAAATTATAATTAGATTAAAAAATAATAAAACAATTACATCAAATATTACACTTGCTCTAAACATTATAAACCCCCAGAAATATTAACAATATATCATCATTTTATGTTAAAGATTATCATTCGTATATTGTTTTATTTTGTTTTTTATATTTTCCAGAATCATTACTTTTTAATTCTTTTAGGTTGTTTTGGGTTTGTACGTTTCTTGCTGATTTTTGCCTTTTATTTTCCTTTGGATCATATTCAATATGTATATGGCGAACTTCAATAAGTACGTCATAGTTATGACCTAATTTATTTCGTAATTTTGTTACAATGTTATTCACTTGTTTTCTACTCAAATCTCTTGTTCTTAAATCAATTGCTTTGCCTTTATAATGCAGTGAATTATTTTTGTGTTTACCATTCGTAGTAAAAGTTACTATAGCATCCCTTTCCGCAATTTCATTGTGTACTGCATCGACAGTTTTTTCAATTGATTTTATATGGTTTGTTAAACCTTTGCCTGTAGTTTTATATTCTTTTGCATATTTCCAAGGTTGCAAACCATTTATATCAACAAATTTGTACGGGTTGTTGAGCGCGTAGTTAAATGGCGAATAACCCGGGTACTTCCCCGCCAGCGGGTCCACGCTCCACCAGCGCCCCACATCCGCATCATAATACCTCGCGCCAAAGTAGTACCAGTTCAGGCCATAGTCGTCGTCAAAGAGTTTGCCGGTAAACTTATTCATAGCTGTGCCCTGCCCCGCGCTCCAGGGGGTGGCTAAGCTGCATTTTGCTCATAGGTCAGTATTGAGTACACCTAAATTCGGTTAATTCCAAAAAAGAAAATCTACTCCTTATTTTTTTGCAAAAATAGTAACCGATTCTTCATAGATTTCTGGGAATGGCGTTGCAGAACTTTCAATATTCGACGCAGCGTTTCACCGATTGGAAGTTGTTTTGATACGATAATTCCCCAGTGTTCTTTCCCACTTCGAACGTATTCGTTATGGAGGATAACAAAGTCTTTTACGTTAAAACTCAGTATGCATCGCTGTTGCTGAACAGCGTGGGCCAAAATACCGGCGTCGGAGACTCCTTTTTTAGCGGCTTGTTGGGCATGTACAACATTAAACCCTCTTTTTTGAAGAATATCGCTTAATGCGGCGTGAACATCTTCATCAAGAAGGAGTTTAATTTTGCCCACGAATCAAATTCCTTCCTTTGGATGTTTCGCTACTTTATGTTTCCAATGATCGATGGCGGCATTGTCCTGCAAATCATTATCAATTTCATCCTGGTGGTCGAAATAATAAGCGAGAGCGGAATGTACCTGGGCCGGAGAGAGATGCAAAAGAGTCGCCAGGATTTGGTCTACATCCATTCCCATCTGGTAATAGCCGGCAATTGTCCTTACAGTTATTCGCGTTCCGGTAATTATAGGAGCGCCCTGTGCAATTTCAGGGTTTGTGGTAATGTATGGATAGTCAAGTTTTTTTGCTGGAACATTCATTTTAGTTTATCCTCAAGTTCCATGAAACATTAATAATTATCGAATAAATATAACTAAACATGTCTTAAGTTTCAACCCAATTCCTTCCTGTGGATTGATAATATTATCAATGAGTGAAATTCATTTGGCACGCCCATTTTTAAACAGTAATTCCAAATTTAATTCAAACATTAAGCATAGTTGCCGCCCAAATATTGCGGGTATTCCCTGCCCCACATCCGCATCATAATAGCGAGCGCCAAGAGTGTTGTAAGTTATGTCCATAGCGTTAATCCTTGAAATCCCGGATGACTTCATCCCGATTTGGAAACAGGATGTTTATGTTTTTACCTGGATAGAGTTAAATTTGTTCGCAGTTAGTTTGAATTTTCTACTCCAATTTAATTATTTGAATAATTAAACTGCAAATCGCAAAAAATTCTTCAGTATATAATGATGATGTTTATCGAAATATTTCATTAAATTATCACTATATACAATTTGTATGTTCGCTTTTTTATTGCCTGTGTTTTTAAAATAATAAATTCGTCTTATTCGTTTTGTACTTCCGTTGTTAGAACTTTTTCAATGTTATTATTGTTATCAAAGTAAAACAAAAACATTATACTCCGATTTAAAGTTGTGATTTTCCTATAACTTCTAAATGAATTATAATTATAAATCAATTCCGCCATTAATATGTTTCCTACAGGTTTTGAAAAAAATAATATTAATTTTGACTTATTACTTGTTGATAGGTTTTTCAGCCCTCTCAAAGAAAAGGTTTTGAAATAGTTTGTCTTATCATAGTACAATAGAGAATCCAAAAGTTGTTCTTGATCAAACCCTTCATTTTTGTTTTTCATTATTTTTATTTCATCAAAAAAAGAACTAATTTCCATAAACACAACGCTGTCAGAAACCATAATGGAATAATCTTTATTAAAATAGTTGTTTTTTGCTTGACTTGACTTAATGTAATCAAACGCAATCTTATATTTTTCGTCAATATCAATCTGTTTGTGACAAGCCAATAATGATAATAATAATAAAAATATCATAATACTCCCATTTCTTTAATATTGTATTACACGGTTCAGCGGTATCAGTCCTCTTTCTAAAATTATCTTTGAAACCGGACTAAAAGGGAGATACGCAGACCCATTGGGTAATCTTATACCTTGATATGATGATCTTATGCCATAATTTCTTAATTGAGAACGTATTATATTCATAATGTTTACAACAGCACCCTTCGGCCCGAAACCAGCGGTTAAAGGAGGATCGGTAAGACTACCACCTACGTTTGAATGTAAAACTTCATGTATAAAGATCATTCCCCATCCAAGAGTTTTTGAATTTAAATCGCTGGAAGTACCCTTAATGAAGTTTTCAATTTGAGAAGGATTAAGACGTATTAAGGGTGAACCATTAACAGGTACACTTGATTTTTTTTGCGAAATTACTGAAAAAGCTTGATCTAGATTAGATATAGCTTTCTCTAATACATTTCTTGCTTTTTCACTACCCACCTTTTTTCCATTTTTAGTTGCCACAATCGCATTTCCGTCTTTGTCAATAGCGTATACCAATTGACCGTTTCGATTAACGCTAAAATTAAGTCCAGTTTGTTCTTTTAAATCTTTAATTATATTATTTAAGTAGTGAGTACCGTTTTGTTTATCATATTGCTGAATTTGTTTTACATTAATACTGTCCCCGTTTACATCAACAAAAAGTGCAGGATTGTTGGCTGAATATTGGTATGGCGTTAAAAAAGGATATTTATCAGCAACCCTGTCTATCGTTAAAAACCGCCCCACATCCGCATCATAATAGAGAGCGCCAAAAGTGTTGTAAGTTATGTCCATCGCGTTAATCCTTGTAATCCCGGAAGATTTCATCCCGATTTGGAAACAGGATGTTTTTGTTTTTACCGGGATAGAGTTAAATTTGTTCATCGCCGTGCCTTGCCCCGCGCTCCAGGGAGTGGCTAAGCTGCGGCCCGCCAACACCTTGCCCCAGGGGTCGTAATCGTCGTAGCCGACCACCGCGCCGGTTTCGTCCACTGTGGAACGGATACTTGGAACTGTATTGTTATTTCGTGAGATCCAAAAAAACATTATTTTTCCAATTTAAAATATATACAAACATACAACGTTAAACATAAAAAGATTATTATGGCTTGATTTAATAAAAAAGGATAAAGAACAGTTTCCGTTTCCGAATAATATATTTGCAACTCCATAAAGGTTGGAGCATAAATAAATTTTGAATGAATATACTCATAATAATATATATATATATCATAATAAAAGTATAGATTGATGATAAAATCATCAAAAATAACATTAAAAAAATTAATTGCTTATTTTGCAGACCATTTCTTCTCTTTTTTATAAGTAGATATAAAAATATTAAAAGTAATATTGCAAATTCTACAATTTGAAGAAGCGCATATTCGCTATATTTAAAATAGCTAAAATAAGTTTCCATTTACAGTTCCTACCTACAAACAGAATGGGCTATAATTGTTATTAATATTATTTATAAAATGTATTCTTTAAAAATACACTAGTACTATTAAGCTTCAATATTTATTGATATTTGCTACAAATGTTCTATAATCAGCAGGAAAACTCTTTATACACGGATCCCTATTTTGCAAGTTAAGGTTTATATGGTAATATTGTTGCCGAAAATATCGCAAAAGAGATTTGTTATAAAACATTTTTAAAAAAGCGTTTATGGATTCACGGGTTAAATAAGCGATATGTCGTTGAGTATTGGAATCAACTTCAATGAAGTGCATCTTGTGTAAAGCACTTTTAAGTTGTTCTTGATACTGCTTATTTTCGTAAATTTCCAAACTCTTTATTAAATAATTCTCTCTTTCACGAAAATTATTAAATGACAAATAAGGCAAAATATTTAGCCGAACATAATGAATATTTCTAAATTTATGTCTATAGTGTTCAGCTAATTTTGGCAGGGTGTCCAATGCGGTTTGGTTAAAGTTAAATTTAAACCCAAATTCTCCTTCAGTAAAATAATAGTAAGCAATCTGTTTATAAAATGTAAATTCTAACATCAGATATAATGGATTTTCCGGGTCGAGAGCTTTTAATTTATTAATATAGCGATAGCATTTAGTAAATTCTGTCGAATCACCGATAAACTTAAGCATATACCACGAAGAGTTTAATAAAGTCTTCTTATTATTTGGATACAATTTTAATATTAATTCTAATCTATTAAAAGCTTCATTACTTGAATTGGTTAGCTGTTCTATTGGAGGTGAATTCAGATAGCGTGTTGCTTTGCTATACCAGAAATCAAACCAAATATCATCAAAGTTCATAATTATAATAAATAAAAATACAAAAAAGGTAAAAACAATGAAAAATTGTTGTTTACTTATTGAATATTTCAATTGTTCCAACTCCTTTATATTTAGTAATAGTTTTTAATGGTCAATAACTTTTTTTATCGGTAATATCCCAAATTTTCCATGATTATTGTGTACCAATTTATATGATCTATTTTCTAAAAATTCTTTTATTTGAGATAATCCTCCAAAAATAATCATCAGCGATGCATTTCCATTTGTTTCTGGAACATTGTTGTATAGGTCTTTTGCATCTTTACCACCAATTTGCTTGCCATCCTTATCTACGTATACAAATTTAATTTTTATCCTTATTGAAGCTTCATTATTTACTTTAATCGATGTTTGCTTAATAGATACTCCATTTATTGATATATCTAGATCATGTTCAAAGCTTGTACTAGATACTTGAGAATAATATTTTATAAAAGTTCCAGAAGGCTCAAACCAATTCAAATCTGATGTATTATCATTAATTCCTTTAACGTGTGGGCCATATTCGTTCCAGCCTCTTAAATATATTCTAAATTTATCATTTGTACCACCCAAAAAACTAACTGCATTATCAAGTATATAATATGCTTCTTGTTTTACCATTTTCCCTTTATTCTTTTTTAAAAATTTTAAATTGCGATAGTCAAAGATTCCTTTTCCGTCTATGTCAAGCTTGGTTGTAGGATTATTTTCAGAATAATTATAGGGGCTTAAAGAAGAGTACTGCTTCACCAACGAATCCACGCTCCACCACCGCCCCACATCCGCATCATAATACCTTGCGCCAAAATAGTACCAGTTCAAACCATAGTCGTCGTCAAACAATTTGCCGGTAAATTTGTTCATGGCAGCTCCCTGCCCCGCGCTCCACGGTGTGGCTAAGCTGCGGCCCGCCAACACCTTGCCCCAGGGGTCGTAATCGTCGTAGCCCACCACCGCGCCGGTTTCGTCCACCGTGGCTCTAATTGAGCTGAGGCTTGTCCCGGCAGGCCTTAAGCCGGGATGATCCTTCAAAAAGTACACTTTCTTTGCCGTCTGAGACCAGGTGACTTCCAGGTAGGGCCGGTTGGCGCTGTTGGCGGTTTCCGAGGAGTAAAACCGCAGGTCGTAGCCGTCGGTGTCCTCGTTCTCCGCCCAGAGCATAACGCCGTTGTTGACCGCCGCGCCGGAAATGAATTATAGTATACATTAATAGGATATCTGTTATTACTTGTTTCAAAATATTTTTATTTATTAAAACATCATGGTTGAATAATATGTTATTTTGAGGTTTTGAATTGCATTTCAATTGTTTTTTTGTTGACAATGTTTAATTCCTTCACACTTTTATTTGTATCATATACTACGTAAAATCCTGATACTAAAAATATAGAAGCATCGCTATGCAATATTAACAATTGAATAGAATAATCGTATTTATGCTTATCACTGAATTCTATTTGAAAAAAACCAGTGCTTCCATATTCGCCTAAAAATTCACAATCAATATTTTTTCTATATTGCAAACCATTAATCTGCACATAGTTTACATCTCCATTATTTATTTCAAACGTAATATGCAAATTTTTATTAGCATATGAATAATAGCCGTTGTAAATCTCTATATTAGTTGCAAAAATAGAGGAACTTGAACTTAAAACAAAGAATATTATGATTCCAACATATTTCATGATTATTCCCCCTTTCCTTTTTTATTTTAAAAACTTAATAATACCCTCAGCAATTTGTTGACCAATTTTACTACTACGATTCAACATAATTGCCCTGTCTCTATCGTTGGAAATAAATCCTCCTTCAATTAACACTGCTGGTCCTTTAAATTTTCTTAATACAAATAAGGAATTAGATTTATCCTTTGTTCCTAAATTATTTGGAAATTCATCAACAAAATTGGATATTGAATTTGCTAAACTTATTCCCTTTTTATTGAAAAGTACCAGAAATCCACTAGCCACTTTGTTTGTGCTGAAATTTACATGGATATTCACAAATACCTGTGATCTTTCCATCGTTTTTTATGCGCCATAATAATTTAGTTCCAGGATTGTATATGCCCCCTTTGCGAGTTTGATTAACTTCAAGGCCTTGTTTAATTAGCGTTTTAGTTAAGGCATTGGCAATTCTTAAAGCTACATCTTTCCCTTTTGTAGTTCCGGAAATTGGTCCTGGGTCTAAATATTTTTTCCCATTTGGTTTATCGCCATGTCCAGGATCTACCGTAATTTTCTTGATTTTATCATTAGTATCAGCTGAATTGTTATTATCGGCATTACTTAATCCTGTAACGTCAATCTACCTAACAGGATTTCCAAGAACGTAATTATACGGCGAATTTCCAGTGTATTTTCCACCAACGAATCCACGCTCCACCAGCGCCCCACATCCGCATCATAATCCATCGCGCCAAGTGTGTTGTAAGTTATGTCCATAACGTTAATCCTTGAAATCCCGGAAGATTTCATCCCGATTTGGAAACAGGATGTTTCTGCTTTTATCGGGATACGGGTAAATTTGTTCATCGTCGTGCCTTGCCCTGCGCTCCAGGGTGTGGCTAAGCTGCGTCCCGCCAACACCTTGCCCCACGGGTCGTAATCGTCGTAGCCCACCACCGTGCCGGTTTCGTCCACCGTGGCTCTAATAGAACCAAGGTGGTTTTTGAGAAAATAAACCGTCTTCGCCGTCTGAGACCAGGTGACTTCCAGGTAGGGCCGGTTGGCGGAGTTGACGGTCTCTGAATATCTCATAAGGTTACAACAAAAATACTACTTCCTGGTCATTCTTATAAGTCGTAACTCATCCAAATTGCTAAAGTCTTTATAATAAATAAGCCCATTTTTCTTATTGAAGTATATTTTAGCGAGGGACTTCAATCCTTCAACACTACGATGAATTGTTATTTCTACACAATTAGTAAACATGAGTCCGCTAATTATAATTGTCGTATCAATTGCAGTGACTGTCCAAGTTTCCGAAATAAACCGTAATCTATTTTTCCATGTTTTATTTAATGTTAATGGAAATTTTAGAATATAATATCTTCCTAATCCATATTTATTTGGTAACATGTATCCATCTTTTGCATGTATTATTTCTTTGCCCCAAAACCTAACAAGTTCAGAGTTAAATTGATAATAAATGGAATCAGGCCTAACCTGTTTAATTTTTTTTAAATAGATTTTAATTGTGTCAAAAGGAACATCCTTAGTAATTGATTCCTTTAACATTTGCAAGGAGTCAGCCAATATATCAAATGAAGTACTAATTGAATTAAAAATGGAATTGTTTAATATTTTATATTTCAAATTTGATGGTAAACTTCGAAAACCTTTTGCTTCATAGTACCACACATAATTGTCTTTAAGGGGAAGAAATAATTTATCTTTACCCTCATTAAATTTGCATGTTAAAGTCGAAATAATTAGTATGCCAATAATGAATGAATAATTTTTTTTAATCATAAACATGCTTATTTTCTTTTATTATATTTTTTTAACAATTTAATTATTATTTTAGCAACATTTGGGTCGTTTATCTGGTTATATAATTGGTTAAAGATTTCATTGGGATTAATTCCTGTATTGAACTTTTGGTTAGACTCGTTTATAAAGCGCTCATGTTGTATCCAGTTTTTTGGTAAAAGCATTCTCCCATGTTGAATATCTTTTATGCGTTGGTTTATTTTTCCGCGAAATGATCCTCCGGCAAACATCGACGCATGTTGAACCTCATGAAATATGTCATCCATTTGTACTCCTAACATTATTGAATTTGATATTTTGATTTTGTAACCTTGAACACCTTTGTCAGCTACAAAACCTTCACCGAGAATGGAATTAACCGGTGTTGTACCGGCATCTGCAGTTGTAATTCCTGTGAATTTTAGGTTCTGTTTTGAATATTTTCCTGCTTTGTCAAACTTAAATGTTCTACCATTAATAGTAATTGTTTCATTTTCATATGCAAATTGGGCTAAATACTTGTATCCTGCAACTGTACTTGCGTAATTCGCAAGGGCTTCATTGTTTAACATTTCGGCACTAATTTTTATACTGTCTCCATTCACATCAACAAAAAGTGCAGGATTATTTGCCGCATATTGGTATGGCGTTAAAGAGGGATATTTATCAGCAAACCTGTCTATCGTCAAAAACCGCCCCACATCCGCATCACAATACTTTGCGCCAAGTGTGTTGTAAGTTATGTTCATAACGTTAATCCTTGAAATCCCGGAAGATTTCATCCCGATTTGGAAACAGGATGTTTCTGTTTTATCGGGATACGGGTAAATTTGTTCATCGCCGTGCCTTGCCCTGCGCTCCAGGGTGTGGCTAAGCTGCGTCCCGCCAACACCTTGCCCCAGGGGGCGTAATCATCGTAGCCGACCACCGCGCCGGTTTCGTCCACCGTGGCTCTAATAGAACCAAGGTGGTCTTTGAGAAAATAAACCGTCTTCGCCGTCTGAGACCAGGTGACTTCCAGATAGGGCCGGTCGGCGCTGTTGGCGGTTTCCGAGGAGTAAAACCGCAGGTCGTAGCCGTCGGTGTCTTCATTTTCCGCCCAGAGCATAACGCCGTTGTTGGCTGCCGCCCCGGAAACCCACTGTTGGGTCAGCTTGGTCAGTTTCCATTCCACCCAGCGCGGGTAGTCGTTGGTCATGATGACAAAGCTTTCCGCCGCCGCTTTCACATCGCTGCCGTCAATGGCGCCGTAGGGCGCGTTCCAGGC
>Ga0114931_10012047_pt1 | contig 10150 bp, 11 predicted proteins | sample 2SBtaG_FD_89579 | JGI IMG/M metagenome (GOLD analysis project Ga0114931, IMG submission 89579) | Deep subsurface microbial communities from Kolumbo volcano to uncover new lineages of life (NeLLi) - 2SBTROV14_V59a metaG | ecosystem: Environmental > Aquatic > Marine > Volcanic | place: Kolumbo... | reverse complement strand
TCGACCGGCACGCGCCCCACCGATAACCCCACCTGGGTAATACACCCCACCGGCCAACAACCGCCCCCAGGGCCGCAGATTCCCCCACCCACCAACCGCTAGCCAGGAAACTCGGGCTAGGTCGTCTCGATAGCGTCACGACCCTGCTACCGGACACGGCGCTCTTCCTCTACATGTACGTGCGCAAGGAGGCGGTGCTATCCAGCATGATCGAGGGCACCCAGTCGTCGCTCTCCGATCTGCTGCTCTTCGAGCTGGAGGAGCAGCCGGGCGTGCCGGTGGATGACGTCCGCGAGGTCAGCAACTACGTGGCCGCGCTCGTGTACGGTCTCGAGCGTTTGCGTGGGGGCTTCCCGCTGTCGCTACGGTTGTTTCGAGAGATCCACGCCGTGCTTCTGGCTGATGGCCGAGGCAGTGGTCAGGCTCCGGGGGAGTTCCGGCGCAGCCAGAACTGGATCGGCGGCACCCGCCCAGGGAATGCGGCCTTCGTGCCGCCGCCGGCGAACGAGGTGCTGGATTGCATGAGCGATCTCGAGCGCTTTCTGCATGACCGGCCAGAGCCCACTCCGACGCTGTTGAAGGCCGCCCTGGCACACGTGCAGTTTGAGACCATCCACCCGTTCCTCGACGGCAATGGTCGGCTCGGGCGGCTGCTCATCACGCTCCTCCTATGCGACCAACACGTGCTCAAGGAGCCGATGCTCTACCTCAGCCTGTACTTCAAGACGCATCGGCAGTACTACTACGAGCTGCTGGATCGGGTGCGGCACACGGGTGATTGGGAGGCATGGCTGCTCTTCTTCGCCGAGGCCGTGACGGTGACGGCGACGCAGGCGCTGGAGACGGCGCAGCAGCTTCACGCGCTCTCGGAACGGCATCGCGAGCTGATCCACGGGTTAGGGCGTGCGTCGGCGTCGGCGCTTCAGGTGCATCGGGTGCTGATGCAGCGCCCCATCGTGAGTGTGGGAGCCCTGGCCGAGCAGGCGGGCCTGACCTTCGTGACCGCCAACCGCGCGCTGGGGCACTTGCAAGAGCTGGGCATCGTCGCCGAGCTCACCGGGCAGCGTCGCAATCGCCTGTTCAGCTACACCGGCTACATCGACGTGCTCGCGCGTGGAACCGAGCCCTCTACCCGGCCGTAGATTCCGGTGCGGGGGGCGTCAACACTGTGTCAGACGCGTCCGACGAAGCCCAGGGTCTGCGAGCGGTGGTCCCCGACGCGGACACCACGGCGCCCGCGGGCAAGTGCCACGCCGCGGGCCTGAAGCTTCAGTCGACGGTGACACGCTCGTCGCCGAAGCGCGCGGCAACCTCGAGCTCACCCACCCAGAGCCCGGATGCAGGACTTCATCGTCACTCTCTCACTTCGTCGTAACCACCGCTGGGCCACTTGCTCTACCGTTCAGCGGGATGGTCTCTGCGCACCACCGCTTCCATCTTCCGGCCATGTTCGCCGCGACCAGGAGCACGGCGCGCCTGTCATCGGCGGTCTTCTTGTTCTCGTCCAGCGCCGGCACGCGGTCCGGATCCGCTCCCCGCCCCCGCTCGTCAGCGCCCCTCAGCAGCGGCGCGCTCGGTCGCAAGGCCGCGCCAGCGGCTCATCACCGCCTCTACGTCCGGGCTCACCTCGAGTCGGGCTTCGCTCCGCTCGGCCCCGGACGCCAGCAGGGCGTCGTACCTCGTGTGGCGGTGCCGGACGTGCGCCCGGACGGCGAGCTCGACGGCGCTCGCCTCGAGCTCCTTCGCGGCCGCCGAGCGCCCCACGCGTCCGGAGCGGACCTCGCAGGCGTGCTCGGCGATGGCGGTGCGCTGGTCGGCGGGGCAGCCGGGGAAGAGCTCGCCGATGCGCCGGGCGAAGGCTTCCACGTAGCGGGCGTCGTGCATCGCCCTGCGCTCCGCATCTCGGCGCCTGCGCGCCGCGCGGGCGTCGGCGTCTGCCAGGCACTCCGCCTCGGCGCGCGTCAGCGCCTCCTCCTCGACGAGGACGCCCTGCCTCTCGTAGCGTTTGCGCGCGCGGCTGAAGCGGACCACCACCGCCTGGAGGCGCGAGTGCTTGCGGGCGCGGCGGGTGAGCGCGGCGTCGCCGCTGGGCAGGAACGTCAAGTGATCGAGGTCGGCGCAGCCGAGGCAGAGCGCGCGATCGCCTTCCAACCGGAGCAGGCTGCCGCGCCCGAGCTCGGTCGCGCACTCCGAGCAGACCGAGTCGTTGAGGGTTCGGAACACGACCAGGTCCTCGGGGTGCCCGCGCGTCACGGTCCGGCTTCCTCGTAGCGTGCCCGCGCCGCAAGTCCTCCAGGAGGAAGCGCGCGCCGGCGCCGTCGGATGGGTCGCGCCATAGCAGGCGCGCGAAGTGCCGCTCGGCCTCTTCGGGGTCCCCGAGCGCCCAGGCGGCGAGGCCGAGGCCGTGGAGGGCGCGCAGGTACGGGCGGTTGTCGATCAGGCCCTTGGGGGTGACGTCGTTGCCGTCGGGCGCCAGGGCGCTCTCGGCGATGGCGACGCCGACCTGGTGGTGGCGCCGTGCGCGCTCCGGCCTTGGCCCTACCCAGTAGCCTTCCATGTGCAGGTTCCCGAGGTGGGCCTGGGCGTCGATGCAGCGCAGGTCCTGGCGCAGCATCTCTATGAGGAGCTTCTCGGCGTGCATGGGGTCGCCCATGTCGCGCCAGGCGATGGACTCGAGGATGGCGTCCTCCTCCAGCTCCAGGCGGCTGAAGGGTTCGGGTGACACCCGTTCCATCTCCACTTGGCGCCGTTCGGGCGCGGCCAGTACGGCCTGGTAGGCGGGTTCGAGGTCGCCCGGTTCCAGGCCGGAGTCGTGGAGCCAGCCGGCGACGGTCCAGGGGCCTTCGTAGAGGAGGTCGAGGAGGTCGAGCGGGGGGAGGGCGAGCGCTTCCAGGTCGAGCCAGCAGCGGGTCACCTCGCCCTTCAGGTAGTTGCCGTGAGGTAGTTGCCGCAGCCGAAGCGCTAGGCGCGTTCGACGGTGAGCTCGAACCACTCGCCGGCGACGGGCAGGTCGCGCGACAGCCCGGTGCGGACGATGAACGATCGCCCTCGGGGGACGGCGCGTTGGTCGCGGGCGCTCAGCTCCAGCGTCGGGTCCCCGTCGCTCGCCGGGAGGCGGGCGTGCAGCACGTCGAGTTGGTGCCCGACGCACAGGAGGGTGGCGTGATCCCCGGGGGCGAAGGGAGAAGTGCCGCGCTGGGCCATGGCTTCAGCCTACGGCATCTGGGCTGTGGGCGGAGTCCTTCGCGGCATCGTGGGTCACGGCCGCAGCCGCGGCAAGGGGGACGTGCGGCAAGCTCCGCCGGGACCCTGCGCCTGCCGACGCGGGCCGTTCGAGAGACGAGTCTCCACGATGCCCGGTACGGTCCGGTCACCGGCTTGCGCGCAACAACCCCCACTCCAGCTCGTCGAGGTCCGGCTCGACCAGGACGCGCCCACCAACGGTGACGATGGGGTGGCTCACGCTTCCGCCGGTCAGCCAGCGGATCTGGGCCACGGCCCGCGGGTCCGCTTCGAGACGCCAAGGACGCCAGCGATCGCCGCTGAGGCTCCCACGAAGGGCTCGGCGCTCGCCGGCAGGAACAGCGCCTGCGCCAGGCCGCCAGAAACGCCAGCCACGACGTACAGGAGCGCGAAGGCGAGCGATCTCGGGCGCGCCTCGAGCGCTGGCCCGAACACCCACAGGAACCGCATGTTGCCGAGCACGTGCGCGACGCTTCCATGAAGGAACATGCTCGTGACGATCCGGTACCACTGCTGAGTCGGGTCGCCCAGCACCACGGCCGGCACCAGCCCGTAAGCGAGCGCATCGCGGTGAACGCCCACGGGACCAGCGGCCACCTCTAGGAACACGTAGCCGTTGAGCCCGATAAGGGCCTTGGTCACGTACCCGGAGCCGTGGTACGGCACGGAGTCCCGGGAAGGCAGCGCTCGTCGCTCCTCCCTCCGAGATCAACGGTTCACTCCGGTGCGCCCTCCCCGACCCAGGCGGCCATGCCGTGTGTCCGAAAGCCGCGGACCCGACCGGAGTATCGACCCGCACGTCGAAGCAACCCCCAACGGACGCGGAACCCATCGTAGCTGCGACCCGCCGCGACAGACGGCATCGAATGGGTGCGCATGCCGTTCTCCGATGGATGGTGTGGGAGCGTGCCGGTTCTCGGGCGAGCGTAGAACGTGACCGTGGCCTCCATGCGGAGGCGAACGAGACCGTAGGAAATAGTAGAACCCGCGGCGCCGCTCCTTATCGGACGACGAAGCTTGGGAGCCGCGAAGGTGAAGAGGTGATGCCGATGGTCGAGAGCCAGGATGGGAACCCGATCTCCAGGTACCCGGCGAACCCCATCGTCCGAGCCAGGGACATCCCGTACCCGTGTAACGCGGTCTTCAACGCAGGGGTCACCACCCGAGGCGCGGAAACGCTGCTGCTCTTGCGCATCGAGGACCGTCGCGGCATCTCGCACTTCACGGTGGCGCGGAGTCGCGATGGGGTATCCGACTGGCGCGTCGGCCCGGCGCCGAACCTGGTCCCCGATTCGTCTCGACGCCCCGAGGAGTTGTGGGGCATCGAGGACCCCAGGATCACCCGGCTCGAGGACCTCGACGGCTGGGCCGTCGTCTACACCGCCTACTCGAGGGGCGGGCCGCTCGTGGCCCTCGCTACCACGCGGGACTTCGAGGTATATGACCATCACGGCGTCGTCATGCCCCCCGAAGACAAGGACGCGGCCCTGTTCCCGGTCCGCTTCGATGGGCGCTGGGCGATGCTCCACCGGCCGGTCTCGACTTCCGCCGACGCCGGCGCCCACATCTGGCTCTCGTTCAGCCCCGACCTCAAGCACTGGGGGGACCATCGGATCGTCCTCCCGGCCCGACGCGGAGCCTGGTGGGATGCCAACAAGGTTGGGCTCGGCCCTCCCCCCCTGCGCACCGAGGAGGGTTGGCTCATCCTCTACCACGGAGTGAAGACGACCGCGAGCGGCGCCATCTACCGCCTCGGCCTAGCGCTGCTCGGGCTCGAGGATCCTTCACGCCTCATCGCCAGGAGCGACGAGTGGGTGATGACGCCCGAAGAGCCTTACGAACGCAGCGGCGACGTCGACAAGGTGATCTTCCCGTGTGGCTGGATCGCGGACGGCGACGAGCTGCGGATCTACTACGGCGCTGCAGACACTTCGATCGCACTCGCTACGGCCAGCATCACGGGCCTACTCGGATGGCTCGACGCCCACGGCTCCCGGCACACCAGCACGTGACGTGCGATGAAGCTAGCCATCCTGGCGCCCATCGCCTGGCGTACGCCCCCACGCCACTACGGCCCATGGGAGAGTGTCGTCTCGGCGCTCACCGAGGGCCTCGTCGGTCGCGGGGTCGATGTGACTCTGTTCGCGACCGGAGACTCGACCACCGGGGCCCGCCTCGTCGCTGTCTGTCCACACGGCTACGAGGAAGACCCGACCCTCGACCCCAAGGTATGGGAGTGCCTGCACATCTCCGAGCTCTTCGAACGAGGCGACGACTTCGACCTCATCCACAATCACTTCGACTTCCTGCCATTGACCTACACTGCCATGACCCGCACCCCCGTGGTGACCACCATCCACGGCTTCTCGTCCGAGCAGATCCTCCCCGTCTACCGGAAGTACAACGGCAAGACCTGGTACATCGCGATCAGCGAGGCCGACAGGAGACCCGAGCTCGACTACGTCGCGACCATCCACCACGGGATCGATCTGCGGGCGTTCAGTTTCCAGCCCCGGCGGGGGGAGTACCTTCTCTTCCTGGGGCGCATCCACCCCGACAAGGGCACCGCCACGTGCGTCGACGTCGCCCGACGTACCGGCAAGAAGCTCGTCGTGGCAGGCATCGTGCAGGATCGAGACTACTTCGAGACGCGCGTGGCGCCACATGTCGACGGCATCTCCGTCACGTACGTGGGGAGTGTCGGGCCGACCCAGCGCGACGACCTCCTGGGAGGGGCCCTGGCGCTGCTGCATCCCGTCGCCTTCGAGGAACCGTTCGGTCTGTCCGTGGTCGAAGCGATGGCGTGCGGCACGCCGATCATCGCCTTCGCTCGAGGAAGCATGAGGGAGATCGTCGAGGACGGCGTCACGGGATTCCTCGTTGACGACGTCGACGCAATGGTAGATGCGGTCGCGAAGGTGAGCACCATCGACAGGCGGAGCTGCCGTCAGCACGTCGAAAGGCATTTCACCGTGGACCGGATGGTATCGGCTTACCTGGCCGCGTATCGGCGCATCCTCCAAGGCGGAGACGGCGATCGACCGCAAGAACGTTCACAATAGGGGCGCGGGCGTTGCCCTCGGAGATTCGGACCCAGGCGCCAGTGGAGAGCACGCATGAACGATCGAGACATGGAAGGCCCCTATCCCTATCGCGTCGCGCTCATCGGCAACTACCTGCCGCGCCGATGCGGCATCGCGACGTTCACGGCCGACCTCACGGAAGCCTTGGGTCTGGAGCGTTCAGAGTCCGACTACTGGGTCGTTGCCATGAACGATCGGGCCGAGGGTTACGACTATCCCATGCAGGTGCGCTTCGAGGTATCCGAGCGGAGCCCCGCCGACTACGCGCTCGCCGCGGATTTCCTCAACATGAATCGGGTCGAGGTCGCCTGCCTGCAGCACGAGTACGGGATCTACGGCGGCGAGCACGGCGCCTACGTCCTCGATCTGGTGAGCAACCTCAGGATGCCTCTGGTAACCACGCTCCACACGGTCGTTCAGGAGCCCACCCCCAAGCTCGCAGCCGTCACCCGACGCATCGCCGAGCTGTCCGACCGAGTCGTCGTGATGAGCGACAAGGCGGCGTCCATCCTGAAGGACGTGTACGGGATCCCGTCGCGGGTCATCGAGAAGATCCCACACGGCATCCCCGACGTCCCCTTCGTGGATCCCGCATACTACAAGGACCAGTACGGCGTCGAAGGGCGCAAGGTCATCCTCACGTTCGGGCTCCTGTCCCCGAACAAGGGCATCGAGACCATGATCGAGGCCCTCCCGAGCGTGGTGGCCACCCACCCGGACGCGGTCTACGTGGTGCTCGGGGCAACCCACCCCCACGTCAGGCGTCAGCACGGCGAAGCGTACAGGCTCTCCCTGCAGCGCCTGGCCCGGCAGGTCGGCGTCGAGGACCACGTGATCTTCCACGACCGCTTCGTGAGTCAGCGGGAGCTGCTGCAGTTCCTGGGAGCGGCTGACCTGTACGTGACGCCCTACCTGCACCGTGAGCAGGCCGCGTCGGGTACGCTCGCCTACGCTCTCGGAAGCGGCAAGGCGGCCATCTCCACGCCGTACTGGTACGCCGAGGAGCTCCTTGCCGAGGGCAGGGGCCGCCTGGTGCCCTTCCGGGATGCCGAGGCTCTCGCCGAGGAGACCATCGACCTCCTCACCAACGAGGTCGAACGACACGCCGTACGGAAGCGCGCCTACCGGTACACCCGAGACATGGTCTGGAAGGAGGTCGCGCGCCGTTACCTGGAGGTCTTCGCCAACGTGAAGCGGCAGCGCCAGACCATGCCGCGGCCCGTCTTCCAGACCAAGACCCTCGCGGCAAGCCCGCGCGTCATGCCCACGCCCAACCTCGAACACATCGTCAGGCTCACCGATGACGTCGGCATCCTCCAACACGCGACCCATATCGTGCCGAACCGCGATCACGGTTACTGCACGGACGACAACGCGCGCGCCCTGCTCGCTGTGATCGGAGCCGAGTCCACCGAGTCCGACGGAAGCAGGCTCACCGATCTGGCTGCCACGTACCTGGCGTTCCTCCACCACGCCTTCGACCCTGACCGCGGCCGCTTCCGCAACTTCATGGCCTTCGACCGCCGCTGGCTCGAAGCGGTCGGCTCCGAGGACAGCCACGCGCGCGCGCTGTGGAGCCTCGGCCGAACCGTTGCCACGGCCACCTCGCAAGAGCTCCGGGCCGTCGCGCAGACCCTATTCGAGGCGGCTCTGCCTGCCGTGACAGAGTTCACGTCCCCCAGAGCTTGGGCGTTCAGCCTGTTCGGGATCAACGCGTACCTCGAGCGTTATCGGGGGGACAGCGAAGCGCGGCGCATCCGCCAACACCTTGCCGAAGCGCTCCTCGAGCGACATCGCAAGCACGCCGTCGCCGACTGGCCGTGGATCGAAGACACCCTCACCTATGCCAACGGCCGGATCCCGCATGCCCTCATCGCGGCCGGGAGCGACACCGGGGACCCGTCCATGACCGAGGCGGGACTCGCCAGCCTAGAATGGCTCGTACGCGTCCAGACCGACCCTCGCGGCCACTTCGCTCCGGTGGGGAGCAACGGCTGGTATCCGAGGGGAGGCCAGAAGGCCCGCTTCGACCAACAACCGATAGAAGCCCTAGCGATGATCCAGGCCTGCGGCGCAGCCTACGATGCCACGGGTGACGCCATCTGGATCTCGCGCGCCCAGGTCTGCGCGGACTGGTTCCTCGGCCGCAACGACCTCAACCTATCGCTCTACGATCCCAAATCCGGCGGCTGCCGTGACGGGCTCAACGCCGATGGCGTCAACTCCAACCAGGGCGCGGAGTCCACGCTGGCATGCTTCCTGTCGTTCCTCGAGCTCAACCGGACCCGCAGTCGGCGGATCGCGGAGATCCCCGGCGCGGAAGCTTAGGATCTCGATCCCGACGATGCCAGTGTGGCGTGACCCGGAGCGCCGCGGCCGGCGCGTGACGTCTCCCTCGGAAGCCCATCATTCCGCCTTGCTCACCACCGTCACCTCGGCCTCGGACCGCTGTGTGGCTGGCCCCTCGATCTGACTGGTGAAGTGGTGCAACATCCAGACCTCCGGCACGATCTCCGACACCAGCTCGCCATCGTCGAAGACCCTCACGAAGCTGCTCTGCGAAACGACCACGGCCGTTGCCCGGGTGCACTTCGTGATCGCCGCGGCTGCCATGTGGCGACTTCCGAAGCCCAACGGCAAGCGGATGCCCGTGGCCGATGCGTCGAGGTAGCGACACGCCGAGAGGACCACGCCGTGGTGCGACACGACGAACGCGCCGTCGAGCTGCGCCAGCTCCTTGACCGTCTCGCGCATGTTGGGATCGTCCAGGCGTTTGCGCGCGACCGGGTGCCCGGCGAGAGGGTCCAGGATGAGCGGCTCGGAGCGCGCCAGCACCTCGTCGCTATCGCCCAGCGTGAACAACGTGCCGATCTTGCGCCCCTCACGCCCCTCGCGCGCGATCTCGATCGCTAGACAGACCAGGCTCTCCAGCACCGAGCGATCCATGCCGCGGTGCACCGCGAACGTCGGGTCGAACAGACCGGGAGAGGGCGTACGCACGGTTCCTACGGACTCCGGGCTGGGGTTCGTGTCGCTTGCCGGGCGAGGCGCTCACTGGTTCGGGCCGCATAGCACGAACGTGTGGGGCGGCACCGCGGTGCCGCCCCAGCCCTCTCGAGGAGGAGTGACGCCGGGCTCAGTTCGCTTCGATCGCGATCTTGCGCGCGCGCGCCTCCGCCACCTTCGGCAGGGTCAGGGTGAGCAGGCCATCGTGCACCTTCGCCTCGATGGCGTCGGCTTCGACCGCGGTGGGCAGGCTCACGGTGCGGCTGAACTGGCCACGCGGGATGCCCTGGACCCAGTACCTGCGCCCCTCGGCCTCGGGTGCGTCGAGCGTTCCCTCGATGCTGAGCTGCCGGCCTTCCAAGCTGATCTCGAGCTGGTCGTTCTTGACGCCGGGGATGGCCATCTCGAGGACGAGCCGCTCGCTCGTTTCGTACAGGTCGATGGGGTAGTCGTTGGGGAGATTAGCCAGGGTGCCGAAGCGGGGTGCCAGGCTGTTGAACACCTGGTCCATCTCGTCGAAGATGCTCGGGAAGCCGCTGTACCGCGCGAGGTTGCCCCCCTGGTTCGCTTGCGTGCTAGGACGACGAACAAGCGCCATACGGACCTCCTTCATGGGTTTGGAGTGGGCGAGCTGACGCCCGTCCTGCCTCTATTTCTACAACCTTAGTCCGGCGTTGTCAAGTAACCTGCCTCCACCTAAATCCACCGCCTGCTTGTGTGTTGCGGTTGTTGGTGGCTCGTTGCTGGGTCATTTCTGGGCGGGGACCGGTTTTCGGGGTGCGTATCAGGCTGTTCGCCCGGAGGTTCGGGCTTGGGGG
>Ga0114931_10012046_pt1 | contig 10150 bp, 8 predicted proteins | sample 2SBtaG_FD_89579 | JGI IMG/M metagenome (GOLD analysis project Ga0114931, IMG submission 89579) | Deep subsurface microbial communities from Kolumbo volcano to uncover new lineages of life (NeLLi) - 2SBTROV14_V59a metaG | ecosystem: Environmental > Aquatic > Marine > Volcanic | place: Kolumbo... | reverse complement strand
CTGAATTAAAATTATGGACAAGGCTCGGGTTTTGTCCATCGCACCAGAGGCACGGCAGATGTCGGCATTGAATGACTGTTTAACGTGAATTAACCAGACGTTCACTAGAATTTGATAGATGACAAGTTCTGGCCGGTTGCCGCCGATTGGGAATCCAGTATCTGTGAGAATTTCTGTGACCGGGAATGGCAATACTGTCCCTAAAGGAGGCCCGAGTTACTCAGTGGCGATCACAGGATAGGAGCTGGGGCTGGCCAGCTTCTGGTGCACAATATTTCCTGCAAGATACGGCAATTCCCTACAAAATAAACCGTAGTACGACAACATACAGGTTGTGCAGCGATCCGGTAATCTTGATCTCGAATGGAATTCGGTGAGCTGGAATGGTAGATTGGTCAATATGAAAGCGATTACAGCGAATGACCTATTGGACCTGCCTGTTGCAGAACGACTGCGACTGGTTGAAGACCTTTGGGATAGCATTGCGGAAGTACCTGAAGCTGTTGAGCTCTCAGAAGAGCAACGGAAAGAACTTGATGAACGACTGGACCGGTTTTATCAGAACCCTGAAGTCGGATCGCCCTGGAAAGATGTTAAGGACAGGATTCTCAAGCGCGGATGATAAAGAAATTGATCCTGCGGCAGGAGGCCGAACGGGATCTTGCCGAGGCCTATGCATGGTACGAAGAGAAAGTGCCGGGACTTGGATCCGATTTCCTTGCGGTCGTTGAACAATCCCTGGTATTCATACAAAAATATCCTGAACGCTTTCCTTTCATCTACCGAGAGATACGGCGCGCGTTAATACGTCGGTTTCCATATGGGATTTTCTTTGTCTGCGAAGACCAGCGTATAACTGTACTGGCTATGATGCATACAGCCCGCGAACCGGGGAAGTGGCAGCGTCGATCATAATCATGCTCGGGACCAGTTGCCACAGCATGCCTCATTTACCAGCTACAGCAGCTACAGCAGCTACAGGGGTCAGTACCCTTTTTTGCAAACTAAAAGGATACTGACCCCTGTAGTCGATGCCAGCCAGGCGCAGGGGATGATGGCATCGTTATTGAGCGCATTGCGCTGACCCCCCCCCTCTGGAAGCTGTTTGGCTATACAGGTGTATCAGAACTGGTATTGCTATTTTGTATGCACTAGTCTTCCTCACCTTGAATTGACTGGAGAATTTACATGCTGTCCAAGTGGGTATTACTTTTATTGATTATCGTTAGTGCGAATACGCTGGCGGGCAAGGCAGCAATTGAGATCATAGAGCAATTTGATGATTTCAAGGTGGTTGCATTTGTTAATGAGGCCGATATTGAAGACTATCCGGTTTGGCAATCACTGGTGGATACACCACCGCTGCCCGTTAACGAGGCGATCAGGCTGGTACAGGGTCACCTTGGTGAGGTCGGCAAGAGTGCTGAGACTGATGTCATCAAGGAAATCGAATTACGGGAAATTCCCCGCCATCCGAACTACTGGCACTATCTTGTCAAGACAGAAAATAACGATTTCGGACCATCCAGGTACGGGATCTATGTCGTTTTGATGAGCGGAAAAATAATACCGGCGATTGTCGAGCCGGATGCGTTCAAGTAACGCGGCTGTTCACGGGTAGCCGTCGGTAGCGGTGTGCCCGTCAGCGACAGGATGCTGAGACGGTTGTCCTGTATTGATCGCCTCGCTAATCCGTGCGGGTTCAATCCTGCTGATGGAAGGGCGTGCTTAGTTCGTGTACTGCACTGATCAGTGCAGCGGCATTTTCGGGTTTGACGTCGGGCGTAATGCCGTGGCCAAGGTTGAACACGTGGCCATTGCCCGCACCAAATTGTTTCAGCACCTGGCCGGCTTTTTCACGAATAACCCCGGGTGTTGCGTAGAGTACCGCCGGGTCCAGGTTACCCTGCAGAGCGACACGGTCGCCGACGCGCTGGCGCGCTTCACCAATATCCGTTGTCCAGTCGAGCCCCAGGGCATCGCAACCGGTGTCGGCCATGGCCTCCAGCCAGGCACCGCCGCCCTTGGTGAACAGGATCACCGGCACCTTGCGACCGTCTGCCTCGCGGGTCAGACCCGCGATGATGCGCTGCATGTATTGCAGTGAAAAGTCCCGGTAATCACCCGGTGTCAGTACGCCGCCCCAGGTATCGAAGATCATGACGGCCTGGGCACCGGCGGCAATTTGTGCATTCAGGTAGCTGGTGACCGAGGCGGCAACGGTCTCCAGCAGTTGATGCAACAGGCGGGGCTCACTGAACAGCATACCCTTGACGTGCGAGAACGTTTTCGTTGAACTGCCCTCGACCATGTAGGTCGCCAGGGTCCAGGGGCTGCCTGAAAAACCGATCAGTGGTACGCGGTTGGCCAGCGTGCTGCGGATCAGACGTACGGCGTCCATGACATAACGCAGATTATCTTCCGGGTCAGGTACGCCAAGCGCCTGCACATCAGCGGCCGTGCGCAGCGGTCTTTCAAACCGTGGTCCCTCGCCCTCCTCGAAGTACAGGCCCAGTCCCATGGCATCGGGGATGGTCAGGATGTCGGAAAACAGGATCGCGGCATCCAGCGGAAAGCGTTCCAGTGGCTGCATGGTGACTTCGCAGGCCAGCTCGGGGTTGGTACACAGGTTCATAAAGCTGCCGGCCTGTTTGCGTACCTGGAGGTACTCGGGCAAGTAGCGACCTGCCTGGCGCATCATCCACACCGGCGTTACGTCAACCGGTTCGCGCAACAGGGCACGGAGAAATCTGTCGTTCTGGAGTGTCGGCATGATTTTTTAAACAGATCCGTATAAATATAAAAAAGATTTGCAGGAGCGGCTACAAGCCGCTCCTGCAATATGTACATACTAGCGCGGTAAATCCGAGCAGCCCATCAGGTATTCGTCCACGGCACGTGCACACTGGCGGCCTTCGCGTATGGCCCAGACGACCAGTGACTGGCCGCGGCGCATATCGCCGGCAGAGAAGACCTTGTCAAGTGATGTCCGGTAGTGCGCGGTGTCGGCCAGCACATTACCGCGCGGGTCGAGATCCACACCCAGTTCTTTCAGCATGCCCTCGTGTACCGGGTGGATAAAGCCCATCGCCAGCAGCACCAGGTCTGCCTTGAGCTGAAACTCGCTGCCGGCAATCTCTTCCATCTGCCACTGGCCGTTGTCATCCTGCTTCCAGTTCAGACGCACACAGTTGATGGCGGTGACCTTACCGTCTTGCCCCTCAATGGACCTGGTTGCAACCGACCAGTCCCGCCGGGCGCCCTCGTCCTGGGAGCTGGAGGTGCGCATCTTGTTTGGCCAGTCCGGCCAGGTAAGCGCCTTGTTTTCCTTTTCCGGTGGCTGCGGCAGGATTTCCAGCTGGGTGACTGATACTGCGCCCTGGCGGAAGGAGGTACCGATACAGTCGGAACCGGTGTCGCCGCCGCCAATGACGATGACGTGCTTGCCTTTGGCGGTGAGCGCGGTCGCCGGATCGATGCTGTCACCGGCATTACGCCTGTTCTGTTGTGGCAGGAAGGTCATGGCATAGTGCACGCCATCCAGTTCACGACCGGGCACTTCCAGATCGCGGCTATGCTCCGAGCCACCGGTCAGGGCGACGGCATCAAAGTCTCCCAGCAGTTCGCTGGCCGGCTTGTTGCGGCCGATGTCGGTACTGGTGTGGAAGGTGACACCTTCGGCCTGCATCTGTGCCATGCGGCGGTCGATAATATGCTTCTCCATTTTGAAATCGGGGATGCCGTAGCGTAACAGCCCGCCGATACGGTCATTCTTTTCGAACAATGCCACTTCGTGGCCGACGCGTGCCAGCTGCTGCGCACATGCCATACCTGCCGGTCCGGAGCCAACGACGGCGACCCGTTTGCCGGTCTTGTGCGTGGCGATGCGCGGCTTGATCCAGCCCTGTTCCCAGCCCTTGTCGACAATCGAGCATTCAATGGTCTTGATGGTGACCGGGTTGTCATCTATGTTCAGCGTACAGGCCGCTTCGCAGGGTGCGGGGCAGATGCGGCCGGTGAATTCCGGAAAATTATTGGTGGAATGCAGCACCTGCAGTGCTTCCTGCCAGTTACTCTGGTAGACGAGGTCATTACAGTCCGGAATGATATTGTTGACCGGACAGCCCTGGTGGCAAAAGGGGATGCCACAGTCCATGCAGCGTGCACCTTGCAGGCTGATTTCATTATCTTCCAGCGGGATGACAAATTCATTGTAGTGCTGCACACGGTCGGCGGCCGGTGCATAGGTCCGCTCGAGACGCTCAAACTCCATGAAACCGGTTGGCTTACCCATGCCTGCTACCTCCCTTGGCGACTACACCGGTGGCCGACTGGGCCGTCTGCATGTCCTGCAGCGCGCGCCGGTAGTCGACCGGCATGACCTTGACGAACTTCGGCAAACAGGCATTCCAGTTGTCCAGTATCTCCCGGCCGCGCGCGCTGTCGGTGTAATGCACGTGTTTCTGAATTAATTGGTGCAGTCGCAGCGCGTCATAGCGGGTCATGTCGTGGCTGACATCGACCCGGCCGTGTGTCTCCAGATCGCCGCCCTGGTGATCGAGCTGTTCCAGGGCATCGTCTTCAGCCGGTACGGGTTCCAGTTCGACCATCGCCAGGTTGCAACGTTGATCGAAGTCGCCACGTTCGTCCAGCACATAGGCGATGCCACCACTCATGCCAGCGGCGAAGTTGCGTCCCGATTCACCCAGTACCACGACGACACCACCGGTCATGTATTCACAACCATGGTCACCGACACCCTCGACCACCGCGGTGGCGCCGGAGTTGCGTACGGCGAAGCGCTCGCCGGCGACGCCGCGGAAGAAACATTCACCGCTGATGGCGCCGTATAGAACAGTGTTGCCGACGATAATATTGTCCTCGGCGACGATCGGTGTCTCGGCGGGCGGGTAGACCACCAGGCGGCCGCCACTGAGGCCCTTGCCGACATAGTCGTTGCCTTCGCCAATCAGCTCCATACTGATGCCATGGGCTACAAAGGCACCAAAACTCTGCCCGGCAGTGCCACGCAGGGTGATACTGACGGTATCTTCCGGCAGGCCGGCATGACCGTAGCGTCGGGCGACCTCGCCAGAGAGCATCGCCCCCACAGTGCGGTTGGTATTGCGTACCGGCAGGTCGATATTGACCGGTGTCTTGTTCTCCAGCGCGGCTTGCGACAGCCTGATCAGTTCATTGTCGAGCGCCTTGTCGAGGCCGTGGTCCTGGGTCTCGGTGTGGTAGATAGCAACACCCGGGCCCGCTTCCGGTTTGTGCAGGATGCGGGAAAAGTCCAGGCCCCGGGCCTTCCAGTGATCGATCGCCTTGCGCATGTTCAGGCGCTGCGACTGGCCAATCATCTCGTCAAAGCTGCGATAGCCGAGTTGTGCCATCAAGGTGCGGATTTCCTCGGCAACAAAGAAAAAGTAGTTCACCACGTGTTCCGGCTTGCCGGTGAAGCGCTTGCGCAGTTCCGGGTCCTGGGTGGCAACGCCGACCGGACAGGTGTTCAGGTGACACTTGCGCATCATGACACAGCCCTCGACGATCAGCGGTGCCGTGGCGAAGCCGAATTCGTCTGCGCCCAGCAACGCGCCGACGACAACATCACGTCCGCTGCGCATGCCACCATCGACCTGTACCGCGATACGACTGCGCAGGTTGTTCAGGACCAGTGTCTGTTGTGTTTCCGCCAGCCCGATTTCCCACGGTGAGCCGGCATGTTTTATGGAGGTCAGCGGGCTGGCACCGGTGCCGCCGTCGAAGCCGGAGATGGTGACGTGGTCGGCGTGTGCCTTGGAGACACCGGCGGCCACGGTACCGACCCCGACCTCGGCCACCAGCTTGACGCTGATATCGGCCCGTGGATTGGCATTTTTCAGATCGTGGATGAGCTGGGCCAGGTCTTCAATGGAATAGATGTCGTGGTGTGGTGGCGGTGAAATCAGCCCCACACCCGGTGTCGAGTGGCGCACCTCGGCAATGGTTGCATCCACCTTGTGGCCTGGCAGCTGTCCGCCTTCACCGGGTTTGGCACCCTGCGCCATCTTGATCTGGATGACGTCGGCGTTGACCAGGTATTCCGTGGTCACGCCAAAGCGACCGGAGGCTACCTGCTTGATGGCTGATCGCCTGGAGTCACCGTTATCCAGTGTCTTGAAGCGTTCTACCAGTTCGCCACCTTCGCCGGTATTGGACTTGCCACCGATACGGTTCATGGCAACGGCGAGGGTCGAGTGTGCCTCATAGGAGATTGAGCCGAATGACATGGCACCGGTGGAAAATCGCTTGACGATGTCCTTGGCGGGTTCGACCTCTGCCAGCGGCACCGGCGCGTTATCAAAATTAAATTCAAACAGCCCGCGCAGGTTCAGCAGACGCTTGTTCTGGTCATCCACCAGCGCAGAAAATTCCCTGAACGTGCTGGCATCATTGGCGCGCGTGGCATGCTGCAGCCTGGCAATCGAATCCGGTGTCCACATGTGGTCTTCGCCACGCAGGCGGAAGGCGTAATCGCCGCCAACATCGAGGCTGTTACGGTAGATCGGTGCATCGCTGTAGGCATCCCGGTGCCAGTGTACGGTCTCTTCGGCGACCTGTTGCAGGCCAATGCCCTCAATAGTCGTGGCTGTGCCGGTGAAGTACTGATCAATAAAATCCGAACTCAGCCCCACGGCATCGAATATTTGCGCGCCGCAATAGGACTGGTAGGTCGAGATGCCCATCTTGGACATGACCTTGAACAGGCCCTTGCCAACGGCCTTGATGTAGCGTTTCTGGATCTCGTGTTCGTCGAGTTTTTCCGGTAACTGGTCGCGGATCGAGATCAGTGACTCGAAGGCGAGGTAGGGATTGATTGCCTCCGCACCATAGCCGGCCAGTGTTGCAAACTGGTGTACCTCGCGGGCGGCACCGGTCTCGATAACCAGACCAGACTCGGTGCGCAGCCCGGTGCGTACCAGGTGATGGTGCACTGAAGAGGTTGCCAGCAGCGCCGGGATGGCGATGTGGTCGATATCGGCACCCCGGTCCGACAGGATCAGGATATTGAAGCCGTCACCGACGGCCTGTTCGGCCTGCTGGCAGATGGCTGCCAGAGCGCCGGCCATACCGGCAGCACCCTCACTGGCCACATAGCAGATATCGATCGTTTTGGTGCGAAATGCGCCGGCCGTGTGATCTTCAATGTGGCGGATGCGCTCGATATCGGTGTTGGTCAGAATCGGCTGACAGACTTCCAGACGCATGTGCTCGCCGGCGGACTCGTGCCCCAGCAGGTTCGGGCGCGGGCCGATCAGTGATACCAGCGACATCACCAGTTCCTCGCGGATCGGATCGATAGGCGGGTTGGTGACCTGGGCAAAGTTTTGTTTGAAATAATTCGACAACGGCTTGGACTTGTCAGACAGCACGGCAACCGGATTATCGGCACCCATGGAGCCAATCGCCTCCTGACCGGTGGCGGCCATCGGGGTCATCAGGAACTTGATGTCTTCCTGGGTGTAGCCGAACGCCTGCTGGCGGTCGAGCAGAGTCGTGGTATCGGGTGCCATCGGGCTGATTTCACCTGGCAGATTTTCCAGGCGAATCTGGGTCTTTTGCAGCCATTGCTGGTACGGATAGCTGTCGGCCAGGCAGTCTTTCAGCTCGGCGTCATCAATAATTCGACCCTGATCCATATCGATAAGGAACATCTTGCCGGGCTGCAGGCGCCATTTCTTGACGATGCGCTCCTCGGCAATGTCCAGTACGCCCATTTCCGAGGCCATCACGACCAGGTCATCACGGGTAATCAGGTAGCGTGCCGGTCGCAGGCCGTTACGGTCCAGCGTGGCGCCAATCTGGCGACCGTCGGTAAAGGCAACTGCGGCCGGACCATCCCACGGTTCCATCACGGCGGCGTGGTATTCATAGAAGGCACGGCGTTTTTTGTCCATCAGCGGATTACCGGCCCAGGCCTCGGGGATCAGTAGCATCATGGCGTGTGCCATGGAATAGCCACCGGTAACCAGCAGTTCCAGTGCGTTATCAAAACAGGCGGAGTCCGACTGTCCCTCGGCGATCAGTGGCCAGAGTTTTTGCAGGTCATCACCAAACAGCTCCGAGGCCATGGAGTGACGGCGGGCGTTCATCCAGTTGATGTTGCCGCGCATGGTGTTGATCTCGCCATTGTGCGCGATCATGCGAAACGGATGCGCCAGGTCCCATGACGGGAAGGTGTTGGTCGAGAAGCGCTGGTGTACCAGTGCCAGGGCCGAAGTGAAGCGCTTGTCGTTCAGATCCGGGTAGTAGCTGTTGACCTGGTTGGCCAGCAACATGCCCTTGTAGCAAATAGTGCGTGCCGACAATGACGGTACATAAAAACATTCGCTGCCTTGCAGACCCGAGGTGCGGATAGCATGTTCGACACGTTTGCGAATAATGAACAGCTTGCGTTCAAAATCATCCGTGCTGGCACAATTGTCACCACGGCTGATGAACAGCTGGCGGATGACCGGTTCAACCTGCCTGACGCTTTCGCCGAGGCCGTCATTGTTGGTCGGCACGTCGCGCCAGCCAAGTACGCCCTGGCCCTCCTCGGCAACGGTCTGTTCAAAAAGTTGCTCGCAGTGGCTGCGGGTCGCTGACGGTTGCGGCAGGAACAGCATGCCGACGCCGTAGTGCCCGGCTTGTGGCAGTGTCATACCGAGTGCGCTGCATTCAGGGCGCAGGAAGTCGTCGGGCAGCTGGGTCAGCAGCCCGGCACCGTCACCGGCACAGGGGTCGGCACCCACGGCACCGCGGTGGGTCAGATTTTCCAGGATGCGCAGGCCCTGCTGGACGATCTCGTGGCCTTTACTGCCCTTGACGTTGGCGACAAAGCCGACGCCACAGGCGTCATGTTCATTGGCAGGGTCGTACAGGCCCTGTGTTTGAGGCAATGTGCCAATCGTCATCGGAAATACCTTTAATTACAATGTGTTGCAAAATTCAGATCTTCTTCAGGCGGGCGGCTGACCTGCGCGTGCGGCCGCTAGCCAAAAGGCCGAACAGTATAGCGCCGCAGGGCCACTGGTTCAATTTGAGTGGAGGGGTTTTTCCCTTTTAATTTCAGGGATATGCAATCGCGCCGGGAGAGCAGAACAGCTGACGGGGTCGCTACCGGGGTTGCGCCTGCATGAATACCACCAGGTAACCGCGCTTGAGTTGTTCGTCGCGAATCTTCAACAGGGCAGACGTGGCACCGGCCTGGTCCTCGAAGTGTTCACGTTTTACCCGGCCGGCCGCCCCCTGGTAGCCCCATTCACGAATCAGCGTCCAGCCTTCCAGCAGGTCTTCCTGCAGGTGCAGGTGATAGAAGCGGGGTGCCTTGTCGCCGTCTGGCGGGATTTGCATGTAGATACGCATATCTGGCGGTTTACCGGCTGATGACAGAGGTCGTCGGTCGAGACGTGCGTGTTACAGGGCCGGGTTGAAGGTGCGCTCGTATTCGGCAATCGCGTAGCGATCCGTCATGCCGGCAATGTAATCGGCCACTGCACGGGCCCGGCCATCCATGCCGGCGATATCTTCCAGCTGATTGGCGTGAAGCCGGGCCTCGTCCGGCATCAGGCGCGGGTCTCCGACATACGCTTCGAACAGGGCGGTGATGGTGCGGGCTGCCTTGGCGCTCATGCGGTGCACGCGGTAGTGGCGGTACAGATGGGTACGCAGGAAGCGTTTCAGTTCGAGATTTTTCTCACGCATGCCTGCACTGAAGCTGATGAGTGCATCGCCGTGATGGCATCGCATCGATGTTGTCCGGGCTGGCTTGCTGCAGTTTTTCCAGGCTCGTTTCTACCAGGTCCACGACCTGTGTACCGATCAGTCGGCGCACGACTTCATGAATAGTGCGACGTGGTGCGAGCTCCGGATAGCAACTGCGTACCGTGTCGAATTGTTCGCGAAACAGGGTTATACCGGCCAGGGCCTCGACATCGATCAGACCGGAGCGCAGGCCGTCGTCGACGTCGTGACTGTTATAGGCTATCTCGTCGGCGAGGTTGGTCAGTTGTGCTTCCAGTGAGGGCTGCAGCTTTTCTATAAAGCGACGCCCGAGCACACCCAGGGTGCCGGCATTTTTCAACGAGCAGTGCTTGAGTATGCCCTCGCGGGTCTCGAAGGTGAGGTT
>Ga0114931_10012045_pt1 | contig 10150 bp, 8 predicted proteins | sample 2SBtaG_FD_89579 | JGI IMG/M metagenome (GOLD analysis project Ga0114931, IMG submission 89579) | Deep subsurface microbial communities from Kolumbo volcano to uncover new lineages of life (NeLLi) - 2SBTROV14_V59a metaG | ecosystem: Environmental > Aquatic > Marine > Volcanic | place: Kolumbo... | reverse complement strand
GTTGGATATGCTGGAATGGTTGGATTTGCTCCAATGAAGTATGCTAAAACTTTTTTAAATTTATCAATAAAAAGTTGGGTAGGATATTTTATTTTTTTTCAAATTATCTCTCTCGTGATTCTTATGATGCTAAAAAAAGAATCAAAAAATATAATTATAGAATCTAGCAAGAAATTATTTTTGCTATCCATTATTTTTTTGGCTGTTGTTATTCCACAAGTTGTTCTTTATACTAAATCAGGATTTAATAAAAGATACTTACTTCCAGTTATGCTTGTTTACGCTTTTGTTTTTATTTTTTTGCTGAGAGAAATTAGAAGAAGAAGCAAGTTAATTTTGGTAGGGATGATAATTGTAGCTTTGTTTTTTATAAAAGGTGATATAAAAAAGGGTTTTAAAACCGCTAGTAATTTTTCTCAAGAAGGTGTAGCTATAAACAATGTTTTTAGAACTGTTAAAGCTAACACTTCTAAAGATGAAAACTTTCTTATCGTAGGGGACCCAGCTATGTATTATGAGTGGGCAGATTCCATTAACTATTATTTGAGATATGAATTAGATCGAAAAAATCTTTTTATTTATGCTTTGCCGAGGAAGAAATCATACTCAAATTTTAACAAAAAACTTATAAAAGGATTCGGATCGATTTATGGTGATAGTAGATACGAAAATATAAATAACAAAAGTATTTTTGACGCAATAATCCTTTTTCCGAGAATGGAAAAATCTTTTTTAAAAAAATTCCCAAAAAATGATATATTGAAAGACAAATTTAAGAGGCAAAAATTTGATGATTTTGTCATATATTATAAAACTAAAGAGTAATTTTACTTAAAGATAAATATTAATAAAAAAGTTATGGCTAAAAAAAATTGAAAATCGCAATGTACGAAAACTGGCTAAAGTAGGTGGTGGAAAAACTTATTCTGTCACTTTGCCTATTCACCCTGTTAAATAATTTTAAATTTTTGCTAGTTTATATGTTTTATACTTATGTTTTGAAAAGCAAAAAAGAAGAGGATAATTATTGAGGATTGGAAACTGGCTAGTAAATGAAGTTGGGAACAAAATAATGAAAAGTAATCTTGTAAAACATAAATTAAATGAACGATGAATGTTAGAAGAATTATTAACAATTTAGCAAAACCAGGCGAAACTCTTTCTCAACGCGCAATCAAAGGTGGTTTTTGGGTATTTTCACTCAGAATAGTTCAGCAGTTGTTTAATCTAACAAGGCTTGTAATTCTTGCACGTATCCTTGCACCTCATGATTTCGGTTTGATGGGCATCGCACTGTTAACAATGGCAACCCTAGATACATTCTCGCAAACAGGCTTTCAGCAGGCGTTAATTCAAAAGAAAGAAGACATAAAATCTCACCTTGATGCCGCCTGGAGTGTTTTGATATTACGAGGCATTGTGTTGTTTGCCATTTTATATTTTGCCGCCCCCCTTGCCGCAACTTTCTTTAACGCACCAGAAGCAAAACCTATCATTCAAGTAATCGGATTCGCAATACTTTTTCAAGCATTTACAAACATTGGGGTTGTCTATTTCCAGAAGGAATTGGAATTCAATAAGCAGTTTATATATCAATTTGCAGGAACATTAGCAGACTTTATCGTGGCGGTTTCAGCTGTTTTAATATTAAGAAATGTTTGGGCACTTGTCTTCGGTTTACTCGCTGGAAATTTCGTTAGATTTGTAGTGAGTTATTTAATACAGTCTTACAGACCACACTTAAGTTTTGATTTGAGAAAGGCAAATGAATTATTTAGCTTTGGAAAGTGGATTTTAGGCTCAAGTATATTAATTTTTCTAATTACGCAAGGAGATGATATTTTTGTAGGTAAATTATTAGGTGTAGCAGCATTAGGTTTTTATCAGTTAGCATATAGAATTTCAAATATGCCAGCAACAGAGATAACCCATGTGATTTCGCAGGTAACCTTTCCGGCTTATTCTAAACTACAGGATGATATTCCCAGATTGAGAGAGGCATATTTGAAAGTTTTACAGGCTACAGCTTTTTTATCTTTTCCGATAGCGGGATTAATTTTTGTTTTAGCTCCTGATTTTACTAAAATATTTTTAGGAGAAAAATGGATGCCAATGGTGCCGGCTATGATGGTGTTAGTTTTTTGGGGTCTGATAAGATCAATAGGTGCAACAACAGGTCCAATATTTGATGGCATTGGAAAACCAAAAATAGCAACCAAGCTACAATTTTTTCAATTAATTTTATTAGCTATTTTAATTTACCCTCTTACTATGCAATGGGGAATATTAGGAACTTCCTCAGCGGTTGTTTTTGCTGCATTAATAGCAAATTTGGCAAGCGCTTATGTGGTAATCAAAATTACCAAATGTGGCTTATGGAAATTTTGTAAAATGATAGGTATTCCTTTAATAAATATAATAATTGTAATTTTATTTATGCTTACCGGAAGAATGTACTTCATTAATACTTTTGGTCTAATTGATTTTTCAATATTCGCAGTGTTTGGGATATTTGCTTATTTTGCTATAGGTTATTTGTTTAATAAATCTTTTAGTGATAAAATAAAATTTATAATAAAAGAATATTTAAGAAGGTAAATTATGAAAGATCAAAAAGAATTTTATGAAAAATATTGGAATGATAGAAAAGTAAAAGGAAGGCTACATACCAAGGAAGGAATGTGGAGTCCTAAAAGAATAAACATTGCCACAGATAAGATTATAAGAGATATAAAATCTGGAAAAAAATCACAGGTTAATGTATTAGATATTGGTTGCGGTGAAGGGACTTTAGGTAAATTACTTAAAGAGCAATTACAGAATAAAGTTTTTATTGTAGGTTGTGATATTTCCGAAACCGCGCTTAAACTGGCTTCTCCTTATTACGATAAGATATTTCAAACTAATATTGAGACTACTGAGTTGTCAGAACTTATTAAGCAAAAGTTTGACTATATTGTCATAGTGGAGGTTTTAGAACATTTATTTAACCCCAAAGATGTCCTTAAACGATGTCGTAAGCTTTTAAATGAAGATGGTTTTCTTATTGCATCTTTTCCTAATGTTGCTTTCTATAAATATAGACTAGATATGTTAAGAGGTTATTTCCCTAAAAATTATCTTCTATATCCAGGCGAGCATATTCAAAATTTTACTTTATATTCATTCTATAAATTATTACACGAGAATGGATTTATCCCGGTTGAAATCGATGGACAATTTGTTTTTCCAAGAATTTTTAAACCTAGAAGAATTTTTTTACCATTATTTAAGAAATTCCCTGGTTTATTTGGATATCAAATAGTTGTTAAATTTAAAAAGGATAAAAATTTATGAGATCTGGCACATTATTGCGTTGGTACGCTCTAAAACCTATTTTTAAATCTGAGATTAAAGATGATTTAATAGTGCTAGATATTGGTAGCTACGACGGCTCTATTTCGTCTAATTTAAAAAAATTATTTTCTAATCTTAAAATAACGATTGTAGATATGGATAAATCAGGCTTGCAATTAGCAAAGGAAAAAGGATTAAATACGCTCTATGCGTCAGCTACTGAATTACCACTTGAAAATAGTAGCGTTGATGTTGTTCTTTGTCTCGATCTAATAGAGCATGTTAAAGAAGATGACAAGGTAATTAAAGAAATTTCCAGAGTTCTAAAAGAAGGTGGAAAAATTATTTTAACTACTCCTATGCAAAATGGAGTATCTTTTCCGTTTTTAAGTAAGCAAAAAATAGAAGCCATTAATAAAAGCTGGGGTCATGTTCGAAAAGGATATTCTTTAAAGAATATCGAAAAATTATTTAAAGAAAATAAATTAGCGATTATAAAAAGAGATAAATATTTTAATTTTCTGACTCGATTTGCTTACAGGTTTAGTTTTCTTTCAGGAATGTCTTTAAAAGGAAAGAGTTTGCTGTACCAAATAATAGTTAAGTTAGATCCTCTAACTAAGTATGGATCGCAGGAGCATATAATAATTGCTAAGAAGGTGAAACTATGGAAATAGCATTTTTCGTAGGTGGATTTCCAACATTATCGGAGACTTTTATTCTAAATCAGATAACAGGGCTTTTGGATATGGGGCATGATGTTGAGATATTTGCTGAATTTAATCCAAAAGAGAAAAAAGTGCATTCTGACATAGAAAAATATCGGCTTATGGATCGGGTTCACTATTTTGATATGCCTCAAAATAAAATTAAACGCGTATTAAAAGTAATATTATTAATAATTAAAAATTTTCATAGAGCTCCGCTTAAAATATTGAAATCATTGAATGTATCTAAATATGGCAAAACGGCCTTATCTCTAAAATTATTATATGCGTTTATTCCTTTTTTGGATAAAAAATTTGATATAATCAATTGCCATTTTGGACCCAATGGAATTATTGGAGCATATCTAAAAGAGATTGGTATAAATGGTAAAGTTATTAGTACATTTCACGGGTATGATATGTCAGTTTTTTTACTAAAGAATGGTGATAATGTTTATAAAAAATTATTTCTTAACGGAGATTTATTTTTGCCGATTAGTGATTATTGGAAAAGAAAGTTAATAAGATTGGGTTGTGATGAGAAAAAAGTTATAGTGCATCGTATGGGAATTAATTTAGAAAAATTCAAATTTTCTGAGAGGAGAAAACAACCTAGAGAACCTACAAAACTATTAAATATAGGAAGACTGGTTGAAAAAAAAGGACATGAATATGCGATTAGAGCTTTAGCAAAAATAATTAAGAATCATAAAAACATTGAGTATATAATTGCTGGTGACGGACCCTTGAGGTCTAATTTAGAAAATTTAGTTTCAAAGTTGGGTATTATGAATTATGTCAAATTTCTTGGAGCAGTGGAGCAAAATGAAGTTTTAAAACTTTATCAACAAGCACATATTTTTGTTCTCCCAAGCGTGACAGCAAGTAATGGTGATCAAGAAGGTATTCCCGTTGTTTTGATGGAAGCTCAAGCGACAGGTTTGCCAGTTATCTCAACTTATCATTCCGGTATTTCCGAAGTAATAATTAATGATAAATCAGGTTTTCTTGTGTCTGAAAAAGATGTGGATGCTTTAGCAGGAAAATTGGAATATCTCATAAAACATCCTAAGATCTGGCCTGAGATGGGGAGAGCTGGAAGAAAATTTGTTGAAGAAAAATACAATATAAAGAAGCTGAATCAACAACTGGTAAAAATTTATCAGAATCTTATTGAAGGAAACTATGAATAATTTTAATGGAGAACACTACTGGGAGATAGGAAGAAAGAATTATCCGAAGAGTAAAATAAGAGAAATTATCAAAAAACACTTTAAAATAAAAACAGAATTTAGTCCAATGTTAAACGCTTATCATTACTTTTTTGTTTTAGAAAAATTATGAAAATTTTACATATAGCAGCAGGCGAATTGACAGGAGGGGCTGCCAGGGGTGCTTATTGGTTGCATACCGGTCTTAGAGAAATTGGCGTTGAGTCAAAGATTCTCACAAATAGCACCACAACATTAGGGGATGAAAAAGTGGTGTCAATAATCACCGACAAAAAAACTAGGATCAAAAGCATGATAAGAAGCCAGCTGGATGGTTTGTTCTTGTTGTTTTATAAAAATAGAAAAAAAATAATTTTCAGTACTGGTTTTTTTGGTTTTGACTTTACAAAAACGCCTGAATATAAAGAAGCGGACATAATTCATCTGCACTGGATTAATGGAGGATTTGTTAGTATAAAACATTTAGCAAAAATCAAAAAGCCGATTGTTTGGACAATGCGGGATATGTGGCCAATGACTGGCGGATGCCATTATGCTTTGGATTGTGAAAAATATAAAACCGGATGTGGAGCATGCATGCAACTGAATTCAAAAAATAAAAAAGATTTATCAAGTATAGTTTTAAGGAGAAAGAAAAAATATATTTCTAGGAATATTAAATTAGTAGGAATAAGCGATTGGTTGTCGGAAGAAGCAAAGAAGAGCAGGTTGTTCATTGATTACGACGTAAGGACTATTTCTAATAATATAGATGCAAAAATTTTTTATCCCATAGGTAAAAAAGAAGCGAAGAAAATATGCGGCATTGATAGTGGCAAGAAAGTCATATTGGTTGGATCCACTAGTCTAGACGATTTTTATAAGGGATTTGGGAAATTTTTAGAAGCTGTTGAATTTTTAGATAAGGATAAATATTACATCTGTTCTTTTGGTGGGAATGATAAGAAAATGATAAAAGAAACAGGTTTTGAGTATAAGAATTTTGGATTTTTGCATGACAATATTTCTTTGCAGATTTTATATTCTGCCGCCGATGTTTTTGTCGGTCCGTCTATCCAGGAAGCATTCGGGAAGACACTTGCTGAGTCAATGGCCTGTGGAACTCCTGTTGTGTGTTTTGATACAACTGGACCGAAAGATATAGTTACGCATAAAATTGATGGATATAAGGCCAATCCTTTCGAGAGTGAAGATTTGGCGAACGGAATCAAATGGGTTTTGAACAATGAAAATTATGACGAGCTTTGTCGCAATGCGCGGAAAAAGGTGGTGGAAAATTTTGATATAAAAATTATCGCGGGAAAGTATAAAAAACTATACGAAGAAATTTTAAACAAAAAATGAAAAACATATTTGATATTTTTTTACTTTTTTTAATCCCGGCAAATATTATTTTGCTGTTTTTGTTTTATTTTAAATTTGAAAAGTATCTTGGAAAATATTTTTCAATTATCTTGGCATACGGTGTGGCACCGTTGTTAAATAGTTTGATATTTTATTATTTGATTTGGTTTTTCCCCGGAAGTAGTAATGCTTTTTATTTGTTTATAGTTTTTGCCTTTTGGATAATGCTCTTTTTATTCTCATACAAGAATATTGATTTTTTAAAGCGCTTATATTTGGAAACATATAAAGATCTCAAAAAAAGATTTTCCAAGAAAAGAATAATTATAGTGGCAGTTCTATTGTTTTTTATCGGGATTTTTTCTTACCAGGCTCTGTTTTTTCCAATTACAGATAATGACTCTTCTCTGTACCTGATGCAAAGTAAAGCACTGTATCAATACAAGAACTTAGCTTGGGAAAAAGGAGAAGTGGTCCTCGTTGATGGACTGAATGAATACAAGTATGATTCTGCGATTCGTCCAGCTATTCCGTCATTTATGGCCTTAAATTTCTCGCTCAATGGAAATGACAGCAATCAGTTTGTTCTTCAATTTGTATCTTTTTATTACTACTATCTCCTTTTCGCGATGTTTTTATTTTTAGTATATAAATTGTCAAAAAGAACAAACAAAGACGCGGAAAAATCTTTGTTTTATGGTGCTCTGTTTTTTATTTTTTCTTGGACATTGGCTAGATCGTTTATTTTTAACACCAAAGAAACGGTTATCTATGCGCTAGCTTTGCTAAGTATTTATTTAGCCTATAAATTAATTTCTAATAATAAGAGAGATATAAAGCTAGAAATCTTGCTTGGAATTCTGCTTGGATTAAATTCATTTGTGAATATGCATGGAATAATTATTATGGTTATTCTTTTATTTATTCTATTTTTTCTTTCCAAATTAACCTGGATGGAAAGAATATGGCAAATTATTTCAATATTTTCAATTCATCTTTTTTTTAGCGCCTTTGAATTTTTTAAACTTTTCAGCTTCATTTTTGGCAATACATTCAAAGCTTCTTTTGCAAAAAGGGGTCTAAATAAAGAACATTTAAATCTCTATCAAATTTCTAATTTTAAAGAGTTATATATAAAAGGAAAACTTCAAATTCTTGATAATATAGGGGTGTTTGGCTTTTACTTTTGGTTTTTTTTGGTTATTATAGCGTTTAAAATAAGGGAGATATGGGAAAGCAAGCTCGGGAAAGTTATTGTTTCTTTTGTGACCGTTTATTTTTTTATGGTTCTTGATCCATTTAACCTGAATAAGAATCAGTATGCCATAGTTTTGTGGGGGAGTACTAAGTATGCTTCATTAGTTTTGCTTACAAGTATGATAGTTTTAAGTGTTTATGCTGATCCGGCTGTTAAGCAAATTATCAAGTTTACTAAAAGATTTTATGGACGAGTTATAGTATTATTTGGGATTTTTATTCTTATAGCATTAATCTTAAAGAGCTATTTGATATCAATTGGCACAAGCGTTTTGCTAAGTGTTATACCAGTTTATAAAGATATTTCTTTTTATGAAAGCAAAGTAGAAATTTTTTACCTAGCGATGATTTTGTGCTTGTCCGCATTTTTCTTAGGGGTTATATTATTACGAAGAAAAGAAAAAATATTTGAAAACTTATTTGCTATATCATTCTTGACGATTTATATTTTGGCTCCGTTTCTGATTACTAATGTTGGAAAAGTTCCTTTAGCTGATACATTTATTTATATAAATAAGAGCAAGGAAGAAAAATTGAAAAATATCTTGTATCATGGGGATGTATATAGAATATATTATTATGCTAAGAAGAATTTGCCTTTTGGAACTGTCATAAAGTCTGATTTTAATGAGGTATATTCATATAATGACTACTTCAAATTATCTAAAAAACATAGCGGACATGTTGCGTATGCAATAAGTAAAAAATGTATTAATAATAAGGATATTATATTTGAATCTGGCGGGGTAAAATTGTGTAGAGAAAATAACTAGAGAATATTTCTCTTTTTGTCTATTATATGAATTGTTTTTAATGCGAATATTATAAATGAACTAGGGGTATATTTTTTATAAGATATAAATCTTTGCAGAAGAAAAAACTAGTTCAAAAACTCCTTTTTTGATTTAACAGATATAAAAAAATAAGAAATTTTAAAATAATTTTGTTTTTTATATATTTTTTATATGCAATAATATTTTCATTATTTGTTTTTCCAATTGAGCTTTGAGAATCTTTTCGAATTGAAAAATTGCAAACAATTTTATCAATAAATTTTGAATTTATATGATTTTTAGCTAATCTGAGCCATAAGTCATAATCCATTGAATTTTTATATTGTTCATCAAAGTTGCCGTATTTTTCGAAAATTCCTTTTTTTATAAAAACAGATTGATGGGGGATATAATTAGTCAAAAGCAAAAGCCAAAAGCGTAGCTTATTATAAACTTTGCGGTGAGGGATGATTCTATTTGCTCCAGTTTCCGGATTGAAAAAATTAGCTTTTCCATAAATTAAATCAGGATAATTATTCTTTAAAATAAACTTAGAAATATTTTCTAAAATTTCTAAATCATAAAAACTATCATCCGAATGCAAATGAATTATATATTCACCTTGAGATTTCTCAATTCCTTTATTCATCGCATTACCTATGCCTTTTGGTTCAAATTGAAACAGCTTTACTTTATTGGGAAATTCTGTTTGATATTTTTTTATTATTTCTAAGGTTTTGTCAGTAGAAAAACCATCAATGAAAATATGTTCAAAATCATCAAAAGTTTGATTTTTGACGGAATCAATATTGTTTTGAACGTATTGAGCGCTATTATAAGTGCAGGTTACAATAGAAAAACGCATTTATTTGAATATTGATTTTATTAAATCGATAATGATTCCAGTTCTTGTGAAATGAAATTGTGAAATTTTATCTGCTTTTTCGTTTATAACTATATTTTTTGGATGGGAAAGGGGGAACAACAATTCAACAGTTTCTATTCCCGAGACAAAAGTTTTTATTTTTGTGTGGCTTGCACCTTGCGTGAATCCTATATTAGAAATTAAATTTACATTTGGGATTACTGTTAGCCCCTTGTTTTGTAAACATGAAAATGTCCACTGAATGTCCCAAGTGTCAATTTTATTTAGATAAACATCTTGAAATCTTTTCCCCCAAAATGGATTAATCAGTTTTTGTTTTTTTGCTTCTGGCCAATTTTTCATCTCAATGTCATATTTTTCCCAAGCTCTTTTCCAAGTTGCCCAACCCCAAATATGTGGATAGGCGGAAAAATAATAGCTATTTTTTATAATATTTGATTTTTCAAAAAGAAAATTGTCTCCAGAAATACTCATAATTTTTTCGTTATCTTCATATTTTTCCAGCATTTCTTCACAAAAACGAAAAAAACTTTGATTAGGTAGGCAATCATCTTCTAAAATAATTGCCTTATTAAAATGTTTAAAGGCATTTGTTATTCCAGAGCTAACTCTTTT
>Ga0114931_10012044_pt1 | contig 10150 bp, 10 predicted proteins | sample 2SBtaG_FD_89579 | JGI IMG/M metagenome (GOLD analysis project Ga0114931, IMG submission 89579) | Deep subsurface microbial communities from Kolumbo volcano to uncover new lineages of life (NeLLi) - 2SBTROV14_V59a metaG | ecosystem: Environmental > Aquatic > Marine > Volcanic | place: Kolumbo... | reverse complement strand
GCCCGCGGCGACACGGATCGCGGGGTGGAACGGAGAACGTCGCGGGGATTCCGGAAGATTCTGGCGTCAATAGGCGCGTAGTCCGGCTTTTTGCAGTATTCTGGAGGCTTGTTCAGACGTTCCATATATTTCTCAGGAACATTGCCACGAATGATTCGATCGAGCACAAGTACCTGCAACCCGCAATTATCAAGCGCCTGGCTTGCATTCCCACCGAATTCGATCCACATGGCTACATCATCTCTATTCTGTGGCGCGAGACGGTTGAGGCCATAATTGCGGATGATCATGTCACGGACCGATTCGGCGGACACGATGCTGGCAGCAATAAGCACCATCGAAACAGCAAGAACGATTTTGGATCTTCTCATTGGTTGTCTCCAAGGAATACCCCCACCTGTGAATCCCTGCGAATCCGTCAAGATTGTAGTCACAAGAAAAGCCCCGACCGGAGTCGGGGCTGGAACTCCCAAGCGGTGCGGAAATCACGCCGCTTCAAACATCCCTCGCTCGACCTTGCGGAACCGGGCGTCTTTACCCTTGGCCGCGATCTCCCGCGTCATCGCGGCGTAGAGCGTCGCGTGCGGCGTCTTGCCGCCGGGGCTCTTCCACAGGCCCTTGGCGACGACCGCCTCGACGATCGCCTTGGCCTGCATCGGCGCCTTGGCGCCCTTGAGAACGGTCGCCGCCGCATCGAGCAGGCTGACGCGCTTGGCGCCGGTCGGCTTCTTGGCGGGCGTCTTCTTCTTCGCCTTCTTCGGGGCGGGCCGCTTCGATGCGATTTTCTTGGCGGTCTTCTTGCTGCTCTTCTTCGTCGTCTTCTTCGTGGTCTTGGTTGCCATTTCGAATCTCCTTCGGGTTGGCGCTCAAATGAAAACGCCCGCGGCTCAACGGTTGAGGGGCGGGCGTCAGATGGATCGGATCTCGATGTCCCTGCCGCAGGCCGGGCATTGGCAGTGAAGCGGGGTTTGCGGCGATGGCGCCCGCGTCGCGTCGGCTGCGGCCTGCACGATGCACGCCCGCTCGAAGCCGCGCGAGTAGGCGAGGTCGAGGATCTCGTGCGCCCGCTCCGGCAGGTCTTCCTGGTCGCACTCGACCAGCGCCTCGGCCCAGCGGGTGATGTCCTGCGAGCGCTTTGCGTCGAGGCGTTTGAGGAACGATTCATGGTCGTTGGTCATGGCGGTCTCCTTCGTGGTTGGGGCGTCCGTTCACTCGGCCTCGCGGAGGAAGCGCTCGACGTGCTCGCGCTCCATGCCGCTGATGAAGGCGACGATGTTGGTCAGGTCTGTTCGGACCAGCGCCAGGTCGCACGCCTTGCCCCAGTTGCCAGGGTCGGCCTTGGCATCTTCGTCTCGCCTGTCGAGCTCCATCGTGAGCACGTCGAGCAGCCGGGCGATGTTGTTTCGCTGCTCGGCGTACATCTGGGCGGCGTTCGGTTCGTTCGTGGTCGTGCGATTGGTCATGCCTGCGTCTCCTTCGGGTTGCGGGCGCCGCGGCGTGTTCCCCGGCGCTGTTCACACAAGGGCAAGAGGCGTGCAGAACATCAAGGCGAATCCGTGACATTTCGGCAAAGTGGGCGACAAGTGGGCAAGTCATCATGTCCTCAACCAAAATGTGCAGCAGGATTGCCTGGGCGGCGTCCCCATCTCGGGAGATGGTTCGGTACGCTGTGCTCATGGGATTTCGGTTCTGGAGACGGCTCAAGATCGCGCCCGGCGTCACGCTCAACCTGAGCAAGTCGGGCGGGTCGCTGTCGTTCGGGCCGCGCGGCGCCAAGTACACGATCGGGCCCCGCGGCCAGCGCATCACCGGAGGCATCCCCGGAACGGGATTGTTCTACACCAAGAAGATTCCCAGCCGACGCAGCCGACGCAGCGTACGGCGCACCAACAGATCACGCGCGCAGTCTCGAGCACAGGCAAGGGATCGACTGACGCTCGGCTTCCTGGATCGGTTGACCATTCCCAAGAATGAGCGCGCCTTCGTGGACGGCCTGCGCGACTATGTCACCGGTGACTTGGATGGAGCGATGCGTAAGCTCGGTGACGCGGATGGGATCGCTGACGCTGATTTCCTTGCCGGTGGGTTGGCTCTTGAGCGCGGCGATTACACTGTGGCCTTATCACACCTACGCGATGCCCTTCGGCGCAAGAACTCGCTTGGGCGGCTCTTCGACAAGCACCAGATCAACGCGGGGCTCGATATCCATATCACCGATGAGATCATCGCCCGCATCGATCCCGATGAGCGCGGCGTTCTGCTGGCGATGGTCGAAATCCACCAGAAGCACAACGAGCCGCGTGAAGCAATCAAACTGCTCGAGCGTCTGATTCGGATGGATCCAGAGGATCCGGTCATCCGTCTTTCCTTTGCTGAACTGTTGATGGAGACCCGCGGCGCCGATCGGCGCCTCTACCACAAGGTGGTTACGTTGATCGGCGAGGTGAGCAACGAGTCGCCGGTCCACGGCGGGCTGATGTATTACAAGGCTGTGGCGCTGCATCGCCTGAACATGCTGGCGCCTGCGCGGAATCTGCTCACCACACTCCTCCGCAAGAGGAAGGACCGATCCGGGGAACTGCTCAAGGCGGCCCGCTACGAGCGGATGCTCGTGTACGAGGCGATGGGGCGACCGAAGCGGGCGCGGTCTGATCTGGAAATACTCTATGCCGAGGACCCGAGCCATGAAGACGTTGCTTCGCGACTCGGGTTGGATGGGTAAGTGCATTGATCGTTGTGAGCCGTTGACATCAGGCACAGAACGGTGGGCCTCGTTGCCTGAAGTGTTACAAGCAGGACTGGATTCTTGAGCCGGTTCCGGGAACGCGGCGAAGTCATTGGCGAACTCGTTCGCATCTCAGGCTGTTGGCGGATAGCACAGTCCGTCCCAATCGCCATCCCAAGCATGATCCATGATGACGAGCAGAACCGCAGGAAGTAGATGACCGAGCATTATTGAACACCTCCTGAGAGCGTCGCGATTCAGCTTGCTGTCATGCGAAGCGGCGCCATGAACGAGCTGGCAACGAGCGAGGTAAACACGCTCCAGTGTTCGATCAAGGATGAGTCGGTGCTTGCCTTCGACATACCACGTCCTTGCGTCATACATAACCTTTCTTGACTTGCGTGCTCGCTCGTCGGTTGGTTCCTGCCAGAAATATCGGCTCAGGTATTCGTCTTCGAAGATGGAGTTGACGAGTCTTCGGTTCTCCTTCAGCACTCCGGTTATCAATCCGTCAGCATCAGAGACGAAGATACGGTCCAGGAATTCATCTAGCGATTTTCTGTCCTCGATCGGACCGCGCCCCACGGGGTCCCACCTGCCGTAGAGGCTGTTCAACGCCACCCACTGAAAGATGAGGGCGGCGTCGAGTGACTGCGCCTTTTCACTGTTGTCGATGTCCTCGACTCGTTGCATCCAGCTCAGACACCGGTGGATACGGATTCGGATATCCTCGGTCTCTGGTCCTGAAGCCGCCTCATTTTTAGTCGGCTTCCAATACCGGTTCAGGGCGTGGACCATTGAGCCGTCAATGGGTTCAAGTTTAGGTGCTGGCTGCGTCAAATCGTGGTACAGGATACAGGAGCCATGCAACGCAGGTACACATCTCGATATGATTCAATCAAAGAGGTATTCATGCAGTACACCCGAGTCCACCGCCTCCTCAAAATCCTGACGCTGATCCAGTCGAGATCCACTCACAACGCCGCCAGTCTCGCCAGGGACTGCGATGTCACAGAGCGGACGATTTACAGGGACATCGAGCAGCTCGTCGCCGCGGGGATCACGATCGATTTCGATCACGGCGTCAATGGCTACCGAATCGCAGGGGAGTTTTTTCTCCCGCCGGTGCAGCTGACGCCGGACGAGGCGCTCGCGCTCTCGGCGTTGTGCGAGGACATCGCCGGCAAGGAACAGATCACGTTCCTCAAACCGGCATGGCGGGCGCTGTTGAAAATCGAAGCGCAGCTGCCCAAGGAACTCCGCGAGGACCTCGCCGAGATCCGGAACACCGTCACCATCCATACCGCTAAATCCGCCGAGCCGGACGGCTACAAGGATGTGTACGACCGAGTAGGCGATGCGATCCGCAATCGCGTGGCGCTCGAGTGCGAGTACGAATCCGCCAGCGGCTCAACCGACGGCGAGCGGTTTCATTTCGAGCCGTACGCGCTCTTTTTCAGCGTACGAGCGTGGTACGCGGTCGGCAGGCATGACGGCCGTGACGATATCCGCTCACTGAAACTCAACCGCTTCAGCGCGCTCAAGATGACCGACAAGGCGTACGTGATCCCAGAAAGTTTCTCGATCGAATCACACCTCGGCAATGCGTGGCGGATGATCCGTGGCGACGTGGACCACGAGGTGGAGATCTGGTTCGACCCGAGCTTCGCTGCGACCGTCAGTGACACACGATGGCGACCCGATCAATCCTTCGAGGAGCACGAGGACGGCTCCGTGACGTTCCGGTGCATCGTCTCCGGGCTGGACGAGATAGTCTGGTGGGTGCTGAGCATGGGACCGCACTGTGAAGTGAAGAAGCCGGCAAAACTCCGCACGCGAGTGCAGGAACTCGCCAGGCAGACCGCCAAGCTGTACCTCTAAACCCATAACGGCGTCGGCCCGTCATTCTTGGACGGATTTCGACGCCGTTTCGGCTCACCCCCGCATCCCGAGAATCGATGTTGCAACGGATTCACAAGATCCGAAAGCAGGGAGAAGATTGGCAAGGCCCGCAGCATCCACCAACTGGAGATCATCAAGATCAGTGCGGATCCTCCCACCTTGCCGGTTCGCATTCGTGTCGAGGATAGACGGGGCGTCTCATTCTGGACTGTTCGGCGGTGACAGCGCCGTGTCAGTCGCGGCAATCCTGACAACAGTGTGTCAGAGCAGCAATGAAACTCATGGTTTGGTTGCGATTCGGGGGTCTACGCTTCTCGTTGTGCTTCGGTGTTGTGGAGGCGATCTCAAAATATTCTCAAATCGACTGTCACAAATCTTGACCGCCGCGCATTGGTCCTCCAGAACCCCTCACCCAAAGGAGGCAATAATGAGCCCAATGACCGTCCCTGCCATGCCAGCAACCGAGACCTCCCCTAGTTCGGGTGGTCGTCTCGTCTCCCAAGACGGGAAACTGCTCCCCTTCCGTGGATGCTCCCTCGAAACCGAAGCCCGGGGCGGCCTCGCCAGGGTCGTTCTCCGCCAGACATTCATCAACGAGAGCGATGACCCGCTCCAGGTGACGTACCAGATGCCGCTGCCCGCCGACGCTGCTGTTGGCGCTTACACATTCATCATCGGCGATCGCCGTGTCGTCGGCGAGATCGAACGCCGCGAGGCGGCGCGCGAGCGGTTCGAGGAGGCGATCCTCGAGGGCCGTACGGCAGCGCTGCTGGAACAGGACCGATCGAGCGTCTTCACCCAGGAGATCGGGAATATCCCGGCGCACACCGAGGTGACGTGCGAGTTGGTCTTGGATCAGAAACTCCGCTGGCTCGAGGATGGCCAGTGGGAATGGCGGTTCCCAACCGTGATTGCGCCGCGGTACATGGGCGAGGAAGGTCGAGTCAAAGACGCCAAGCGGATTATTGTTGATGTCTCCGAGCAGGAACTCCCCGCCCGAGCGACACTCTCGATGAAGATTCGGGATCACATCACTAACGGTGAACCGTCCTGCGCGACACACCCACTGGTGATTCACACTGGCGATGAGTCAACCGAACTCGCATTCAAGTCCGAAGACGGTGTCGCTCTCGACCGCGATATTGTGGTTCGCTGGTCTGCTGCAGCGCCGGAAGTCGGCGTGTCACTCGACACGGCCAGACCTGTTGCGGCGATGTGCAACTCAGACGCCACGTACGGCCTTCTGACGCTGACACCGCCGAGCTCTGATTCCATCGGTAAAGCCATTGCTCGTGATCTGATCGTCTTGATCGACACGAGTGGTTCTATGAGTGGTCAACCGCTCGTAATTGCAAAGAGCGTTGTACTGGAGATCATCGATTCGCTTGATGTTCAGGACAGCCTCGAACTGATCGAGTTCTCGACGGACGCCCACCGCTGGAGCGAGGCGGGCAGGCCCGCAACTCCGAATCACAAGCAGGCCGCCGCCGATTGGGTGCGGGCGCTGAACACGGGCGGCTGTACCGAGATGCAGACCGGGCTTGAGGCCGCGCTGTCTCCGCTCCGTGCCGATGCGCAGCGCCAGGTGCTGCTCGTCTCGGACGGGTTGGTTGGGTTCGATGATGAGATTGTTGAAATCGTGCGGACAATGACACCCCGGGGCTGCCGGGTGCACTCGATCGGCATCGGGTCGGCGGCGAATCGCTCGCTGACCCAGTCGGTCGCCCGGGCTGGCGGCGGAGCCGAGTTCCTGATCGATTTCGATGATGATCTCACCGAGGCGGCATCGCGCATCATCACCCGGATTTCGAAGCCGTTGTGTGTTGATGTCGCAATCAGCGGGGACGCGGTGCTCGATGTCGCCCGCAGCCCGATCCCCGATCTTCTGGCTGGCGCCCCGTCGATCGTTCCGATGAAACTCAACCCCGCCGGCGGCGAAGTGGTGGTCGACGGGCGGACAGCCGAGGGTCCCTGGACACAACGGATCCGGGTCGACGCCTGCGAAACCGCGTCGGGGAGTGAATCAATCTCAAGGCTCTATGGGCGCGAGAAAGTTGAGGAGCTCGAACTCGATGCGGCTGTTGGCGAGGATGTCGATGAGGCGATCGAGGAGATTGGCCTCGGCTTCCAGATCTCGACCCGCCTGACCTCGTGGATCGCGATCTCCGAGGAAGCGACGGTCGACCCACGCGAACCGGTCCGCCGAGTGCGGATTCCGCAGCAGCTTCCATACGGGATGTCGGTCGAGGGGCTGGGATTGCGTAATCTCATATCCACTAAGATTTATGATATCGCCAGCCCAACGGGAGTTTACTGCAGGAGTGCAAAGAGACTTCGTCACGAAAACGAATTCGAAGCCCGTCACATGCTTAGTCAAACAGTCAGATTGAAGCGATCAAGACCACTGCAAATTTCCCGTAGCGCGATTGTTCTGCGAGGTTTTTTGAGGTCAAGAAGCGATGGACAGATTGTGATCGAATTCGAGATAGATTCCAAAATTGATTGGCGACCCGATCATGTCATCGTGCGCGGTGAACCCGGAGCGATTCTTGATCTCAACGCCACAACGAAGGACGGCGATTATACAACCGGCCAGACAATCAGGCTTGTGCTGACAGGGATTACACCCGGCATTGATGTCACAAATAAGAGTTGCATCGTTCACATGAAGGCCAAAGCCCAGGAAGTCCGGCTTTACTTAAGAGATCCGAACGAGTCGAAGCCTCGTTCAGAACAAGAATCTGTGAATCGTGTATTCGAACTCGCCAGAGAGTTGGAAGTGAAATCTGCTGTGATCCTTGAGATGTGTCAAAGCAAGGGTATTACCCTTGAGACGCGCATGTCGAGAGTATCAAAGCAGCTCCAGAAGAAGATCCGCCAATGGCTCCAAAGTGCAAAGGAAGACTGAATTGACCGTGTCTGTCATTCCATCCGAAAGTTCTGATTGGAACTATTCAGCGATCGCCAGCGGCGACCCCGACGCATTCGCGTCGTGGGTCGCTGTTGCTGAGCCAAGAATCAGGGGTAGCCTGAATAGCTTCGCAACAAGTGTAGACACCGAGTCGGTCATGCAGGAGTGCCTCCTGCGGGTCTGGCAGGTCGCCCCACGATTCAAGCCGGATGGTAAGCCGGATGGGCTGATTCGCCTCGGTGTCCGAATCGCAAGGAACCTGGCTCTGGCGGAGGTCCGTAAGCGCCGGCCAGGTTTGATCACGGAAGAGATGCTCGAATCGATCAACAACGGTACGACGCCGATGGTCGAACCCGACCCAGAGTTGCGATCAACCATACAGGACTGCCGCGAAGAACTCCCTTTGAAAACAAGAATAGTGTTCGACTTGCGATTGGCTATGGGTGGATTGCCAGACCGTGCGCTGGCCGAAGCCGCGAAGATGACACTGAACACGTTTCTCCAAAACGTTCATCGGGCGCGAGTCGCACTCGTCGAGTGCCTGCAGCGCCACGGCATCACCCTGGCGGGCCGGTCATGAACAATGACAAAAACAACGCGTCACCCTTCCTGATCGAACAGGTCATCAGCGCATGGCGCCCACGCGATCGAGACGGCGTGATCCGGGGCCACCCGGCCTGGCACGATCTGAATGACGCAGACAGACAAGCCGCGTACGAGGCGACTCTACGGGCCCGCCAGATCGAGGCGGCGCTGGATTCTCGTGGATTGTCGAGCACTGGCAAGATGGTTTTACAAAGGATCCGGGGGGAATGAATGCGAAGCCGCAACAGAAGTCAGCCATTTCGCAGGGCAGCTTGTCGAATGCATTACAATGTCGAACGACCACACAGCGTCTTGGGCAATCTGGTCCCCGATGAGTTCGCTGCCTTACCCGGTCCGGGACGTCTGAACGAGTAAGGTTAAAGGCTTACTCTGAGGTTGACGCAGCTTTGGGTACAATCGCACGGGAGCCGTCAGGCATAGCCTAGAGTCGGCGCGATTAATTACCTTCTTGTCCCTGAGTAGAGCGCAAGAAATGAACGGTGGAATGCTTGACCCAGCCTCAGCTAGATTGACACCCACAGAAATTGTCGAGTTGATTGCAGCCAGCGCGCCTTGGCCAGAGAAACTGGCTCCTTGGTCTCTGGCCCAACTTCGTTTGTCCGACGACCATCGACGTCGATTGATCAGCTGGTGTGCACATCTCTCAGAATCAGAAATTGCGGCCATCGGCGCGGGAATTGGTCCCTCTGTCTTCATTGGTGATGATCGCATAAGTAGCCAGGCGGCAAGTGGTATCTCGCTTCTACTCGCGTTCACAGAGATCGCACGACGTGACGCGACGGAAGGGCGTCTGTGGAATCACGTCAGACGCCGTTTGTCCGAGCAACGTACGGGCCAAAGCCCACTTTTTGATGTCGGAGGCCAACCAACTGTCGTCACTAAGCAGCTACTGGAACGGGGGGCTCGATATTTTGGTGTTCGACACGCCTTTGATCTGATCGATCACGATGGCTTTGGACACCACTGGTACACGACGGTATTTTTACAGTTTGGATTCACGCGCAAGGGATTCGCCCAGAACGCGGTCAATTGGCTGCGCAATCACAATCTCTCGCGATCGATTCGGCTCCTTCTCGACCGCGAGGAATCAGCTACTGGATCGGGGCGCCCGCTGTTTTCGAGCGACTTCGAGCAACTGTGGACGCTTCTGCTTCTCGCGGCACGGAAGAACATCTCGGGTGACGAGCTCCGGCGGAAACTCGCAGCGTCCTACTGGATTCCCACCGAGGATGTCGAGTTCATCGCTGTGCAACTCGAGGAACTCGACTGGTCGGCGCTTAGCGACGATCAAGATGGTGAATGGACCTTCGAGAACGACACGCTCTCGGACACTTTCATCGGCGACTACCAGTGGACGATTACCGAGTACGGTCCGAGCGTCGTTGTCGAACTGTCTGGCCTGGCGACTCTCGAACTCGACGCACCGTACTACGATGTGGTGATAGACGGGACACGCGTAGCTCGGCTCCTCTCCTCAGAGGGTGAGCTGCGGCTCCTTACAGAACAGTGCCTCCATGTCCCAGGCACACTCCTCGCGTTTCGGTTGCCACACCCCTTGCGGCCCTCGATGCGCGCCTCGTTGCTGGACCCTCAAGGAGCAATACGTGCGTCTCAGGAACTACAGCTATGGCTATCCGAGGAGGCGGTTACGCTCATTCCCGTCAGGGAATCTCACGTCATCGGATCGGAGTCTGCGGCACACTTGCGTGGCTCTAAGACCCTAGTCATTGCCGACTCCTCGCTGGACGTGAGGCCAGCAGGCTTTCAGCTGGAGTCATTGGACAATGAACGCTTCTTCTGTGTGACGTGGGGCCGAGAGTCCGGCCAATTACTTGAGCTGCTGCTTGGGAACGATGTGATTTGGTCGAGCGACGCGACACCAGACTCCAAGCACAACCGAACCCGAGGGTCCACGGTCAACGTGACGCTGACCTCCATGACTCCGATTGATGCTGGCACTCAACAAGCGACGCTGACCATCCGCACTCAGGATGGACTCTCTCTAG
>Ga0114931_10012043_pt1 | contig 10150 bp, 6 predicted proteins | sample 2SBtaG_FD_89579 | JGI IMG/M metagenome (GOLD analysis project Ga0114931, IMG submission 89579) | Deep subsurface microbial communities from Kolumbo volcano to uncover new lineages of life (NeLLi) - 2SBTROV14_V59a metaG | ecosystem: Environmental > Aquatic > Marine > Volcanic | place: Kolumbo... | reverse complement strand
CACCCATCTGTTACACGGCCCACAGGGCGGCAAAGGCTTGCTGCTAGGTGGTATGCCGGCCACGGAACGCGGCAAAGTCGTAGTGCTTGGCGCTGGCACGGCTGGCGGTAATTCAACCCACCTGGCGGCGGCCCTGGGTGCCCAGGTAACCGTGTTTGACAAACGCCAGGATCGCCTCGCACAAATGATGGCATTCGGCGACAACGTAACCGCCCTCTACCCCTATGAAGATACGGTTGCGCGTGAAGTTGCCAGCGCCGATTTGGTCGTGGGCGCGGTGTTGGTCACGGGCGCACGGGCGCCGCATGTGATTTCGGCCGACATGATTCGGGCCATGTCTCCCGGCGGCGTGGTGGTGGACATTTCCGTGGACCAGGGAGGCTGTGTGGAAACCACCCGCCCGACGACTTATGCCGAGCCAACCTATGTCTGGGAAGGGGTCACGCATATGAACGTAACCAACATGTCGGGTGCCGTTCCACGTACCGCATCGCAAGCTTTGTTGGCGGCCATTCATCCGTACACTTTGCGCATCGCGTCGGCGGGTTGGGATATTTTTCAACCACTCAAGCGCGGAATCAACGTACGCGGCGGTGAATTGGTGCACCCCGCCTTGACCGCGTAGATCACCCAGGGCGCTCGGCGCAGAATTCCGCCATGTCACCCAATATCGCCCGGCGCTTGCGCGAGAGTTCAGTGATATTTCTGTCGCTGTGCGCGGTATACCTGCTGGTTAGCCTGGGTAGTTTTGATGCCCACGATTCAGGATGGTCGAGCCAGAGTGTATCGACGGTCACGCATAATCTGGGCGGGCCCATGGGTGCCTGGCTGGCCGATATCGGATTGAATTTGTTTGGCTATACCGCGTATTTATTTCCACCGATGTTAGCATTCTCCGCCGCACGCTTGCTGCGTGAACGCGACCCTGCATCCACGGCTTATCTGGCGGATGCAAGTATCCGTTTGTTGGGTTTCTTGGCGGCTCTTACCGGGGCAGGGGCGCTGGTGCATTTGCATCAGCATTCCTCGCTTGGGTCTCTGCCGAATTCGCCCGGCGGTATCCTCGGAGAGGTGATTGGGGTTGCGGTAACCGGGATTGCCGGATTTACGGGCGGTACGGTTTTGTTGTTGGCGCTTTTTCTGGCTGGTGTCACGTTGTATACGGGCCTGTCCTGGCTGGCCGCCATGGATGCGATTGGCGGCTTGGTGTTAAGCAGTCTGGCCGCCACGCGCGGGCGCATCGATGCGTTGCGGGACTGGCATTCCGGTCGTCAGGCCCGCGCGCAGCGAGAGAAAAAGCTGGAAGTTGGGAAACGCCGCCGCGCGCAACGCAAAGCGCCGGAGATCGGGGCACCCGCCGTGCCCATCGTGGAAAGCAAGCGCGCTTCCGCGGAACGACAGCGGCAACTGTTCCACAATTTGGACAGTGGTTTGCTGCCGCCATTGGGCTTGCTCGACCCACCGCCGGAACAACGCAGGGGCTACAGCAAGGATGCGCTCGCAGTGTTGTCGCAGCAGGTCGAGATGAAGCTGGCGGACTTCGGCGTCGAAGTGGCCGTGGTGGCGGTGCTCCCGGGACCCGTGGTTACGCGCTTTGAATTACAACCGGCCGCGGGTGTAAAGAGCAGCCAGATTACCAACCTGGCAAAAGATTTGGCGCGCGGATTATCCGTGGTCAGCGTGCGTGTCGTAGAGGTGATTCCCGGCAAAACTGTGATCGGCCTCGAATTGCCCAACGTGCATCGTGAAATCGTCTATCTTAGCGAAACCTTGAGTTCCAACGCGTACGACAAGGCGCGTTCGGAATTGACCTTGGCCCTCGGCAAGGCAATCAATGGCGAGCCCGTGGTAGCCGACTTGGCGAAAATGCCACATCTGCTGGTCGCGGGCACCACCGGATCGGGAAAATCAGTGGCCATCAATGCCATGATTTTGTCCTTGTTGTATAAGGCGAGTGCCGAGCAAGTGCGATTGCTCCTGATTGACCCGAAAATGCTCGAATTGTCGGTATATGAGGGCATACCCCATCTTTTGGCGCCGGTTGTTACCGACATGAAGGAAGCGTCCAACGCATTGCGTTGGTGCGTGGCGGAAATGGAACGTCGCTACCGCGTAATGGCTGCCGTCGGGGTGCGCAATATTGCCGGTTTCAATCGCCGTATTGCGGACGCGGAACGCGCCGGAAAACCCATACTGGATCCACTGTTCGTCGCCGCGGAACACCCGCTTGCGGATGGTCCGGAAGCGTTGCACGCCTTCCCGTCCATCGTGGTCATCGTGGACGAATTCGCGGATATGATGATGATGGTGGGCAAACAGGTCGAAGAGTTGATCGCGCGCCTGGCGCAAAAAGCACGCGCCTCGGGAATCCATTTGATCCTGGCCACCCAACGGCCTTCCGTAGATGTCATTACCGGACTCATCAAGGCAAATATTCCGACACGGATTGCCTTTCAGGTCTCATCAAAAATCGATTCGCGCACCATCCTCGATCAAATGGGTGCGGAGCAATTGTTGGGCCACGGGGACATGCTGTATCAGGTACCGGGCATGACGGTTCCCGAACGCATTCACGGCGCTTTTGTCGATGACCATGAGGTGCACGCCGTGGTCAAGCATTTAAAACGTCACGGCAGGGCACAATATCGAGAGGATGTGCTGGCCGACGTACAACTGATCGATGCGGATCGGGCAGTGGGTTCATCCGGATTGTCGGAGTCCACCTCCGATGAAGAAGACGCTTTGTACGATGAGGCGGTATTTTTTGTCACCCAAAGCCGTCTGGCGTCAATTTCGGCGGTGCAGCGCAAGTTGAAAATTGGCTATAACCGCGCGGCACGGATGGTTGAAGCGATGGAGGCAGCCGGAATCGTGTCGGCGCCAGAGCACAATGGCATGCGCAAAGTGGTTGCGCCTCCGCCCCCTGAATAATGACTTCGATGACAAAACTGCTGATTTCACGTTTGCTATACACCGTTGCCCTGTTGCTTGCGTCGAACGTGCTGGCGAGTCCGGCTGCGGAAAAGATCTCGGCCGTGATGTCGGTGCCTGCATTGGAGGGGAATTTTCAGCAACAGGTCATCGATGCGGATGGCTTGCAAACGGATTCTGCGGCGGGGCGTTTTTTTTATGCTGCGCCGGGTCGTTTTCGTTGGGATTACGAGACGCCTTACCAACAGCTGATCGTGGCGGATGGGTCCATGGTATGGATCTACGATAAAGAACTCGAGCAGGTCACACGAAGGGCGCAGACAACACAAGCAAGCAATGACCCGATGTCCTTGTTAAGCCAGCCTCAGGCACTGGATCAGGTTTTTTCCAGCCGCATCGAATCGAGGCATGGCGATACGCAGCGAGTATTGTTGACGGCCAAAGATAGCGAAGCGCAAATTCGTAGCGTCGTGGTGCAGCTACGGCACGACCAATTGGCGTCCCTTACCGTAATCGACAGCTTCGGCCAGCGTACACGCTTCAGCTTCTCGCAACTGGTCGTCAAGTCAAAACTCGCGGCGGGTCTGTTTCGGTTTGTTCCGCCGGTTGGTGTAGAAGTGGTGGACGCGATGCTCTCTCCCGGAGATAGCACGAATTGAACCGCTTACCAGAGATCCTCGGCATCGCCCTGGGCGGCGCAGTCGGAGCGGTCTCGCGTTTCTCGCTGACCGGTTTGATTGCCACGCGTATCGGGCGCGGGTTCCCGTGGGCGACGCTGGCGATTAATATCACCGGATCGCTGATGCTGGGTTTCTTGTTCGCCTTTCTGCACGATCGGCTGGCCGTGTACCTTGGACCTAGTGCGGGCATATGCGTCGCCTGCGCCTGGATGGGATTCGGCTGGGGGTGATTGCTGTAAGAATCTGTAAGGGGCCCTTGCCCACGCGTCCAGGAAATACCGGAATCGCAAGTTCCCGATCGGCCCAGGGCCAGCCCGGGACTGTGCTTAATAAATGCTTAGCAAAAGAGTCGAACATGCTTGACCCGAAACATCTACGAAGTAACCTGGACGAAATTGCCAAGGCACTGAAAAAGCGAGGCTTTGTACTCGACGTGGCCCGTCTACGGCAATTGGAGACAGATCGGAAAGCCTTGCAGGTACGTACCGAGACACTGCAGGCAAAACGCAATGAAGCATCCAAACAAATCGGCAAGGCCAAAGCCAGCGGCCAGGACATCGCACCATTGTTGGCGGACGTATCCGGTCTGGGCGATGAACTGGAAAAGGCCAAGAGCGACTTGGTTGCGGTTCAGGAGGAAGTTGAAGCCCAACATCTGGGTATACCCAACCTATTACATGAAAGCGTGCCCGCAGGATTGGATGAATGTGCCAATGTCGAGCAAAGAAGCTGGGGAGAAATTCCACAATTCACATTTACCGTGCGTGATCACGTGGACATCGGTGCGGATCTCAACGGCTTGGATAGTGAAGCGGCCGCGAAGCTGTCCGGGGCCCGATTTACGCTGCTGCGCGGTCCGGTTGCGCGCCTGCACCGCGCCTTAACGCAATTCATGCTGGACGTGCATACTTGCGAGCATGGCTATACCGAAGTTTATGTACCGTATCTGGTGCGGGCGCATTGCCTGCTGGGTACTGGACAACTGCCAAAGTTCGCCGAGGATGCCTTTTGTACGGACGACGAGGTGCCGTATTATCTGATTCCCACCGCGGAAGTGCCCGTCACCAATCTGGTCCGGGAACACATTCTGGATGCCGAGCAACTGCCGCTGCGCTATGTGGCACATACCCCGTGTTTTCGCAAGGAAGCCGGGAGTTACGGCAAGGATCAGCGCGGCATGATACGGCAACACCAGTTCGAAAAAGTCGAGTTGGTGCAAATGGTTCGGCCGGTCGATTCCACGGCAGCATTGGAGGCTTTGACGGGACATGCCGAAGCGATTTTGCAAAAGCTTGGCCTGGCTTACCGCGTGGTCAAGCTGTGTGCCGGGGATACGGGGTTTTCGGCCCAACAAACCTATGATCTTGAAGTTTGGTTGCCGGCCCAGAATACCTACCGTGAAATCTCGTCGTGTAGTTGCTTTGGCGATTTTCAGGCACGACGCATGGGCGCGCGGTGGCGCAACCCCGACAGTGGAAAGCCGGAACTGCTACATACATTGAACGGATCGGGCCTGGCCGTCGGCCGAACCCTGGTTGCGGTTCTCGAAAACTATCAGCAAAGCGACGGAAGCGTGGTCATTCCGGAAGTGATCCGCCCGTATATGGGGGGATGCGAGCATATCTCGCGGCCATCGAACTCGGGCAAGGGACGTGACTGACGCCTTTCGCGGAGCTGGTATTTGGCGGTGGGACAGGGATTCGAACCCTGGAGGGGCTTGCACCCCTGCCGGTTTTCAAGACCGGTGCTTTCGACCACTCAGCCACCCCACCGTGCGGCGGCACATTCTAGCAGAGGGACCCTGTACCTGCCAAAGGCGGGGTGCCTGATGGTCCGGCCCAGCACTCGTAGCGCATGGTCTTGGGTCGCGTTGTTGCTACTTGCAGCATGCGCGAGCGCGCCGCCGAAGAATGTAAATAACCTCTGCTCGATATTTCGCGAAAAAGACGATTGGTACAGCGATGCCAAACGCGCAACCAAGGCCTGGGGTACCCCCATTCACGTAAGCATGGCCATCATGAAGCAGGAATCAATGTTTCACAGCGATGCGCAACCCAAACGGACCAAATTGTTGGGCTTTATCCCATGGACGCGTCCATCAACTGCTTACGGTTACGCCCAGGTTAAGGATGAAACCTGGGATTGGTACAAAAAGAAATCCGGCAACCCCGGCGCCGATCGGGATGATTTTGAAGACGCGGTGGATTTCGTGGCCTGGTACGTATATACCACGCACAAGCTCACCGGAACCTCAAAATGGGATGCCAGGCGTCAATATCTCGCCTACCATGAAGGCGTCACCGGGTATAAACAGGGTAGTTATCGGAATAAGCCCTGGCTACTGAGCGTGGCTCGTAAAGTAGACCGTACCGCGAAACGGTATGCCGGACAATTGAATTCTTGCCGCGACGAATTGGAAGCACCATGGTGGTGTTTCTTTTGTGGATAAGGTGTGGGGGACGGGAATCAGCCCCCCATGGTGGTCCGCGGGAACTGGCGAGGTATGGTTCGATTGTTTGCGACAAATCCCGGGGCGACTTGCCGTTCTGGGAAATCGCTTGCAATGACCTACAAGAAATGCAAATATGTAGTCCAAGAAAGTAAATCGCAAACTGTTTCAGGTGATTGAGCAATTGCGGAATTGGCAATAAATCGGGGCCGGGGAACCTTACAACAATGATCAAAGTACTCTTGGTTGATGATCACGACCTGGTTCGAACGGGCGTGCGTATGATTTTGGAGGGGCAGACGGACATCAAGGTGGTCGGCGAGTGCGCGGATGGGGAATCGGCGCTTAAGGCCTTCAAGAAATTGCGTCCCGACGTGATACTGATGGACGTAAACATGCCAGGAGCTGGGGGTCTCGAGGCAACCAGCCGGCTGCGCCAGTTGGACAAGAAGGTTCGTGTGATTATCCTGACCATTCACGCCAAGGCGCCTTTCCCCAAGCGACTTCTGGATGCCGGTGCGAATGGGTATTTGACCAAGGGTTGTGCCAAGGAAGAACTGGTGAACGCCATTGTCAGCGTGTACCGCGGGCAACGCTATATCGGTGGGGACATCGCACAGCAATTGGCGCTTTCCTTGTTGCCCGGTGCTACCCATTCGCCCTTTGATGATTTGTCCGCACGGGAGATGGAAGTAATGATGCTGCTGGTGCAAGGGGACGACTTGAAACACATTGCGAAACAGATGCACCTGAGTCCGAAAACCATCAGCACATACAAGTACAGGTTGTATGAGAAACTGGAGGTGGAGAGTGGCGTCGGGCTGGTTCGTTTGGCGATGACTCACGGCATTATTGAGGACAGTATCAATGCCTGAATCAACGCCGCTGATTGGTCGGGCGTAGCACGTAACCACACTGAATGGAGCCCGCGGCGGATGCCGGTCGACCCCACGGGCGGCCGGCTGCGACTCAAGGCTTGTTGCCCTGCGGGCAAGCCAACGCAGCACGCACGCGTGTATCGGACACCGCCCTTGGCTACTTGCCGGCCCTATCGTAGGGAACGATCACGAACGCTCTATACGGCATGGGTCCAGGTCTTCTCGCTTCGCAAACCGACATGGACCCATGCCTGAGCTAAGGCCCAAGACAACTCCAGCTATACGGTATCGGTGATGGTCTTCTTGGTTCGCAAACCGAGATGGATCTCTGTCTGAGCCAAGCCCCAAGACGACTCCACTAATCAGCGTTTCCGGACCCATTTGAATCGCCGGCGGAAGTCGCTGCGTCCTTTTCTTTCTTGCTTTTGACCACGGTTGGGCGGCTTTCGGAATGTGCTTCAGGGTTTGACACAGACTTGTCCTCAGGCGCCGATGGTTGATCCGGGGTGACTTGCGATTCCGATTTTCGCTGGATCGGCCGTGATATCATGCCGGCAAGCTCCGGGGCATACAAGGAGGTCGCTACAGCCTGGGCCAAAGGCTCCGGTCGCGGTGGTGGTGGTGCCAAGGGATTTGGCCTGGCTCGCGGCTTGGATTGAACCGGTGATCGGTGTTTCGTTTCTTTGATTTGCGCCGTATCCAGCTCATTCGTTCCCGGACCAGCGCCTGCATTGCGCGAGCTTGATTCCTTTGCTTTATCCCGCTTTAGCGTAGTGGCCGATGAATCGCTTTCCGTATGGCCGGCATGGGTTGTCTCGACCTGGGTCTGGACAACAGCGGACCTTGGCGGCTCCGTCGACTGCTTCGCTTGCCTTGATGCGGCTTTTTGGGGAGGCTGTTTGGCCTTTTTCGAACCTGCCGTGGCTGGCAGATGGTGTTCGGTCGAAGGTTCAGGCGATTTACCGGCTCGGCTTGTCGGGGTGTGAGCACCGGTTTTAGCAACTTGGGCTTGTGTTCCTTCGGCAGCGGGAGTTTGAATTGCCGCCTGCGCGGATTTCACCACGCCTGAGGATGCAGAAGATTTGTCCGTGGCGTGTGCTGCAGGGCTCGCTGGGTTGCTGGGGCCGCTGGTGTCGCTTGATGACGTCGCTGGAATCGTCTGCACGGAGTCGGTTGCCGAACCAGCCGGACCCTTAACGGCAGATTCATGCTCCTTGCCCAATGCAGCTTTGCGTGGACGGCGGCGTCGCGGTGGACGTTTTGGATTTGTGGATTCAGAACCTGCGCTGGCTGTAGAAGTCTCTTGCTGTGGTTTTTCACTTGGAATGGTGTCAGCCACGGCTGCGTCGGAGATCTTAGACGAACCGGGAGTTTTCATCAGGTCCGATTGGGCTGCCTGTGCATTGGATGTTGCAGCAGCTGTTTGACTGACCGGGACATCGGAGCTTTGTGGTGATGTTGTGGTTTGATCCAGTGCGGTTTGCTGGTCCGGCGTCGCTGCTCGATTTTGCCCGCCGCGGCGCCTACGGCCGCCGCGGCGACCACGCCGTGTGCCGCTACGGGTGGATGCGGAATCAGAGCTGGCCGAAGTAGTGGCGGAATCGGGCTGTTGCTTGGTCCTGGTGGCCACGGGTTTGGTCTTGTTGGCTCCACGAGCCAGGGGTTTCCCGGATGTACGCGCGGGCACTCGCTTCTCGCCGCCCTGCTTATTACGGGTCTTTCCAGTGCGCGCCTGGGTTTGTGATTGTTTGACCGTTTGCCGCCCACGGGAAGGACGATTGCGCTTGCGGTGGTCCGGCGAGCGTGGGCGGGATTGATCACGCTGGCGGTGGGGTTTGGCTCGGGAACTTTCGCTACTGGAGCCGAGCATGGAACGCAGCGACTTCAACAATCGCGATAGCGTGCCTTTTTGAGCTTTGGTCGGCGCTGGTGTTGCTGGTGTCAGATTGCCAACCGCCGGTTTTTCCGCCGTGCGCAAATCGGTTTCCGCCGTACCTTCGTAGATAAACTCCGGCTCATCGACCAGCGCGTAGGTGGGTTCCGGAGTTCCCGACAAGTCTTTTTCTCGGACGCGCTCGATGCGGTATGCGGGCGTGGTCAATGTTGGGTTGGCAACCACCAAAATGGGTACACCGTGGCGGTGTTGGATGGACGCCAAAGCGACGCGTTTTTCATTGAGCAGGAAATTGGCCGTATCGACCGGTGCATGGGCAATCACACGGCCACTGTTTTCCTTCATCGCCTCGTCTTCGAGTAAGCGCAGCATGGCGAGGGCGAGCGATTCGACACCTCGGATGGTTCCGCGTCCATTACAGCGCGGGCAGACTTCCTGGCTGGCCTCTTTGAGAGAAGGGCGCAGCCGTTGCCGCGACATCTCCAGCAAGCCGAATTTCGATATTCTTCCGATCTGGACACGCGCGCGATCGCTGCGCATTGCTTCTTTGAGTCGTTCCTCTACGGCGTGTTGATTGCGGTTTTGAAACATGTCGATGAAGTCGATCACGATCAATCCGCCCAGGTCCCGGATGCGAAGCTGTCGTGCAATCTCTTCCGCGGCTTCCATATTGGTATTGAGCGCGGTTTCCTCGATATCGCTGCCCTTGGTGGCGCGTGCCGAGTTGATGTCGATGGAAATCAGGGCTTCGGTGGGATCAAACACCATCGAGCCACCCGAAGTGAGGCTTACCTGGCGGGCGAAGGCGTTTTCAATCTGGTTTTCGATTTGATACCGGTTGAACAGCGGTACCGTATCGCGGTACAGATTTAATTTGCGCAAGTTGTGGGGCATCACATTCTGCATGAAATGTTTTGCATTCTCATACAGATCTTCCCGGTCAATCAGGATTTCACCGATGTCATCACGCAAGTAATCGCGCAGCGCGCGGATGATCAGATTGCTTTCCTGATAGATCAGAAACGGGGCTGACTGGCTTTCAGCGGCGGTGCTGATCGCCTGCCAGATACTGACCAGGTAGTCCAGGTCCCATTGCAACTCCTCTACATCGTGTCCCACACCGACGGTGCGAAGGATCAATCCCATGCCCGGCGGTATTTCCAGTTGTGAGATGGCCTCCCTGAGGAGTTTTCGATCTTCGCCAAGCACCTGCCGGGAAACACCACCGGCCCGTGGGCTATTTGGCATCAATACCGAATAACGCCCGGCCAGAGAAACAAATGTAGACAAGGCGGCGTCCTTGTTACCGCGCTCTTCT
>Ga0114931_10012042_pt1 | contig 10151 bp, 9 predicted proteins | sample 2SBtaG_FD_89579 | JGI IMG/M metagenome (GOLD analysis project Ga0114931, IMG submission 89579) | Deep subsurface microbial communities from Kolumbo volcano to uncover new lineages of life (NeLLi) - 2SBTROV14_V59a metaG | ecosystem: Environmental > Aquatic > Marine > Volcanic | place: Kolumbo... | reverse complement strand
TGACGTAAATAAGTTGTTCATGTTGCGCCGGATTTCGCTGTCTGTTCAAGGCGCACAAAGGGGCGCATACTCGTTGTATGTAACCCTTTGTGCAACACCGAACAGGCAGGGAAAGACAAGCAACATGGATAACTTATTTACGTCAGCGCCCTAAGCTTTGAATGAATCCATGAATCAGCTGGAGTAACTAACCGTGCCACTATGCTGCCTGCGCCGATACCTGCCCCTGTTAGTGTTGCTCCTGCCCTGCTCCGCAACCCCGGCTGCTGACGGCAACCCTCTGCATTACGATCAGGTGCATCTATCGGTACGGGCCGGCGGCTGGGTGGACACCGATACGGTGGTCGCCGTCGTGTACATGGAACAACAATCCACGGAACAGGCCAGGGCCGCCAGCGAGGTCAACAACGGCCTGCGCTGGGCGGTCGAAAAGGCTGGCGCCGCTGGCGTGGAGGCAACACCATTTCGTTACCGGACTTCACCGGTTTACCGCAAGCAACATATCGCCAGCTGGCGGGTACACCAATCTTTGCGCCTTGAATCCCCGGATCCCGAACGCATTGGCTCGTTACTGGGCGAACTGCAACAAAAATTATCCATACAATCCCTGCGCCATGTACTTTCACCCGGTGCTCGCCGACAGGCCGAGGAAAGCTTTATTGTTGAAGCCCTGCACGCATTCGAACGCCGTGCGCAGATCATAGCGCAAAGCCTCAAACGACCGGGTTACCGGATTGTGCAACTGAATATCGATACAGATTCAACGCCGACCCCGCTGGCGCGCACGGCGCAGGCCGCCAGTGTAACCCGGGTACCGGCACCGCTGGTCGCTGGCGGCCGGCAACGGCTTGGTGTGCGGGTCAGCGGTAGCGTGGAACTGGAACGTCAGCCGGAACCCACAGGCCAGAAGCCTCCTGATACCTAGATCCGGTCGATTCGGATCAGGAGTTGCTCGAGTTCCGCTTCCACCACGCCCATGGCGCGCAGTTCCACGAGCAGCCGATGAAGATAGTCCCGGCAACGGCCAAAAGCGCCCTGGGCCCGGTTCATGATCTGCGCCATGCAGACCGGTTCCAGGTCACTCACATAATGACTGTGACCGGGATCGGCGACAAAACCCAGGCCCCGGATTCGGCGCCCTTCCCGGGTATACAGCGGCAGCCAGGTGGCGCGATAGACGCCGGTTCCCATTTCCCGCTCCCACAGTTTCGCGAATTGTTCATCCAGATGCGCCGGGTCCATACGCTGGGCGAGCCCCGTACAACCGCGGGTCCCCGGCTCAATGCCCAGGCCCAGACCCGGGGCCTGCTGGTTGCCACGGGAACTGATGGTCCAGAAGCAATAGCGCCTGACAAATCCGGGGGCCAGGACCCGGCACTGTTCCAGCGGTTCAAAAGCCGGGTTCCACATCAGCGAGCCATAAGCAAAAACCCAGACCTCATTCACGGACTGGATACTGGCCCTGACCTGTTGCAGGCGGTTGCGGTACTGGTCCGGCGTCAGGCGGGTGAATCGATCCACATCAGGGTATGGAAGCGCCATTGGCAAAGGCTCTTTCATAACGGATTCAGGTTAAGTGTTGAGGCACCTGCAGGCCGGCTGCAGCCAATTCCGATCCACAATTTACACGGGGGCATGAGGCTCGACAAAGTGCATCGCAATGGGTGCTGAGGAGCGGCTGTTCAGCAGGCCACCGGGGGTTCAGGGACTGTCCTTCAGCGCGCTGGAACAACGCTTGAAGTCACGCAGGTTGCTGACGCAGATGCAGGTGGGTGGCAACCCTTGAACATCGAGTTGGGCCGCCGCTTTACCGCCCATCCACAGTTCGCAACCCTGGGGCAATGCCCGGGCCAGCCCCACCAGGGTTTCCTGCAAGCCGGCCGGAGGCTGCTCCAAGGTACAACTCAGGGCCACACAGCGCGCCTTGGTACGTATCGCGGCCACGACCAAATCCTCAGGCGGGATATCCGGCCCCAGATAAACGCAATCCATGCCATCGGCAGCTGCCAGCATGGCGGTGATCAGCACACCCAGTTCATGCTTCTCTCCCGGCAAAGTGGCCAGAATCATGGTTGGACCCGTAGCCCGGGATTGGTAAGCACCGAGCAGGGCCAGCACCGCACAACGAATACAGCAATTCAGCACATGCTCCTGGGCCACGCTCATTTCACCCAGCCGGGCGCGCTCACTGACAGCCTCGAGGGCGGGCGCGATGACCTTGTCGGTGAAGCAATCCGGCTCCAGGAGCGTCGCCGCCAGGCCCAACTCCTGGTTGCATTCATCGGGACGGTAGCGTTCCACGGCATCGACAATACGGCACACCATGCGCCGTATTTCGCCGCTGTGGCCTGGTTCGTGGGCAGCCTGTTCCGCCACCTGGCGCAGCCCCTCGAGGTCGAGATCCGCGAGGCGGCCGATGGGGTGGCCGAGATCCGTGGCCTGGCGTAACAGTTTCAGACGCTCGACATCTTCGCTGGCATAGACCCGGCAACCCCGTGAATCGCGTCTGGGGCAAACAATGTCATAACGCCGCTCCCAGGCCCGCAGTGTTTCCGGGTGGACGCCGCTTAAACGCGAGGCTGCTGCAATACTGTACATTTACAAAATGTCCATGTTTTGCACACAGATATTACATGTGCAAATCCTGTACATACAAATCCAGGAAATCTATAATTGAAGATTCCTTATCCTAGATTTGATTGCTTGAACTGCGGGCCAGGCCCCTGGTCCACAACCAGTCTAACGCATACCGCCGGAGCCAGGTCATGGACAACGACTTCGAACACGACGGAATACACGAGATCCCGGCCCTGGAAGGTCTGAGTGTGCTGGATACTACTGATAATTTGCCCCTGGATGAGGCATCCAACGATTCTGCCAGCTCCGCAGAGCCGATCACGGAAATTCTCCCTGACGCTGAAACCCAAAGCCGATATGGCAGCTACGGCGTGATCATGCGCCAACGGCCGTTGCTGAGCGCCGAACAGGAATTGAACCTCGGGCAGGAACTCGAAAGCGCCCTCCAGGACATGACCGAGGCGCTGGTGCGGCTGCCCCTGTCCAGCCAGTTGCTGGCCACGGCCTGGGAGGAGGCCCTGGAAAGTGACCGGCCCATATCCGAAATTCTGCAATGGCCCCTGGGCAAACCCCTGGATGCAGAAGATGAAGCCGGCTGCGGCACACCAATCAGTCCCCGGCAGCGCATGAAACTGCTCGCTGAACGCTATCAGAACTGGCAACAGGGTCGCGCCCGCAGGAGCCGGACAACCCCGGGCCGCTGCCCGCCCGCCTTGCGTGAGCTGTTTATCGAGTGCGGCCCCGCTTTTGCCATGCTCAGTGAAATTCGTGGCCATTGTGAGGATCTGTACGCGCCGCTCAACGATGCCCGCGGCAAAGCTCGGGGCAGCGAAGTCGAACAAATCATCGGCACCGACCTCAACACCATCCGCCAGGCCCTGCAACAGGCCCGCCAGGCAGAGCGCGACTTTCAGCGGGCGCGCCAGATTATGTTTGAATCCAATATCCGGCTGGTGTTTTACATCGCGGGTAAATTCATCAACAACGGCCTGTCCATGGATGACCTGGTCCAGGAAGGCTCCATCGGCCTGTTGCGGGCGGTTGAAAAGTTCAACTTCCGCCTCGGCTACAAATTTTCCACCTATGCCACCACCTGGATCTGGCAGGCTGTAACCCGTTCCATCGCCAACCAACGCCGTACAGTCAGGGTTCCGGCCCACTTACATGACAAAATGCTCAAGGTACGCAGTCATGCCGCGGCCATGGAGCAGCGCCTGGAGCGCCCGCCCAGCCTCGAGGAACTGATTGCCGATATCGCCTTGCCGGCAGCGACGGTAAAACGCGCTCTGGATGCGGCCCGCAGGCCCCTGTCCCTGGATACCCCGGTCAGCCTGGAAGACAACACCACAACCTATGGTGATCTGACCCCGGATCCGACCCAGAGAAACGCCCACGAGCCGGTTTTCGATCAGCAAATCCAGCAACAACTGGAGCGGTTGCTGGACGAATTACCCAGCCGTGAAGCCCTGATCCTGAGATTACGCCACGGCCTGGGCGGCATGGAAACCCATACCCTGGAACAGATTGGCGCCATATTGAGTATTACCCGGGAACGCACCCGGCAACTCCAGAACCGGGCCCTGAAAAATCTTCGCAGCCGCCTGGACCCGGACCTCGCCAGGGCTCTGTCGGTCTGAACCCGCGTCTTAGTAGCGCGGTACCTGAGGATCGATTTCCTGCGACCAGGCATCGATACCACCGGCCAGGTTATAGACCCGGGTAAAGCCCTGTAAGCGGTAATGCTCGGCGGCGGCCCGGCTGCGCTGGCCGATGTGACAGTAAAAGACTACCGGGATATCCCGGTCCAGGGATTCAAGCTCCCGCTGGCCTTCATCCCATAGAGGAGTGGCCTGCGGCAACGAGGCTTTTTCCCGTTCATCCTGTGGGCGCACATCGTACAGCCGCAGGCTCTCGCCGGAATCGAGCAGGGCTTTGAGCTCCTGGACGGTCATTTCTCCTACCGGATCCGGGGCACTCGGATTTTCGATCTTGAACGCCTTGCCCTGCAGAGTGTCTTCAATATCCACCACCAGGCCCTTGGCCTTCTGGGCCGTGGCGACATCCATCAACACCTCAATGCCATTGGCCGTGGCCTTGACTTCATGGCCTTCAGCCGGGCTGAGGGAAAAATTGTGCTGCCAGCGGGCATCGATGGACAGGTGCAACTGAACACCGGAATTGGCCTCCAGGGCGCCCCGGATGGTCTCCGCCGCCGCGTCACTGAGACTGATTTCCGGTGGAGTCCTATCCGGTTTTTCCAGGCCCAGAAGCTCATGCAGCTCGCCACTGTTGAACATCTGCTTGGCAATATCACAGCCGCCCATAAACTCGCCGTCGACATACAGTTGTGGAATGGTCGGCCAGTTTGAGTAGGCTTTGACCGCATCACGGATTCCCGGTTCTTCCAGCACATTCACGGTGCTGTACCGGGGCAGCAGGGAGTCCAGAATACCGGCGGTGGCCGCGGAAAAACCGCACTGTGGCTGTGCCGGTGTGCCTTTCATGAACAGCACTACCCGATCCTTGTGCACAATCTCCTCGATTTGCTGGCGGGCTTGTTGATCAGGGTTCATAGTCGTCTCCATCCAGGAATTGGCATATATGGCTGTACAGGATAAACCAATTCGATGCCGAGAAACCCCCATTTTGGGGCATACCTGAAAATTACAATGCCGCCATCCACAGGGGATACCGTAGACTATGGGCTTTGCCGCATCACATGCCGATGAGCACTTGCCACCATGACGCTGCCGCCGCTGCCTGACGCCCATGCCCTGGCGGTGATCGCGTTCACCTTCCTGGCGTTGTTTCTGTTTACCCGGGAACGCATTCCGCTGGAAACCTCAAGCCTGGTGGTCATCGCCGCGCTGGCGGCGGGTTTCGCGCTGTTCCCCATGCCCGGGGATCCGGCGCCGATTCACGCCGAAAGCTTTTTTCTCGGATTTGGCCACGAGGCATTGATTGCCGTATGCGGCCTGATGATCACCGGCCAGGGGCTGGTGCGCACCGGCGCCCTGGAACCTGTGGGACGGGCTCTGGCCAGGCTGTGGGGCATCAGTCCCGCATTGTCTTTACTGCTGACCCTGGCCGCAGGCGCCGGCCTCAGTGCCTTTGTCAACAACACCCCCATCGTGGTGCTGTTGCTGCCCATCCTGATCAGCGTCTCCATCCGTACCCGGACACCGATCAGTGGGGTACTGATGCCCATGGGGTTCGCCACTTTAGTAGGCGGGATGGCCACTACCATTGGCACCTCGACCAACCTGCTGGTTGTGGCGATTGCCGCGGATCTCGGCCTGCGGCGGTTCGGTATGTTCGATTTTGCACTCCCCATCCTCATCGCCGGTGGCGCCGGTATCGTCTATCTGTGGCTGATTGCCCCACGGCTGCTGCCCAATCGTGAAAGCCCGTTGAACGACATTTCACCCCGGGTATTCGCAGCGCGCCTGACGGTTGCCGAAAACAGCTTTTGTGATGGTAAAACTCTGGCGGAAATCATCAAAAAAACCACCGGCAACCTCAAGGTGCACCGGATTCGCCGGGGCGATACCGCCAACCTGATGCCCCTGCCCGATGCACGTATCCGGGCCGGAGATCAACTGGTGGTGCGCGATACCCCGGCCAATCTCAAGGAATTTGAACAAATCCTGGGAGCGGATTTGTATTCCGGCGAACTGCGGGTGGATGACGATCACCCATTGTCAGCCGGCGACCAGCAACTGGCGGAAATCGCCGTATTCTTTGGTTCTTACCTGGCCGGCAAAAGCTTGCGCGCCAGCCGCTTTATGGAACGCTACCAGGTTGCGGTGCTGGCCCTGCACCGGGCTGGCCGGGCCTTTATTTCTCCACACCGGGAACTGGCCGATATTGAATTGCGGGTCGGTGATGTCTTGCTGGTGCAGGGCGCGCGGGATCACATCGGCGAGTTAAAAAAACAAAGTGAACTGCTGGTATTGGATGCCACCGCGGATCTGCCCCACGGCTCACGTGCGCCCGTGGCTCTGTTCATTATGACCGCGGTGGTGGCCAGCGCGGCATTTGGTTGGTTACCGATTTCGGTCAGCGCCGTATGCGGTGCGCTGTTGATGATTATAACCGGCTGTCTGAGCTGGCATGATGCGGCGAACGCGCTCAGTACCCAGGTCATCCTGATCGTGGTCGCCAGCCTGGCCCTGGGTAATGCCCTGCTGGCAACCGGTGGTACCGGCTACCTCACCGAAATTTTCCTGTTATTGCTGGCTGGAGCATCCCCCAAGATTATCCTCAGCGCCTTGATGCTGCTGATGGCCATTATGACCAACGTGGTCTCCAACAACGCCGCCGCGGTGATCGGCACCCCCATCGCCATCAGCATTGCCACCAAATTAGGCCTCCCGGCGGAAGCGTTTGTACTGGCCGTGCTGTTTGGCGCCAATTTGAGTTACGCCACCCCAATGGCGTACAAGACCAACCTGCTGGTCATGAGCGCTGGCAGCTACACATTTAGCGATTTTCTGCGGGTCGGCATACCCTTGATGTTACTGATCTGGGCCATTCTGTCGCTGCTGCTGCCCCGTATGTACGGATTTTAGCGTTTCAGCTGTAACGGGTATTGGCCAGCCAGGTGCGCTAATATTCTGATCGGACCTGTTTCATCACCCGGTTGCCGGAGCCCATCATGCGCATAGCCGCCAGCCTGATTCTGATTGCCGCGATAGCCATCGTGGCCTGGTTTTTCAGAGACAGCTGGCGCAGCCGTCAGGCGCCGGGCACACCGATCAGCTCGCGCAGCCTGCCGGCGGCCAATGCCCCCGTTTCACAGCCGGCGGGATCGGTGCCGGCCAAGGCTCCAGATTCCACCCCGGCAGCCGGCAGCAGCGCCAGCGTACCGGTCGAGCAACAGGCCAGGAAATACGTGGCCAAACTGACCGCTCCCGATCCCAAGCCCATCCAGGTGGAACAGGCGGACAATTTCGTCACCGGCGATCAGGTATTTTCCCTGATACCGGAATCAGACAGCGAAAAAACCACTGTCGCCAAGCTCATTGAAGACGAAGCAAAAACTCCTGAAGCACCCATCACCATCGTCAGGAAGGTTGAGCAGATACAGCGCGTCAGTCCGGAAAAACTGATTGCCAGCAGCGCGGGAGATCTGGATAAACCGGTCAAACAGCTGGTTGGCGATGAGGTGAAATCCACCACCGTGAGAAAAGTTCTGGAAGCGGCCAGCCATGCCCCGGACAAGCCTATCGATATCGTTACCGAAACCCGGTATTTCGAACAGACCACGGCAGCGGAACTGGCCGGTGAACTGAAATCCAATGATGGACTCAAGGCCGATACGGTCATCAATGTGATCACCAAACCCCATGGCCTGGAAGCGGCCAGCATGGGGGAACTGATGCGCACCCGCAAACCCGACGCCAGTGCTGCTGAAACCCTCGCCCAGAATGTGCGCGATGGCGGCAACCTGTTCTATGTCCGTACGGTACGCCCTGGCGACCGCCAGGGAATCTGGGGCATCGTACAGGATGGCATTATCAAAAACTTCGCCCGCGGTATGGCCATACGCCGGGGCCGGAAAATCAATACCTACCAGGTGGCGATCCCGAAAAACTCGGATGAAAAAATTTCAGGAAACAGCAGCTCATTTCTGGGCCGGCTCATCTACCGGAAATCCAATGAGTCCTACGTGTTCAACTACCGGCACAACCGCATGGGCCGGAATCCGAACCGCATCTACCCCGGCCAGGAAATCATCATTATCCGCTTCAAACCGGATGAACTGATCAGTATTTACAAACACTTCGTGTCACAGCGCGGCTGAAAACAGCACTCGGTACACAAGGCCGATTTTCAGCCTCTCACATCTGCTCCAATTCAATCAGGGTGCCGCTGAAATCACCGGGATGCAAAAATACCACCGGCTTGTCGTGGGCACCGATGCGTGGCCTGCCATTACCCAGAACCCGTGCACCCGTGGCCTGTAAATGATCGATGGCCAGCATCAGATCCACGACTTCATAACACAGGTGGTGCATTCCGCCAGCAGGATGCCGTTCGAGAAACCTGGCGACTGGTGAACCATCACCCAGTGGATGCAGTAACTCTATCTTGCTATTGGGCAATTCAACGAAAACACAACTGACCCCGTGTTCAGGGAGCGCCTGGACCGCTGAAACCCGGGCCCCGAGTTGCTCACGGTAACTCCTGGCGGCCGCTTCCAGATCCGGAACCACAATTGCCACATGATTCAGTTTACCGATCATGACTCAGCTTCCTCTTTAAAATACTGTTTCAACAAACGCGCGGCCGCCACTCCCGGCGGCAGGGAGCCAGCGACCACCTGTTGCTCCAGTGCAGGCAGTGCGGCAGCAAGCCTTGAGTCCCTGCGGATTCGATCCAGCACCGTTTCAGTAATTTCAGACCACAGGGCATTTTTAGCCTGTGCTGCACGTCGGGCATCGAACGCACCCGAATCAATACTGTCCTCCATGAAGGTCTGGATATGCTGGTGGACCTTCTCAATACCTTCACCACTCAGGGCTGAGCACAGTTGCACATCGGCGGGCCGCTCCCGTTGTTGGCCGCGCAACAGGCTCAGGGCCCTGCGATAATCCGCCACCGTGTGATTGGCGCTGTTCCGCAATTCACCATCCGCCTTGTTGACCAGCACCAAATCCACCCGTTCCATGATGCCACGCTTGATGCCCTGCAGTTCGTCACCACCCGCTGGCGGCAACAATACGACGAACATGTCGGTCATGGCCGCAACTTCGCTCTCGGACTGGCCAACTCCCACAGTTTCTATTAACACCCGATCAAAACCGGCAGCCTCGCACAGACTGATGCAGTCACGGGTATGGCGGGCCACACCACCCAATGTGGAACCGGCCGGGGACGGCCGTACGAAGGCGTTTGGATCCCGGCTGAGGCCCTCCATGCGAGTCTTGTCACCCAGTATCGAGCCACCACTCAACACCGAACTGGGATCGACCGCCAGCACCGCAAGGCGATGCGAGTGATCCAGCAGATAACGGCCATAGGTTTCGATGAAGGTTGATTTCCCCACACCGGGGGCACCGCTGATTCCGATGCGCCAGGCTGCGCCAGGATTCCCGGCCAGGTTGCACAGTAAGGACTCGGCGCTCTCACGATGATCCGGACGCGTCGATTCCACCAGCGTGATGGCTTTGGCCAGGGCCTGGCGAGACCCGCCGCGCAATGCCTCGGCAAGCACCTGTATCCGCTTGGTCCCGGTGCCACTGTTCATTGCCGGGACCTCATTCAAAAGCAATAATTTTCTCATCGACCATGAGACTGTCACCCACTTTAACCAGCACTTCCCGGACCACTTTGTCGGCATCGGCACGTAAAACATTTTCCATTTTCATGGCCTCAATGACCGCCAGTTCCTGGCCTGCTTTTACTGCATCCCCGGGTTCAACACTCAAAGACAGTAGCAATCCCGGCATGGGTGACAGCAGAAATGCCGACTGGTCCATGGGGGCCTTCACCGGCATGTACTCAAGTAACCGGGCTTCCCGGGGCGAGAGTACCAGCACCGCGTGATAACTCCCGGCGTGGGAAAACTG
>Ga0114931_10012041_pt1 | contig 10152 bp, 6 predicted proteins | sample 2SBtaG_FD_89579 | JGI IMG/M metagenome (GOLD analysis project Ga0114931, IMG submission 89579) | Deep subsurface microbial communities from Kolumbo volcano to uncover new lineages of life (NeLLi) - 2SBTROV14_V59a metaG | ecosystem: Environmental > Aquatic > Marine > Volcanic | place: Kolumbo... | reverse complement strand
TGTCCTTATTTTTCACTTTGAAAACAGTCATTATATCAACATAACTCTTGTTTTCAAAGCAAAAACTAAGAACAAAATAATCAACCCAAAAACCTCAATTTATTTATTCACCGTTCCTAAGTGTCGGCGTGACTCGCAGTCACACCGACACTATATTTCAAACTATCCCTAATCCTTAATTTTGAGATTAAAAAAAATTGCGATGACCATTGACTACTCCTCGTTTGAGTGTCGGCGTGACTCGCAGTCACACCGACACTATTCTTCAACCTATTCCTGACCAATAACAATTCAAAATCAACTGACATGAAAAAATTAGTTTTCCTTTTCGCTTTTGTCCTTTTCCTCTTTTTGAACTGCGGCGAGGGAGGCGCGCCAAAACAGTCGGATACAAAAGGGCAGGCCGTAGCAGAATTTAACTGGAACCCCGAAAATTTTGCGGACAAAAAGATCATTCGCTACCGGGTTCCCGGTTTTGACAAATTGAACTTGAATCAAAAGAAACTCGTCTATTACCTTACGCAAGCAGGGCTTTCCGGGCGAGACATCACCTACGACCAAAACTATCGCCACAACCTCTCCATCCGGCGGGCATTGGATAATATTATCAAAAATTATAGCGGTGACAAAGAGGTGGCAGATTGGAAACAATTGATGCTGTACGCCAAAAATGTGTGGTTTTCCAATGGCATCCACCACCATTATTCTTCGGACAAGTTCAACCCCGGTTTTTCAAAAGTCTACTTTCAATCGCTGCTGAAAGCAACCGGTACCAAACTCAACGGCGAGGCTTTGGAAGCCATGTTCAACCCTGCCCTCGATGCCAAAAAAGTGAACCTCGACCCGACGAAGGATTTGATTCTTAATTCTGCCGTCAACTTCTACGGCCCCGACCTCCAAGAGGCAGAAGTGGACGCCTTTTACGATGCCCTCATCGACAAAAAAGCTACCGAACCCATCTCCTATGGCTTGAACAGCAAATTGGTCAGAGGCAAAGGCGGAAAGTTGGAAGAAAAGGTTTGGAGTGAGAAAGGGATGTATGGTCCGGCTATTAAAGAAATTATCAAATGGCTCCAAAAGGCGACGGAGGTGGCGGAAAACGAACCGCAAAAAAATGCGCTCGAATTGCTGATTGAATATTACCAAACGGGCGACCTGAAAAAATGGGACGAATACAACATCGCTTGGACGGAGGCTACCGACGGAGATATTGATTACATCAATGGTTTCGTAGAGGTATATCAAGACCCGAAGGGCTACCGGGGCGCGTATGAAACCATCGTCCAAATCACCGACTTTGAGGCTTCGGAAAGGATGCAGAAGGTGGCCAATAACGCGCAGTGGTTCGAGAACCATTCGCCGACAATGCAGCAGCACAAAAAAGACAGCGTGGTGGGTGTTTCCTATAAAGTGGTTACCGTTGCGGGCGAAGCGGGCGATTCTTCGCCTTCCACGCCGATTGGCGTAAACCTGCCCAACGCCAATTGGATTCGCGCCAAGCACGGTTCTAAATCGGTCAGCTTGGGCAACATCATAGATGCGTACAACAATGCCAACGGACCGGAACTGTTGCATGAATTTGCCAACGATGCAGAAGAAATCGCGCGGGAAGAAAAATATGGTCAATTGGGTTCAAAATTGGAAACTGCCCTGCACGAAGTGGTGTGTCATGCCTCCGGGAAATTAGAACCGGGCGTAGGCACGCCAAAGGAAACCTTGAAAAATTATTCCTCCACATTGGAAGAAGGCCGTGCCGACCTCGTGGCGCTTTATTTTTTGCTCGACCCCAAATTGCAGGAACTTGGCTTGGTAGATTCCGACGAACCCGGCAAAGCGGAATACGACACCTACATCAAAAATGGGTTGATGCTGCAGTTGCGGCGAATCAATCCCGGCAAAAACATCGAAGAAGCGCATATGCGCAACCGGCAGATGGTCGCCAATTGGGTCTTTCAAAAAGGGAAAAAAGATAATGTCATTGTCAAGGTACAGCGAGACGGCAAGACCTACTTCGACATTACCGACTATCAAAAATTGCGGAAATTGTTCGGCGAGTTGCTGCGGGAAGTTCAGCGCATCAAATCGCAGGGCGATTACGAAGCCGGAAAGGCTTTGATTGAAAACTACGGCGTGAAAGTTGACCCGGATATTCACCGGGAAGTTCTCGCCCGTTCAGAATCGCTGCATATTCCCCCCTACGGAGGTTTCATAAACCCGCGCCTATCGCCCGTTTTGGATGGCAATGGAAAAATTTCTGACATCAAAGTCGAATACCCCGATGATTTTACTGCGCAGATGTTGGAGTATGGTGAGAAATACAGTTTCCTGCCGGATTGAAGTACTTGACCATAATTAAGAACTTGTTGGGAGATTGGCTTCCGGTGAAAAAATGCCTCTTTTTTGATGATCTGGATTTTTGACATTCGGCAATAGTCCCGTCAGATAGTGCCGTTTGGCAACACATTTTCAAAAGTCACTATCTGTATTTGTTCCATTTGTCAATTAATTACGAATTTGAAAAAAATTAAAATGGCTCGTATCGCCAAATAGCACACTTTATTACCTCACCGTTTCTTAGGGCTTGCGCAAAAATAAACGCTCCACTTCATGTTGCCTTTTTGACTTCATGCTTCGTTGTGAAATTGGTCCTTTATCCAGACAAACTCCTAATTCCACGCCTCGTCTGAAAACAAAAATCCGCCCCTAAACTGAAGCGGTTATTTTTGCGCAAGCCCAAAGAGCACATAGAAGATTGATTTTCAAGAAACTATCCAAAAGGTTGGGACAAGTTGTGTTTATGAAACATGCCAATAAATTTCCAAATACCATTATCAGTTCTCCATTTGGCGAAGCCCTGGCAAGTAATCATTTTCCCGAAACCATTCCAATGCCCTTTCGATGGCAGGTTTCAATGAACTTGGTTGCCAGCCGAGTTCTCGTTTTGCTTTGCCGGAGTCAAAGAAAAGTTTTTGCTGCGAGGCGCGGGCTGCGTCCAGAGAAAGCGACGGTTGGCCTCCGAAAATCCATGCCTGTATCGTTGAAACAGCCGCGAAGGCAAGGGCAGCTTTCCGGGGAAATTTCTTTTTGGGCAAGGGAATTTTCGTGCATTCGGAAGCAATTTCCAGAAACTGTTCCAGGGTCAAATTATGCCCGCCAAGTAAATAACGCTCACCCGGTCGCCCCCACATCGCTGCCGCCAAATGCCCCCAAGCCACATCGCGCACGTCGGCAAAGTTTCTGCCTGCTTCGATGTATCCTTTCAGTTTTTTGCTTGCAAATTTGATGAGCAACTTCCCGACGGGAGTGGGCTGGCCATCGCGTTCCCCAACCGAAGCGGTGGGATTGACAATTACTACGGGAAGCCCCATTTGGAACCAACCGAGCGCGATTTGTTCTGCCCGATACTTGCTTTTTTGATACCGCCCAACCATGTCTTTGAAAGAAACGGCTGTCTTTTCATCCGCCAACGCATTGCCGGGAAGGCGACCCAAAACCCCTGCCCGACTCATATGAACCACTCGTTCTACTCTCGCCTGAAAAGCAGCTTTGAGAATAGACTCCGTACCGCTTACATTTGTTCGTACAATATCGGCAGGGTTTTTTGCCCAGGTTCGATAGTCTTCTGCGCAGTGAAAAACGAGTTGACAGTCAGCCATGGCTAAGGTCATGGCATTGCTGTCAAATAGGTTTGCTTTTATTTTTTCAACATCAAGATTTTCAAGTCCGAGAAAGGCTTTTTGGGAATTGAACGGCGGTTTGGAAGAGACCAAAACGCGAATCTTCGCTCCATGCTTCAACAAAGCATTCGCTATTGCCGACCCAACAAAAGAATCGCCTCCTGTGAGAAAAACGCAAAGCCCCTTGAAATTAGGGTTTCCTTTGCGGGGAATAGGATTTGGTCTATTGTTCATGCGAGCCTTTTTGTAAAATCGGGCCAGGGTTCCAGTCCCAACAGTTCTTCGGTGCGTTGCCAAAGCCAGGCCGCCTTTTCGGGATCCCTTGCCCGGTGGGCAGGCGAACTGCGGTGCGTGCCGCGAAAATAAGCGCCTGAAATATTTTCTAGTTCAGGCGAAGTGGCGAGATAAACAGGGCCACGGGCGCCTTCTTCGGGGGTTTTCAGAATCTTTTTCACAATGATTGCCAACGGGCTGATATTGTGAACGAGTTTGGTGTAAACGATGCCGGGGTGAAGGGCATTGACGCTCACTCCTGTCCCTTCAATCCTCCTCGCCAACTCCAGGCTAAAAAGAACGATGGACAATTTTGATTGCCGGTAAGCCCGCGTCCCGAGGTAGTTTTTTTCGAGTTGCAAATCCTTGGGGTACAGTTTGCCAATCCTGTGTTCCATGGAGGCGACGTTGACGATGCGGGCGGGTGTACTTTTTTGTAGAAAGGGAAAAAGGCAGCGAATCAAGCGGAAGGGGGCCAGGTAATTTACGGCGAATTGAAGCTCAAATCCATCTGCCGTGACTTGTCGCTTTTTCGCAAAAACGCCCGCGTTGTTGATGAGGGCATCGAGGCGGTCGAAGCGGTTGTTTACTTCGGCTGCCATTCGAACGATATCTTGTTGGGAAGAAAGATCGCAACAGAAAACTTCCACCACCCCGGAAACCCCGCTTCCTTCAATGTCCTCCCGGACTTTTTCCCCCTTCCCTTCATTTCGACAGACGATACCGACCTGGGCACCCCCTGCTGCCAACTTTTGGGCAATAGCCCTGCCGATTCCAGAGGTCGCCCCGGTAAGCAGGCAAACCGGAGGTTCTGATTTTTTTTTGATTGAATCCTTTCTTTTTTGCTCGTTCATTCGACTTTATTGTAAATCACTTTTTAATGTAAATTTTAAAATTTTAAAATGTAAAAATGTAAAAGTTGACCTGCTCGCAAATATTTGATTTTAAATATTTTAAACAGGTTTTACTTTTACATATTAAATTTATCATTTTAAATTTTACATTTCCTTATCCGCTTCAACACCAAACCTTTCGCGGTAGCGAGCTAAAAACGAACCGAAATATTTGACGTCAATGCCGTATTCTTCCGGCGAATAACGATGGATGCCGTACTCGTGCTGCGGGTGCTTTCTCAAAAATTCCCGCATCGAATCGGCTGTTTTTCCCGAAAGGGTCAAGTCCAAATAGTCGTAGATATTTTGGATGGTCTCCATGGGTTCTGTCAGCAGCTTGTTGTACTGAATGTCAAGCCAGGGGATACCTTTATTTTTAGTCCTGAAGTCCATCAGTTTTTCCATCCCATTCACCCAACGGTTTACGGTGGTCTCCACATCGAACAGTTCTGTATGATTGGTGAAGGCGGCCCGCAATTTTCGGGTGTGGCTCATAAAAGAAGCCATCACCGTGACCGGGTCGCGATGGGTTTGAATAAAACGGAGGTCGGGATAAACTTCGCAAAGTTCCGTAATCGAAAAAATGTGCGGCGGATTTTTCAGAACCCACCACTTGCCGGGAGTCTGCCACTGAAGGTGTTGGAGAAAAGCCCGGTGAAACCGGTAGGCAGTTGTCAGGCTGCGGCTGTCCAACCATTCGACATAGGAGGGAACGTGAAAAGTCCGGTAAAATCGCTCGCTTTGGAAGGTGTGCGTGGGTATTTCGATGCACTCCTGCGGCAGTTTTGCCCCGATAGGGTGGGCTAGTTTATAGGAACTCGTCAGGCGGTCAAACCAGGTAAACTCCTTTTCTACCCGCCGGATTCGGGAGTCTTCTTTTTTGGATATTCCCGGTGGTGGCGAGGGGTACATCACCTCCCAACTGCGGGGAACGCGAAACTGTGGGTCTTGGGCCAGCAAGCCGTGCAAAAGGGTGGTGCCCGTTCGAGGGAAACTGACGATTGCCACCGGCGCTTCGATTTCCTGTTGCCCAATTTCCGGGTACCGCTTTCGGTCGGCGACCAATTGGAGGCGGTTTTTCAGCAAGCGCAACACGTCTTGCCGCAGCGCAATTCGACCGATGGCAGTCAGTTCAGCCTCCTTTTCTGCGGCAATGAGGAGGCGGGAAAGCCCTTCCCGAAACTCGCTTTTGCCGTCTTCGGTTTGTTCCCCGAATAGTTCTTCGCCATAGTCCTCCAAGCCAGTCTTTTTTCGGGCATTTGCGAGGAGTTTCTCCGCATTGAGCGGAGCCAAATCAAGCCCCAAAGACGCCACACTGCTTCCGAAAGCATTCGTCAATTTGAAAAGATAGGACCAGAGGATGGCAGAAACAGCGGTTTTATTATCCATTTACGCTATTGTGCGGTCTCGCATAGCTATAGGTGGGTCATACAACCCCTCTTGCTAACTTTGTTTTGTATGTTTCGAACAGAATTTCTTTCTTTTCTTTATTTGAATTCGACTTCAATTCCGTCATATCTTTCTAACAATTGAGGCAGTGTAAGTATTTCAAGATTCAAAATCTTACAAATAGCAGGTAACTTTTTAAAAGATTTATTGTCATTACTTGTTTCGGTCTCCTCAGATACAATTGTTATTTTTTCTACTGAATTGTTTAGACTGTAAAGGAGTAATTTTGCGTCTGCTGAATTTAAAAAAGCATTTTTTCTATTTTCAAATTCTACATCAGACAACTTATTCCTTACGGAAGCATTGATGAAATTATTCTCAAGCTGATTGAAAAATTTCTTTGTAGGCAGAAGTTCGGTTGTTTTAATTTGATTCTTTTTGCTTTTGATAAATTCAAGAGTCTTTACTACTACTCCTTTGGAGGTGTACAGACATTCTTGAAAAACTGCGTCTAATATCAGTATTTCTTTAGATTCAACTTTTGACTTGATAAAATCGAAAAGAATATTGTTTTTGTCGAATGGCAAGTAGTAACGCACCAACGATAAGAGCGAACTGGTATCGATTACTATCCTCATTGAATGTATTTATCTAATTTATCAGGCTTTATATTTAATTGTTTACAAACTTCATATTCATTCAAAACTCCTTCATAGAAAGCTGTTTGAATTGTTGAAATCAGTAAAGGAGATTTAATTGGCTGTGGTGCTGAACCTCTTCTCTTTGTTCCTCTCTGTTTTTCAAGTTCTTTAATCCTTTGAAGTTCCTCTTGCCTGTTTTTAAAACGTTCTTCAAAGTCACTTTTTACTTTGTTGTAATTTTGCTGCGAAATCTTATTTTGGTATAGCAATCTTGTAAATAAAGCTATTTGGCTTAAATGCGTACTTTTTGAGATTTTTTCGATTAAGTCAGAATGGTAGTCATTACTTGCTTTGGCTTTCTCTAACTTATCAAGGGTATCAGCAAAATCTCCAGCCAAAAAGTAATATGCAAAATCATTGCACCATCTTTCAATAGAGGATAAATCTTTTCTTGCTAAATTTTGAAAATCAAGTTTTTCTATTTCTTCTTCGTTCAATAAAAAATGTCCTAACTCGTGTATAAGTGTAAAAATTTCCCGCCTAAAAGAAATTTGCTGACGTTTCAAAACGATGACATAAGGACTTAAAAAGAAACCGTCAATATTTGCTTTTTCTTTTTGATTCCAGTATTCCACAAATTCAAATACAAGAATATTGTATTCAGCGAATTTAGAAATCAATGATTTTAGGAATTCCTTTAAATCTGATTTGAAAATTGGGTATAATAGTTTTCTTATCTCTTTTGCAACCGATTTAGGATTGTTATTAATCGGGTAAATAGGCAAAGTCCTTTCTATCTCTATATCAGACAGTTTAGCAATAGCGGATAGTGATATTTTAAATTCCTCGAAGTGGTTGACTATTTTTTTAGTCCCGATATTTAGGTCAGAGTTGAATTTTTGCTTTCGGAAAAAAATACTTGCCTCTTTTGAAGTCTCCGGTGCTTGAGGGTCTAAATAGTAGTGTAATCCCTTTTCAAATACTTTATCAATTCTCTTTAAATGGCTTACCTTAATTTCCTTAGAAAATATTTCTTCTTTTGTGATTTGCTTTTTCAAGCCTTTACTTATCATAACAAGAAAGTCATCTACTGAAATCTTAAACAGATCTAGTAAATGCTTTGATCTTGATATGTTTTGTTCTACTATCACTTTGAATTTCCTATGGTTTTTTGTGCAAAGTTAGCTTATTTTTCTTTCTTGCTACTTGCACCGATACTAAATTTCATTTCTTTATCAGTGTTGGCTGCTATGGTCTTTGGCTATTTTTGCATTGCCATTTTCATTTTTTTATTTCGGTCAAAACGCAATAAATTTATCCCCCATATAATGTTTGAGATTCCATTTCTTGGTAGTGTCCAAGGCTCTTTCCAAACAAATGAATCTTTGTTCTGTATTTTTTTTGAAATGTTCTACCGTTTCATCTGCAAGACTAACGTCTAAGCAAATCAATGCTTCCTGGTCTCCATCAGTCACATGGAAAATATGGTTTTTCTTAAAGTCATCTTGTTTGGCGATGGTGTAATTGAGCTTGAAGCCCTTTTTGATGAGAATCTCCGTAATCAGTTCATCTCTGTTGAAGACGGTAACCAATTGGGCTTCTTTTTCTCGAATGTATTTTTTGAGAAGCTCAATATTTTCTTCATTTGTTTTGTCGGGGTCGGGTGCAAATTCCACTCTTGGGAAATTGGATTTTACCAATTTGAATACCTTGAAGCCCAAGCCTTTTAGTGCATCTTCTTTTTTGTTTTTACTAAATAAATCGGGCTGCTCGTTTTTCTTTGCTTCGATGATTTTTTCTATTACCCGCTTGTTGCGTTCTATGGTGATGTCGCTGATTTTTTTGTAGCCGGCTTTGTAGGCTTCGCTTTGGGGGTCGGTGGCTTCGGGGAGTTGAACGAGGATGTATTTGCGGTTGCCGTTGTCGGTTTGGTTGAGTTCTGTTACGGCTTGTCCGGTTGTGCCCGACCCAGAAAAAAAGTCTAATACTATATCATTATTTTTGGCACTTATTTCATAGAAGATTTTTAGCAACTCTGAAGGCTTAGGATAGGAGAATAATTTCCTTTCAAAAAGTTCTTGAATTTCGGCTGTACCTCTTCTACTTGAAACCTTATTGTCTAAAAGAAGTGACCTTATCATTTTAGATGCATGACGATTCTTTTGAACTATTCTGTTTTCACCGTCAGTATTTTTATATCCAATAATTTCACCGTTTAAATTATTAGAGGATTTTTCCTTTCCCCATCGCCATACTCTTTGTATGCCATCTTTTCTTGATATTACAGGAAATACTTCTTCCCATCCTTGTTTATTTTCCAATGATATTTCATAAAACTTATCAGATATATTATTCTTTGGATTCAAATAAAAAGGATAGAATAAATTTGGTCTTGTTTGTGGGTTGAATGCTACATTACCATTATATAATGGTGCTATATTAAATTCACCTAATGAGTCTGAATATTTAAATGATTTGGTTTTATCTTCTAAATAATAGGTCTCAGCTAATTCAATATTTTTGGCAAAAAACATTGCATAATCGTTTGTCTTTGCAATGTGACCATAATCAATAGCACTTGGAGAAGAATTTACTATGAACAATCCAAGAAAATTCTCCTCTCCAAAAACCTCATCACAAAGTTTCCTCAAATGATGCACCTCATTATCATCGATAGAAATAAAAATCACCCCATCATCACGCAGTAGTTGCCTGGCAATGAGCAAACGGCTGTACATCATATTGAGCCAATTGCTATGAAACCTCCCATCCGTTTCCGTATTGGTATCCACTTTCAAACCGTTTTCCAAAACTTCTGCATTTTCCCAATATTCTTCCCGGTCTTGTTTCCATGTATCGGAATACACAAAGTCTTTTCCCGTATTATAAGGAGGGTCAATATAGATGCACTTGATTTGTTCCCGATAGCCCTTGCTCAATAATTTAAGAACGGCTAAATTTTCTCCTTCGATAATCAGGTTTTCGCTTTCCGTCGGGTTTACGCTTCTGTGTTCATCATAAATCAAAGTAGCATCTGTCGGGGTAAAAGCTTCCCGCTTGGCTTTGCTTTTGCCAAACCACCGGAACTCGTACCGTTCGGTCTCCTTCACGCTATCGGGGTCAATGAGTTTTTTGAGTTCATTGATGTTCAGTTTGCCTTCGTTGGTGAAGAGGTCGGGCATTAGCTTTTTGAGTTTGTCCAGCCGTTCTTTATTCCAGTCGTGGCTTTGCACGCTTTCGAGCGGATTCTTTGGTATTTCGGATTTATCTTTGCTCATA
>Ga0114931_10012040_pt1 | contig 10152 bp, 10 predicted proteins | sample 2SBtaG_FD_89579 | JGI IMG/M metagenome (GOLD analysis project Ga0114931, IMG submission 89579) | Deep subsurface microbial communities from Kolumbo volcano to uncover new lineages of life (NeLLi) - 2SBTROV14_V59a metaG | ecosystem: Environmental > Aquatic > Marine > Volcanic | place: Kolumbo... | reverse complement strand
GGCGTTGGAAAAACAACCACGATTGCCAAAATCGCGGCATCGATGAAATTGTTTCACAGCCGGGATGTGGCACTGATTTCTGCAGACACCTATCGTATCGCTGCCATTGAGCAATTGCAAACCTTTGCCAATATTGCCACGATCCCAATGAGTGTCGTTTACAGTGCGGATGAAATGCGAAAAGCTGTGCTCAAATATCAAACAAAAGAGTTGATTTTGATCGATACCGTTGGGCGCAGTCCAAAGAACACCCGGCAGTTGGAAGATTTACATCGCTTTATCGAAGCTGCCGCGTCCAACGAAGTGCATCTTGTGATGAGCCTCGCGGCCAGTTCCCGCTCGTTGATGAACATCGCGGATAATTTTCGCGTCATGAAACCCAATCGATTGCTTTTTACCAAATCAGATGAATCGACCGGTCCGGGCGTAATGTTGAATGTAATTTACAAATATCAAATCCCGGTCTCGTATTTGACAACCGGGCAGGTCGTCCCCAATGATATTGTCACCGCGACCCACAATGCGATTACCCGGCTTGTTTACAAAGGAGCTTTATAATGGGCAACGCGCAGGCATTGGAACTTCAGGAGTTAGCGCAAAAATATCGCGATGAAGAATCTTCTGATCACGCCGTCAAGCGTCGCAAGATTGCGTTGGTCAGCGGAAAAGGCGGCGTCGGGAAAAGCGTTTTAGCGATGCTGATCGCCGACAGCCTGGCAAGCGAGGGCCGGCGTGCGCTGCTGGTTGATGCAAATTGTTATTCGCCCTCACTGCACGTATTGGCGAATCAAAATCCCACCCTGACGATGGAAAAATTGTTGTCGCACAGTCGTCAACCGTCTGCGATTAACTTCCCCTCGATCGCTCCCGGCGTTGATTTTTTATCAAATCGCAAAATAGACGCGCAGCACGAAATGCCCTCCGGCGCAAATGCAGCGTTCTTTCTTGAAGTGATCGCCCCATACACAGCGGCTTATGATTTTATCATCTTTGACACGCATACCGGAATCGATGAATGGAATGCCGGTATTATGGCGGGCAGTCACGATATCATTTTAGTCAGCCAGACGGATCCTGCGTCAATTATCGACTCATATACATTTCTCAAAGCCGCGTATCCGCATGTGGCAATGCAAAAATTTCGTTTGCTGCTGAACCAGACGTTGAGCCCTGTCAGCGGCACGGAAGCGCATGAAAAATTGAACCTTGCCCTGCAGCATTTCCTGGACATACAGATTCCGCTGTCGGGCATGATTCCTTTTGACTATAGCCTGAAAACAGCCGTTGATAATCAAGCGCCTTTTTGGCAAAAACCACACAAAGGGGCGGCCGCTTCAACGGTTCAACAAATGATGAATAATTATCTCGAAACAAACAAATATCCCATGGATGACACGATTTTAAAAAGTGAGGTGACCTCTTGAAAAAATTGCCGATGAAAGTCTCGTTTTTGGTTTTTTTAATCGCATTACTTTCAGGATTTTACCTGAAAATCCCATTGCTTGACAATGTCATTCGCGCCTTTGTCATATACGTAATTTTTTCGGTACTGATTTTGCTTATCTATATCATACATAATCAAAGTGCTTATAATATGTTGAAAATGGAGTTGAATAAAGAGCCTCATTCAGCCGGAGAAAATGACGAAACCACTTAATAGAAATTTTAATTAATTCAGAGAGGGAGACAATGAAAGCACAAGTGGATGCAACTTGGGAAGCTTATTACAACGGCAAAGCGCCTGATTTACGACAGGAGCTAATGGTAAAGTATCTGGGATTGGTACACTATGTGGTGAATAAGCTTTTCAAAACAATGCCGAGCAATATTGATCGGGAAGATTTAGTAAATATCGGCGTCATCGGTTTAAGCGAAGCGCTGGATCGTTACGATCCACATTACGGGATAAAATTTGAGACATACGCCATCCCGCGCATCCGTGGTGCCATCATTGACGAACTCCGCAAGCAGGATTGGATTCCTCGTTCTTTACGATCTAAGTCTAATAGAATCAAAAAGATGGTGGAGGAGCTTGAGCAAGCGTGCCGTGGCAATGTGACCGACAAAGCCATTGCCGGGCATTTGGGAATTTCCGAAAACGAATATCATCTTTGGCAATCGCAACTAAACTCGACCGCAATGATTTCGCTGGACAAGCCCAATCCAAACTTTGATGATCATAACCTTTACGATGCTGTGGAAGATTCCACCTCTGCAAATCCGCTGGACTATATTGAAGAAGATGAGACAAATACGTTGCTGGCAACCATGATAAAACAGTTGCCGGAAAAATCACGACTGGCTGTTCAATTATATTATTTTGAGCAATTGACATTTAAAGAGATTGGCAAAATTTTGCGTGTTTCGGAATCGCGTATCTCTCAAATTCACTCTGAAACGATTGAACGCCTTCGCAGAATGATCAAAAAAGAATATGCCAGATAAAAAAATGTGTATAATAATTCGACAGTGGATGGACGAAATATCAGACAGATTATCGACAGTTAGCTTCAAAAGTTTCGTATAAATTTATTTTTTTATTTTTTATTTTTTATTTTTCCCGGTTTATTTTTTTGCAGTGAACGCAATTTTGCGTTCACTGCTCGTTTCAGCGCTTCCCATTTTAAATTGCCACGTAAAATCATACTCCCCAAATGCATCGTTGCAAAACTTTACGATCAAATTGTCGATGATAAATGAACGGGAAAATGTATCAAACAGTTTACGATACATTAATCAGGGTAATTGAAATTTACATGCGAGGAAACAAGGATGTTTTCTAAAATTAAACACTTTTTAGGTAAGGAACCCCTTAGCCGGCACAGTCATTCGTCCAAGGCAAAACCCGACGATTGTGAAATATTGTATGATCAATACCCGGCAAAAGTCGAACAATTGACAGCGGAATTAGCTGAAGCAAAAAATGAATTGGCGCGAATTCAAAACCTGAATGTGGAAACCCTGCGGCAAGAGAATCTGCAAGTAATATTGATGCAGATGGCAAGAATGGCGGCGGCCGGAGAGATTGCCGGTGGCGTTGCGCATGAAATCAATAATCCGCTGCAGGTAATCTTAGGCAGGGTGCAAATTGCCAAAATGGGAAAGTTAACCGTTAAGAATTTAGATGTCATTGAAGCACAGGCAAAACGAATCGCCGCGATTGTCCGTGGATTCCAGGCTCTGGCACGAGGCGGCACGCAATCGGCCAAAGAAATGGTGGATGTCAAAAAAATTATCGATGATTTGATCGAACTCGTCCAGGGGCAATTTTATAAGCGGAATATTCAAATCGAGACTGAAATTGCAAATGATTTGCCTGTCATTTGGGGAGATGTCACTCATTTTCAGCAACTGTTTCTGAATTTTATTTTGAGTGCGAAAAAACGTATTGAACACGATGGAACGATTCAGATTTCGGTAAAAAGAGAAAACAAAAGGGATTTGTTGCTCGAGATTTTTGATTCGGGGTCGATTTTATCTAAGGAAACCAGACAAAAGATATCGGAATCCTTTACCGGGACAACCATCCAATATGTGAAAGATGGATGCTTAACTTTGGCGATTAGTGCGCAAATGGTTCGTTCCATCGGCGGAAAAGTGGAGGTTCAGTCAAACTCACCCGCCGGTAACTTGGTGATTATTACCCTTCCAGTCCCCGAACAAAAGGATGTGGTGAATGGAAGCAAAGCGAAACAACATTCAAATGCGAGTATGGCCTAAACATTTCTTCGATAACGCCCTTTTAACCAACCCTGGATATTTCAAATATATTCATTCCACTTTTTGCGTGGTTCTGTTTTTTTTACTCCAGACCTCAACGCTTTGGAGTTTGACTTATGACTATCGTCAAAATCGCAAAACCACTATTCTGAAGTTTAATAGCGAAACGCCTTTGTCAGCTACGCTACTCCAGCCTTCGGCAAAATCATCGCGGATTTTTCTGAAAATTTCCGGGTTGGAAAGCACTTCATTGCGTGATCTTTATTCAGCCTGGCATGCGCCGGATCGCTCGGCGGTTGCCGGGATTCGAATCATTCCGTATAACAAAAATGCGCTTTTGGTTATTGATTTGATCGCTGATGTCGAATTCAAATTCGTCAACAACGAAGCGCAATTTGAAATTCATTTAAATGACGGTATTTTTCGCGATCCGGTTGAGAATCAATATTTACGGGGCGTTTACTGGCAGAGATTAGGTGATTCGGAAAAAGCGCTCAAGCTCTACCGTTCTGTTGTAAAGCAGCGTCGAAGTCATCCGTATGCCTATTTTAAAGCAGGGCAAATCCGTTTAAAAATGGGAGACTATCGAAAGGCTGAATTCAATTTAAAACGTGCCCTGAAAAACGGTTGCGACTCCCTGGGTGTTTATCGTTCCCTGGCTGCTTTGTATCGCATTTACGGAAATTCGCGGCTAACAAAGCAGTATGAAGATGAGTATCAGAAATGGACGTCGTCCCCATCTCACCCCCGGGATTTTAAAGAAAACAATGCCCGTCAAAATGTGGCGTTTGTGAATTCTTCCCCGGAAAATAAAGTGCAAAGTAAAGAATCCGATGGAAATGAAGTTGCCGCGAAGGGCAAAAAAATATCAGTGATCCAATTATTGAGTAACATCAAGTGGCTTGTTTGGGGCGGCGGGCTTGGAGTTTTATTTCTATTTATCATCATTCGCATTACTTTGCAATTTGCAAAACAAAAGCGATTGTTACGAGAAAATACGCCGGCAGCAGTGGCTGTTCAAGAAAATAAACAGCGGCTTCGTGCCAGGAAGAAGCCATTATTGCGTGTTGAGGGACAGGATATACAGCGCACAAATCACGAAACGCCTATCGCTGTGCAAAAGCAACCGGCGAAGGAACATTCTCCTCACATTGCGGTGCAGCCACAACAAGCGCAATCTCAAGTGGAAAATTCAGATCACAAACAGACGGATCATTTTGAATACATTTCACAAAAGAAAAATCCACAGGTTGAAGAGTTAATTGACACGCTTTTGCAAAAAAATAGCGGGAACATTCGGGAAGCGGAAAACAGCCCGGATTTCCAGTCTTTAGAAGGTCTTTTGATGGAAGACGATTTAAATCCGGGTGAATCCGATAAGGCACGCCAACTTGCTCAAAATTACAACCTGGGTGTCGGGGAAGTGGAGTTAGCCCTAAAACTATCAACCATTCGGCACAAAACACATCGTGAAAAAGATGTTCGCCAACAAATTTTGAATTTAAAAAATCAAAATCTTTCGATTGATGAAATTGCCCGGCAGGCGAAGCTGGGCAAAGGAGAAGTTGAACTTTTTTTGAAATTTGCTGAAACATTCAATGCCCCCAAAAAATAGCAGTCAAATTTTGTGTAATGTTTTGTTGCAAAAATGAAAGTCTGCTTGTTTTCCGCATCGGTATTCATTAGACTTCTCAAGTAATTTTAATGAATGTCGATTATTATTGTACTACAGCGTATTATGACTTTCAAACACAAATTGCTCTGTGAAGGTTCTGAATAACCGTTTTCATCCCGGTGAATTTTCTGTTTAAATGATTTCTATTTAACCAAAAGACACCTTGATTTCTACAGTCTTGATTTCCCTGAAAATTTTTGCAACGATAAAACTGAAAGTAGTTTTATGAAATTTGTTGAAAAAGACCCCAAAAATGTTAAGGTGCTAATCGTAGATGACAATACCGAAAGTCTCAATGTCATCACCTATTTTTTGAAGCCGGTTGGTTATCAATTAATCACCGCAGCAGATGGCGTGCAGGCATTGGAATACATCAATAAAGAGCTGCCGGATATTGTTTTGTTGGATGTGATGATGCCGAAGTTAAATGGATTTCAGGTCTGCGAGCGTTTAAAAAAAGACGAACGAACCTTTCACATACCTATTATTATGATTACCGCTTTAAAAGAATTGAAAGACAAAATACGCGCCCTGGAAGCCGGGGCAGACGATTTTATCACCAAGCCGTTTGAAAGCGTTGAGTTGCTGACGCGCGTCAAATCGCTGTTGCGAATCAAATTTTTTGCGGAAAAATTGCAACGGCAAAACCGGGAATTGGTACAGCAAAAAAGAGCATTAGAGAATGATGATAAGCTCAAAGAGAAGTTAACCGACCTGATTGTGCATGATATGAAAAATCCGTTATTCATCATTCAGGGCAGCGCGCAGATGATGAGTATAATGAGAAACTCGGGAATGCCGGTCGATAGTGAAAAGTATGCGAAACGTATTGAAAATAGCAGTCGCAGTCTTTTGCGGATGATTTTAAGCTTGTTGGATGTTAGCCGGTTGGAGCATGATCCAAGCTACCTGAATCCCTCCCTGATTCGTCTCGAAGAAATGATTTATGCTTCATTGAAATATTTTAAAGAGCTTCCGGAAAATAAAAAGAAGGAAATTAGCGTTGAGATAGCAGAGAATCTGCCGCGAATATTTGTTGACGTTGAGATATTTGAACGGGTGCTCGATAATCTCTTCGATTTTGTTTTTAAACACGCATCTGAACGATCAAAAGTAACCATTCGGGCGAAAAATGGCGGAGAGGATCACGTGATTTTGTTTGTCGGGCATGAAGGTGAGTGCATCCCGGAGCTGTTTCGGCAAAAAATGTTTAGCAAAACAGCGCAATTGGAATTGAAAGATGCCAATATCCAACGTGGCAAAGGCTTAGGGCTGTTGTTTTGTAAAATGGCAGTGGAAGCAAACAGGGGCACTATCGAGATTGATCCTGTTTATAATGACGGCACCCGTTTTGTTTTAAAAATACCCACCGGGAAAAAAGCAAAAACATCATTGAAATCGGTCGCAACCATAGCATAAATTCCTCGTATAAAAAGAAATAATCAAAAAAAGCGAGGAGTAAAATGAAAAAACTGTGTCGATCCAAAACAGATCAAAAATTAGGCGGCGTTATCGGTGGATTGGGTGAATACCTGAACGTCGATGCAAATGCCTTGCGCCTGGCACGGTGCTGGTGGGGTTTCTGACAGGTATTCTTCCGGTGCTGATCACCTACATTGTGGCGTGGATTATGTTGCCGGAGGAAGCATCCGCCAACATTGAAATTCAGGAAAAATCTGAAGCGTAAATGACGCGCACAGGCGTTTTGTCATTTGCTGAACAACGCTTTAAGTGCGTTTTCTCGCCGGGCGAGGGAAAAAGATGCTGCAACTCTTTCGCCCGCTTTTTCGCCCGACTTTCCGGTTGCTGACATTACTTTTTTGATCGCTGCCACCGCTTTTTCAACTGATGGTTTTTCAATGAGATATCCGGTGTTTCCAACCACTTCGGGAAGCGCGCCCACTGCGGTTGCCACGGGCACACATCCAAACAGCATGGCTTCGGCAACCGTCATTCCAAACGATTCAATCAACGAAAATTGGCAATAAACGGTCGCGGTTTGATAAAACCGCACCAGTTTCTCAAACGACATTTTATCAATAATGGCGAGGTTTTTGGGAATGGGTTCCAGAAATTGCCTGGCCCCTTCGCTGATTCCGATCGCCGTAAAGCGGTAATCCGGCAGTTGGCGGGCAGCAGCGCAAAATAGATCGATGCCTTTCAGGCGAATGCGCTGCTGCGTGTTTTCGCTGCCCACGGTTAAAATTAAGCGGGGATCTTTTTTTCGCGTGAAGATCAGCCGTCCCGATTTTTACGTCAACGCCATTGTATAGCGTCATGACGTCCGCTTCGGGAACGCGTTCGAGCGCCATTTTTCGGACATAATCAGAAACCGCCAGGTTTTTTGCGGCATGGCGAACGGAAAAGGTCGCGCAAAAGCTTCGCAGCGCGTTTTTGTGCGAGCCGTAATTCAGCTCCGGGATGTAAGTGACGTCGTAGCCGCCCAGTACTAAATAAAATTTTTTCCCGAAAATCTTTGCAAACAACGCCGGCAAAAACGAATGATAATCGGCAAACCAGCAATAAATGAAATTTGCCGAACGGATGTTTTTCAACAACCAGCCAGCCAGGCGAAATTGGCTTTTGAGATGCCGCCGCAGCGATTTTCCCTGTCTGTAGCGGTGTTTTTTTACCAATGAAAATCGACTTAAAATGCTATCATCATTTTTAACAAAAGTACTGTATGCAGTATAAATAAAAAGAATGGTATTTTGGTTCATTACGCTTTTAAAATGATTTATATTCGGACTGACGAATTGTGTTTGAAAAAAATAAGAAATTCACAAGGGTTCGGTACTCATCAGATATTGTGATTTATAGTCATCGTAAGTATATGAATAAATTCAAATTTTTCTTCTGTGTTTTTTAAATTTTGGCTGCTGACCGATGAGCGATCGCTAAAAAAATTAGAACATGTCAAAATGATTGCGTTTAAGTTTCGGAGGTGTAATGAAAACAGTATTAATTCTTGGATGCCAAAGATCCGGTACTTCACTTTTAGCAAGTATGGTTGGCCGACATAAAGAAGTTAGTATGCTTTATGAATCCATTACAGATGACACTTTTAAATTAATTGGTAAAGAATATGGCGGCAACAAATTACTAATACCCAGGCAGATTCAAATGCATAGACGGGCAACTAAATTGGGTTATTTGGTAAATAGAATCATTAATTTTCATTTTTTTAAATATAAGTATCAAAAAAAGCGATTTTCTCCTTCATCAAAACTGTGTATTCAAGATTATTTAGAGAAGGGAGCAAAAATTATCGCAATTTTTAGAGACAAAAAATCCACAATAAACAGTATGCAAACACGCGCCGGGATGTCACTAAAACAGGCTGAGGTTGAATATGATCAATCAAAAAAATTACTCGATAAATTAATTGCGGATAAATGGGCATTACCTATCAAATTTGAAGATTTACTGTTAAAGCCTGAGGAAGTAATGCGTGCGATATGTCATTTTTTAGCATTGGAATTTGATGAAAGGATGTTAGAGGGGCACAAATATAACTATATTTACCCACATAGTACCATTGATGTAAGCAAGGCGGCTGTCAATTGACCGTGACTTCTTTCTTTATACTTTTCCTATCAATTTTTTGATCGTTATTAACTTTTCGAAGCTAATGGTGAGATTTTGGAATTAGCTCGGAATCAGTGTAATCCGCAAATTGGAGGTGAAAATGCAAAATATTGTTCGACAAGTGAAACGACGTCTAAAATCGTTTTTGTACACGCCTACAGAACGACGCCATTCCCTGGTAGGGCCGGCCCGACTTTGGGAAATGAAACGGGAATTTCAAATTAAATTTCTAAAGCAAGTAGGTTTAAAACCCGAACATCGGTTGCTTGATATTGGCTGTGGAACGCTCCGTGGGGGAATACCCATAATCGAATATTTAGAAAATGGGCGTTATTCTGGAATCGAATATCGGGAAGAAGTGCTCGATGAAGGTAGAAAAGAGCTCCGGGAGTCCGGGCTAGCTCATAAGCAGCCAAGCCTCATTGCCGCAAAAGATATATCGGAGCTAAACCTGGGAAAGAAGTTTGATTATATTTGGGCATTTTCTGTGCTAATACACATGAAAGATAATATTTTGTATGACACGCTTAAAGTGATTCGTCAACATCTTGCTGATACGGGGTGTTTTTATGCCAATGTTAATATTGGCGATCACCCGGGTGGAGAGTGGCAGGGATTTCCGGTTGTTTGGCGGAAATTAAATTTTTACGAGGACGCCTGCTCAAATGCAGGTCTAAAAATTGAAGATATTGGTCCAATAAAGAATTTTGGACATATTTCACGCGACGCGGCACAGGATAAGCAGCGAATGTTAAAAATATGGAAAACCTGATACTTTGTTTGCTTATGCGAATAAAGTGAACCCCTGATGTTATCAAACCACATTCTAAAAACTAATGTTGGATAAAGTCAAAAAATCGCTGAAACACACAGCAATCTACAGCCTGGGCAATGTCGCAGCCAAGCTGATTGGCATTATCCTGCTGCCAATCTACACAGAGTATTTTACAGTGGCGGATTATGGCGTATTGGGAATTTTGGAAGTCACGATCGCCATATTTACCCAGGTTTTGCTCCTGGGTCAGCCGGCCTCATACTTGCGATATTTTCATTCCCAGGGATCTAAAAGGCAACACAAAAGCACTTTTTTCACTATTTTTATCTTTTTATTCGGGATGACAGCCGGGTTTTTGTTGTTCAGCAATTTGTTGATCCCGAAAGCTGCTGCG
>Ga0114931_10012039_pt1 | contig 10153 bp, 7 predicted proteins | sample 2SBtaG_FD_89579 | JGI IMG/M metagenome (GOLD analysis project Ga0114931, IMG submission 89579) | Deep subsurface microbial communities from Kolumbo volcano to uncover new lineages of life (NeLLi) - 2SBTROV14_V59a metaG | ecosystem: Environmental > Aquatic > Marine > Volcanic | place: Kolumbo... | reverse complement strand
GGCTGCACCAAACTCGGCCTCGACAACTGGATCCAAGAGATCGTCACCGGCGCCATCATCGTCACCGCCGTCACCCTCGACCGCCTCCGCCACCGCTGAGCCATCTGCGATCGAGGTGGCCCATGGAGTCGTTGCCACCCAAGCACTGCGTCATGGAGCTCCTGGCATGGCAGGACTACAAGGCACGATGTAAGGTTGGAGCGAGGTCTTTCCTGCCCTTGGGAACCACATCGGCAGAGCGGGAGCGGGCGCCAGCCACGGTCGCACCCTTCTCCCCCACTACTCACTCTCTGGGCGGGGTCTTCCGAATCTCTTCATCCCCCGACCCGAACAGTGTCTCCGGGTGGAGCAACTCCCCCTCCTCGGCAGCGGCAAGCTCGACCTCAAGCAGGTTCAACACCTGGCCACCCAAGCCTTCCTCCCTACCCCCTGATGGGTTTGTCATCGAGGACCGCGAGGGAGGTTCGATGAAGCATTGTGTGGTCGACTCGGAAGTAGACTGAGTCAGCGGATCTCGAAGGGCTTCAGGAAAGCAGGGTCCCAGGGTGACGGGAGTCGCTCATACGCGGCCTTTAGAGCATCGATCGGGATTCGCTCGCAGCGACCATTACGCTGTGCCAGCCAGATCCCAGAGCCAGTCTTGTCGAATCGGACGAAGTCTATGGGTGAGTCTTCGAAGCTCAGGCTGGCGAGAAGTCTGCCTGTGGCCAACTCATGAATCATGAGGAGCTCGGCCGTATACACAGCAAGGAGTTTCCCTGCGGGATGCCATGTGACCTTGGCATCTGTGGTGGGGATGGGGAACGAAGATTCCATCACACCGGTCCGAGCATTCCAGAGACGAAGCCTCCCATCGGTTGCCGTGCTCGCGATCAAGGATCCATCAGGCGAGAAACCTACGTCCAGGATCCAGGTTGGATCCGCTCCAAGAACCAAGGGGGAGATCCTGGAACCCAAATCGTAGACTTCGATTTTTCCACTACGGCCACCCGCCAGCGCCACGCGGCGGTTGTCGCGAGAGAAACTCATACCTACATAGTGACCGTCCACGCTGCCGACAGTCCTGACGATTTGCTTGCTGGACAGTTCGAAGATGCGAACGCGACCGCGCCCACCATGTGCCGCCAAGATCGACTCGTCCGGGCTGAACTCGAGCTCGCCGCCCACATAGCTGTCCAGATCTGTGGGAAACCTTCCAAGCTCTTGGCTGTCCGCAACATTCCAGATGATGCACTCGCCGGCGTTCTCCTGCCACGCGACAAAGTGTGCATCAGGGGATAGGCAGATCGAATTCCCCACTCGCAAGCGCCGACCCTGCACTTTGTGGACCGTGCCCGTCATCGTATTGGCGATTGCTGGAGTCTGATCCTCGCCAGTGATCACGGCAGCCATCTGGCCGTTCACATCCAGACCCAGTATCCGGGACCCCTGTGGCCAAGCAGTTTCCGCCAATCCGATATGTTCCCAGGGGCGGCGGATGTCCCACAATCGCGCGGTGCGATCCGCGCTCGCACTCAGCAGGACTCCGCTGTCCTGTGAGAATTCCATGGCGAGGATCTGATACCTATGGCCTCGCAGCGTGGCCCTCAAGGAGCCCTTCTTCCTCTCATGGATCCGGATCTCCCAGCTTCCGCGATTGGCCAATGCCACAAGGGATCCGTCAGTGCTCATCACCCAGTTGTTGATACGCGGGTCGGCGGGTATCGAGATTGCCGTCTTGCCGGAGACAAGATCGAGTTCTCGATAGGCGCAACCGGACAGGCTTATCGAGATCATGCCCAGGCCGGACCCGTCGGGCGTGAATTGAGGAAGAAAGCCGGCACCAACATTGCGGACCTGACGCCGGGAATCCAGGTGCACGAGCTTGACTTCGAGATTCGAGGATTGAAGCGCCAACCAATGCCCGGTGATGTCGAAGCGAACAAAATCCCAACGATGCTCCGGAGACTGTCTCTCGCTCCCACCAAACGGGATCAATGGGTCGGGTTTTGCCGACATCTCGAATGACTCGACCAGGGCGCCATCGGTGGACCGCCAAAGGCAGGCCATCTGGTCGGAACCTGCGCTGGCAACGAGGTCCGTGCCGGGCTGGAAGCTCACGCATCGTACTTCACCCGTGTGCCCCTTGAACACCGAGAGTTCCGTTCCACTGGCCAGATCGAACACTCGCGCTGTGCCGTCCAGCGATGCCGTCGCGAGACGCCGCCCCTCTGCATCGAGTTCAGCCCAGATGATCGGCAGTTCATGTGCCCTCCATTGGCGCACGAGCGTCTTTGTGGCCACGCTGGTGATCTTGACCCAACCGTCATGCGACGCGGTGACGACACGGCTCCCATCTGGAGTCATCATGGCTGCCGTCACAGGTCCACCATGCTGCACAACGAGTCGCGGCAATCCTGATGCCGCGTCCCAGAGGATGGCGCGGCCATCATCGCTCGCGGTCAAGACACCGCTCCCATCCTGGACCAATCTCGCCCTGGTCACTTCGCCGGTATGGCCGACAAAGCGACGGCGTTCATGATGGACCCGCCAGGCCGTGTAGAGTGCGCGATTGGCCTCGGGACCCGGGGATCGCTCCGCTCCTGCGATGGCGAGGCGGAGCGCGAGGTCCGGGTCCTGCTGTACGTGCGCGATGGCCTCCGCGCTGAGACGGAGGCCGTCCGCACGACGTCTCAGCCGCTCTGCCGTATCTCTGTCCCGGCCGATCGTCGCAATCGCCTGTTGCTGGGACCAGATGAATGCAGTGATCCCGGCGACCAACACGAACAGAGACAGCAGCAGTCCAAGCGCCAGACCACGGTGTCTGAGGCAATACTTTCGGAGCTGATACAACAAGCTCGGAGGGCGCGCGAGGATGGGTTCCTGCGCCAAGAACCTTCTCAAGTCAGCAGCCATCTCCATGGATGATGCATATCGACCCTCCTTCTCCTTGGATAAGGCCTTCCGCAGGATGGTCTCGATGTCCCGGTCCAGGAACTCGCCGCTCGGTAGCCTCATGGGTCCAGGCTCGCTCTCTGTCACGATGCTGCCTGCCTGCGATATGGACTTCCCCTTCAAGTCGAAGGGGAGCTGGCCCGTCACCAATTGCCATGCCATGACACCCAAGGACCAGATGTCGGATCGGAGGTCCACGTCGAGGGGATCGCCAGCAAACTGCTCTGGGCTCATGTAATCCAGGGTCCCGAAAAGAGCGCCCTGCATCGTCAGGCTCGAAATCGGTCCTCCGCCCCTCGCGGCCATCCTCCCTATCCCAAAGTCCAGGATCTTGCATTGGCCGAGAGCTGCGAACCGGGAGTCGGTGCCTGTGCCGGCACGTCCGGTACTTCTGGGCAGGACGAGGATGTTTGCAGGCTTCAAGTCTCGATGAATCACGCCTCGCTGGTGCGCGTGATGAATGGCTTCGCAGACCTCCGTCAAGAGCCCCAGTCGCTCTTCAACTCCAAGGCGTTGGTTCTCTGCGAACTCCGTGATCGGTGGACCATCGATGTACTCCATGGCGAAGAAAAGCTCGCCTTCCATCTCTCCTGCATCGTAGATTCTGCAGATGCCCGGGTGCTCCAAGCGACCAAGGATCGCGATCTCATTCTGGAATCGCTGCCGCACATGTGCGCCGCCATGCGATCCTCTGATCATCTTGATGGCTACCTGGCGATGTGGCTGGTCCTGCTCGGCCAGGTAGACAATGCCGTAGCCACCCTGTCCGAGTGTTCTGAGAATACGAAACCTGCCAATCGCATCGGGGATCTCTGGCTCTCGCGGATCCGTGTCGATGGCATCCCATGACCCGGAAGAGTCCCCATGGATTGCAGACCGGGGCAGTAGGGGCTTCTCCATGAAGGAATCGGCTCCCTGGGCCTGGTCCACCAATGCAAGCACGCGGTCACGGAGCGCATGATCGTCTCCGCAGCATTCACGCAGGTATGCGGCACGCTCCGCCACATCGAGGTCCATGGCCTCATGGAACAACTCCTCGATTCTGTGTAGCGACCTAGTCATCTTGCATCGACAGCTTGAGCCAGGCCTTTGCGAAGTTCCACTCGCGCTGCACGGTGCGTTCCGAGAGTGACAGGAGCGAAGCAATCTCCCGATGCTCCAATCCGGAAAAGAAGCGAAGCATCACGATCTGGGCTTTGCGGGGGCTTGTCTCCTCGAGCTCATCCAGGGCATCGTGGAGTGCGAGGAATTCAGTGGGCGAGAATCGTGTCTCCACGACCAGTTCGGCCATATCGATGGCATCAGCGCGCATGTGGTCGCCACCGCGCTTGAGGCTCTCCTTGCGTCGCACCTGCTCGACGAGGATGTCGCGCATGGCTCTCGCAGCCGCCGAGAAGAAATACTGACGCCTCTCGAACTCCTCAGGGTTCTGCTCGAGTCGGATCCACACTTCGTTGACCAGGGCAGTGGCCTGCAACGTATTGCCGGGAGGCAGCATCCGAAGGCGTTGTGCTGCCATGGATCGGAGTTCGCCATAGAGCCGTTGGAAAAGCTCCTGCTGGTGGCGGCTCTCTGTGGCTGAAAACTCTCCCAGTGTCTGGGAAAGTCGATCGAGATTCTCGTCGTTGGGCTGGCGGGAGTCCATTGGCGTAGACAGGGGGGTCGAAGGGGAGAGGGTTGAGTGCTCTGCGAGACTCAGATGGCCGTCTGAGGCGCAGTCTACACCAAGCTGGAGGCGTCTGTTAGGCAAGCAGGATCGCCCTCACGTCGAACAGCAAAGATCTTGACGAATTCCTGGCGGTTGTCGAACGGCCTTTGCGGAGGAGTAGATGGTCAGATCTCTGCACCAGGGCTCGAGCGAGCGATCAGACTCGGAGCCTAATCCATCTCATGAATTCGGAGGATCCTCTCATGTGCCCAAAGACAAGAATCTTACGCCGAGTCGCCTTGGCTGCGGCGCTCCTCGCCATCCCTTCGATCAATGTGGTTGCCCAAGGCAGCTTTGATCGCTTTGGTAGCGGCTGCCCTGGAAAACTCGGTTCACCGACACTCAATGCAACGGGCAACCACAGGATTGGAGGATTGACCCATCTGCGGATCGGCAATGCGCCGGCGAGCACCAGCGGCATCCTGATCATGGGAACCTCGGGCGCGCTCAGCAAGAAGCCCTTGGATCTTGCGGTGCTCGGGATGACTGGGTGCCGGCTCTACGTGATCCCAAGCCTTCCTACCGTGCCCGTGGCCATGGACAAGGCAGGGGTTGGCCTGGTGACACTTCCCATCCCTGCCAAGAAGACTCTCGTAGGTCTCTCACTCTATCTGCAGTGCGCTGTCGTGGATACATCGACCAAGACCAAGACGCCACTCACCATGACGAATGCTGGATTGTTGCAGATTGGCGATGATGACATGTCGGTGGAGTCGTTCCATTACGTCGACAAGAAGCCGCAGAACTTCCAGCCCTTGGAGGAGCGCCGTTCCATCATCGAACAGCGAGATGAAATCCTCGTCCTGGGTTCCAGGACTGCTGCAGGTGGAACCATCGGCAGCATGCATGCATGGGACGACGCGAGTCCGAAGAACCCGTCCAAGTTTGCCTGGCAAAGTGTCCCTCCCTCATCGCTCCTGGGAACTGAGCTTCTCACCATGAAGTCCGGGCAGTGGGATGGTGTGGGTCCGCAAGAACTCGCGATTGTCTACTACGACAATAGGAAGCCGATCAAGCGGATGTATCTCCTCGTGATGCATAGACAGAAGGGTAAGTGGGTCACCCTTAGCCAGACGCAGATCGGCACCAGCACGGCGCCGGAGGCCATCGATGCCACGTTCGCTGATACGACTGGAGACGGGACCGAGGAGTTCATCCTCACGAGACAGTTTGGAACACGCAACGTGATCGAGGTCTATGACTATACCGGGAGCGTACCCAAGCGCCTCTTGAGCCGAACCCTGCCAGGGCAATACAAGTTTGCGAGGCCGCATAGAGGAGACCTGGATGACGATGGCAGGGACGAGATCGTATTGGAACTGCGCAACACCTGGGCGAGTTCTCACGACAAGTACTACATACTCGACGACGCCAAGACCACCTTCAAGCCCATCGGCGGTGGGATCGGGGTTGCGCCAGGTCCTCTCGCCATCGGTGACTTTGACGGAGATACCAAGGCTGACATCTGTTTCCTGAGTTTCAAGGGACCGACGGCGATCGCGACCGTGGAGCACTTCACACACAAGTCTGGACTGCAAGTGGGATTCACGAGCGCCCAGACCTTCTGGACAACGATTGGCAACATTACCGGGATCGGTGCTGTAGCCGCGGTGGATCTCGATAGCAATGGTGTGTCGGAGCTTGTGTTCTTTGCAACTACGACAAAGATAACAACGGGCTTGCAATGGCACATGGCCATCGGGACGGATGCGCAGCACTGGCGGGGCGGGCTCGATGGCGTCATAGGAATACATGCGGCCGATGTGGACGGAGATGGCCATCCGGAGCTCATTGATGTCGACATCCAGCAGAGTACCAAGCCGGCATCAGCAAGGGTCATTGTGCAATTCAATCATCTCCTCTACACCAAGGGGGGCTTGGCATATATGGGGTCGACGAAGACCCTGAAGACGCTTGTGGTGGCATCCTCTACCGTTGGCTACAATAAGGTGGCGCACGTCGCTATCGGAGACTTCGATGGCGATAGCCTCGAACTCGAGTCAACAGGCAAGAAGACCCTGCGTGTAGGGGACCCGATACCTATCGCCCTGCTCATGGCTCCACCGACGAAGGCCGGTATCCGTCAGAACTATTCTGCGACAAGATCCCTGTACTCGAACACGAGCACCTCCGCCAAGTTTCAAAGCGTGACGACGAGTGTTGCCATGTCGACCTCCAAGTCGGCAGGAGTGGGCTTCTTCAAGGTCTTTGGAGCGTCTGCACGCAGGTTCATGGAACGAAAAATCGGGAGGACGCTCAAGCGTACTCAGGAGGTCTCGTGGACCAGGGTGGAGGCGGGCGGTCCTGCTGAACATGCCTTGGTCTTCCAGGGCAATCTCTATCAGTCGTACGAATATCGCGTCGTCGCCAGCTCTGATCCCAAACAGATCGGGATGATCATGACGATCGATGACCCGGTCAAGTCCAAGTTGCTCAAGTGGGACCTCGACACCTTCCTGACCAGTTTCCCCTGGATGCGCAACAACTTTGCGGAGCTCCTCTATCAGAAGGTCACTGGAAAGCCGGATATGCCGCTCGTGATCGGTCGTCCAGAGACATATATCCCTGATACCTACCTCGCGGGGAAGCTCATGAATCGCTACTTGGGGTGGCGGAGCAAGAATTCAATTGCTGTAGGACAAGGGACCGGATTTCGCGGCGTCGAGTTGAAGATCGGCAACATGACCGGATTCAGCAAGAGCAGCTCGATCACGGTCGGAAAATCCAGCACGCTCAGCGCGGGATATGGCGTCTTCCACGGTTCCGTCAGTTCAGGAGCATCCGAGACGCATAGCGAGGTCTACGGCATGAGCGTCAAGAACACGGTGTCATTCTCCGGCCGCGTGGGTGACATCTCCCCTCTCGACTACAAGCGTTGGGACTATGACTTTGGTCTCTTCGTTCTGCATTACGGAGTCGACCTGCAGGGGCATGTCCTTCCGGGCAAGCTGCCTTTCCACGTCATCGGCTACTGGACCAAGCCACGCGGCACGGGCTACGGTCACTGACCCACATCCATCTGGGCCCGTGCCCTCTTGACGAGGGGTGAGGAGGAGACGTTCCACGGGCTGGCCGTCACGGATGTGGGAGAGGACGATCTCCTCGAGGTCGGCTCGTGTCTGGTAGTGATACCAGATGCCCCCAGGGTAGATGACCAGCACGGGTCCGAGGTCGCAGTAGTTGAGGCAGCCGGACTTGTTGGCTCGGCTGCTTGGCCTTGTAGTGGTACTGCAGGACCCGTTCTTTGTCGTCCTGATCGACGAAGGTGACGGCAAGGGTCGTTGGGCGCAACTCGAGCAACTTGCCGATCCATGCCGGGAGTCCTTGGCATGGCTGACCGGTGTGCCATTGATGGCCGTGATCAGCAGGCCTGAATGCAGTCCCGGCGCCTCCATCATCTCGTATTCCCGCAGGCGCAGTCCCCAAGCGACCTGCCCCTCGGTGCCTCGTCCCCGCTTGTGGCTGTCCCGAAAGCCCAGCTTTCCGTCCTTGCAGATTCCTTCGAGCTCCGTGAGGACCTTGGGTAGTTGCGGACCCTCGTGGAGTTCGACGAGCCCACCTTTGATGCGGATATCAGGGAACAGCTTGTCCATGAGGACTCGGTAGAAGGCCAAGGCGGCCTTGGGTTCTGACGGGCGATTGCCTTCGATCCGGGTCGTGGTCCGAGTGGCGACGGCGAGATCGTTGACGACATAGCCGGAGACCTTGGCGATATCCTTGTTGGGCGATTCGAGGCCGTCAGCGAAGAATCGATCCTTCCGCCTCATCTGTACCGCAGCCTCGTCCGGACGCGTTGCGGCGAGGATACGCAAGAAGGACAGCGCGTAGAGTCGCTCTTCGACCGAGGGCGCGCGGAGCAGGTTGACGTAGGGATCCGAATCGAAGGGCCAGGTATGGCGTGGCTTACAGGTAGGACATCCAAGAGCCACTTTGGCACAAGGCTGCAGGCTTCACCAGGGCGGGGCAGGCCCTCGGCAGCAGCATGCCCCCACGATGTGAAGTTGGAGCCAGGTCATTCCTGCCCTTGCAGGAAAAGGCAAGGAACTCCTCGGTCTTCCAGCTGGGACAGCGGATGCGCGCGAAGCCACGGGACAAGACACCGCATCCGAGGAATCGCTCGAACTCCCGCAACACGAAACGGGTACCTGTTGCTCGAACCGACGCGCCGCCACATGGAGGACAATCTTATCAATGTCTTCCGTGGCATCGTACGGCTCGAGCTTTCAGACCTGCTAGGCTCCAACGCAGGTATGTTCGGCGCGGCCGCTCTCGCCTGGAAGAAACAAGGAAAGACCACCCGAAGAAGAACACGATCGAGATCCTCTTGTCGCTGACAACTCTGTGCGCCGTCTCCTGCACATCCGTGAAAGTCCCCGTGAGAAACCAGGGGATGGCAAACCATGCAACCCCAGTTCCTCAATGCGGAGAGACGATGAAGCCCACGGAGAAATCCATCGGCGAACAGGCAACGGAGATGGCCAAGAAGACGAAGAATCCGATCGCTGACTTGATCAGCCTGCCGTTCCAGAACAACACGCAGTTCGGCGTCGGTGAGGCGGAGAGGACGGCCAACGTCCTCAACATCCAGCCCGTCATCCCGACCAAGCTTTCCAAGGATTGGCTCCTGATCAACCGGGCCATCCTTCCGGTGGTCTATCAGCCTGGCATGACACCGAGCCAAGAAGCGCAATGGGGCCTTGGGGATACGGTCTACACCGGTTTCCTGTCACCGAGATGGGAGGGCAAGATCACGGCCGGCCTGGGCCCCGTCATCCAACTCCCCACACACGCGAACGATCGACTCGGTAACTAGCATTGGGGACTTGGGCCGTCGGCTATCGTCGTTGCCACTCTCGATCAGTGGGTCGTGGGCGGACTCATCAACAACACCTGGTCCGTGGGCGGAAGCTCCGACCCTGACTACAACCAGATGCTGATCCAGCCGTTCGTAAACTACAACCTCGGTCAAGGTTGGTATGTCGTGACAGCCCCCATCATGACGTCGAACTGGAAAGCACCGAGCAGCGACACCTGGACGGTCCCCCTCGGCGGAGGCGGTGGTAAGGTCTTCCGCATAGGCAAACAGCCCGTCAACGTCAACATCCAGGTCTACTACAATGTCGCCAAGCCCACGCTGGCCGGAGACTGGTCCTCACGATTCCAGGTGCAGTTCCTCTTCTGATGCATTCCTGTCCGCTCCCCAGTTGGCCCACAGGCTAGCTACGACTCCAACCATGTCCCTTCTGAGTCTACAAGAAGGGCAACGAAGAAGACGACGACTACAAGGATTACATCCTCAACTTCCGCTTCGGCGTTGTCCTCGACTTCGAGATCGAATAGCGCGCCCCCCCGAGTACAGAGGGCCGGATCCTATGTACTCTGGGGGGTGTCGCTCAGTGTGGAGCGAGGCCGACGCGCTGTCGCAGGAGGTTGGCGAGCTCTTCGCGAGTTCGATCGGTGCAGCCCTGCCGTGCACGGAGGTAGAAGGCCCACTCCCGATTCCGCTGGTCG
>Ga0114931_10012038_pt1 | contig 10155 bp, 10 predicted proteins | sample 2SBtaG_FD_89579 | JGI IMG/M metagenome (GOLD analysis project Ga0114931, IMG submission 89579) | Deep subsurface microbial communities from Kolumbo volcano to uncover new lineages of life (NeLLi) - 2SBTROV14_V59a metaG | ecosystem: Environmental > Aquatic > Marine > Volcanic | place: Kolumbo... | reverse complement strand
TTTTCTACCATTCCTTCTGTATTCTGACTTCTAAATTCTAATTTCATTTTTTATCTGTGTAAATCATATTTTTTCTGCGTTTATCAGTGTTCTATCTCTTTAACCGCAAGGGTCGCAATATTTCATCCCATCATTCCATCTTTCCTTTTTATTTCTTCATTCGCTTGGTCTTCATTCGTTTGTTCTTTTTTAATTTTGAATTTTTAATTTTTACTTTTGAATTGATTTGTTTCTGACTTCTGATCTCTGATGCCCGACCTCTATCTTCCTTTTTCTGACTATCACTCTCTTCACCACATTCTTAACATTCTGCATAACTAATTGTCTAGTCCAAGGAATAAGCTGGTTTGTCCATCTTTCAGGGTGAATCGTAAACATTACTTTATCCGGTAATCTGTCAATATTGTCAATTATATCTTGAGTAGTTTTAAAATCAAAGTTGTACTGGGATTTTACTTTGTCCCTTATACTGAATTTATTACCGTTCCATCTTCTGCCGGTGTCTGTGAAATATGCAAACTCGTTAAAATCAATGTCAAAGTAAGGTTCACCGGTAATTCCCAAATCTTTGTAATTATATTTTGACCAAATAATTTTGTTGTCATATTTGGAACGTGGAGAACCATGCATACAAATTGTTTTTATATCAAAATTCTTTCTGAACATTTCCAAATTTTTGCAGAAAGATTCGTATGCTGCATCAATCAATTCATCTTCTTTTATCTTTTTACTTTTATCTTTTATCTTTTCTCTATCCTTTTTACTTTTTACTTTTATCTTTTGTCTTTGCAGTACTAAATCCACATCTTCATAATGGTAACCTATCTCATGACCAAGTTTCGCAATCTGTTCCATTATTTCCAAATTGTAACTTTCCGGTACAACCCTAAAATAGTAGCTTCCTTTAATACCAAGTGAATTTTCTATTTGTGCTGTTCTTAATGAATTTTCCGGTAAACGGTCAACATCGTGGCGGAGGAGAAGCAGTGAAGAGTGATCAGTTATGAGTGAAGAGTTGGGATATTGAGCGAATACTAGTGAATAATTCTGAATTGGCATAAAGTCATATCCATTTTGGATTAAGTTCAAAAGGAGATTATTATAAATAGTCAGATTAAAATCAAATTGCATTAGAGTAAAGAGAGTGTGTCTTATTTTTTATTGAGAAATTTAATTAAGCCTAATAAAAAGCTTCTAATTTCAGTAATTTCATTTAATAAATTCTCTATATTGTCTTTTGTAATGAAAGTTAAATTATGACTTATAATTAGCTGTGTTTCTAACTCGGAAGCACTGCCAAGCGCAATGTAGAGGAATTGTTTGAATTCATTTTTAGATTTCCCTAAATGTCTCCTTCAACTTTACCCCATCAAATAAGATTTGAGCCTATTTTTTAAGAACATTTTACCGTAATGAGTCTTTAAATACTTTTCGCGTTTTAATGCATCAGTTTGATTTAAACATGCTTCAAAGTAGATTAATTTTAATGGCCTTCGGTCCTTAGTAGATTTTACTAATCCCTTATTATGTTGCTCAAATCTTAATTCAATATTCTTAGTATAGCCTGTATAATAATTGTTGTCTCTTTCGCTTAAAAGTATGTATGTGTAATAAAATTTATTCATAAATATTGAATTATTTGATTGGGTGAATATTAGAAGGAATTGAAACTGAATATCTTCTTATTTGATTTGTTAAACCGTACAGTTCTTCTTTAGGGAAATACTTAGTTGTTTCATATAATTTTGTAACAAAGTCTACACTTCTTTTCCAAACATTCAAATCTTTATGCGTTTTCAATTTCTTCTCACCCATAACTCTTTACTCATTACTTTTTACTCATTACTTTTTACTTAAACCTGTATTGGTAGTCAGGATTTTCTTTCATTATTTTTTTACTTTCAGGGTAGTTTTCAACAAACCAAACAAGAAAGGCTGTTACGTCTATTTTGTCTGTAAGCATACGTTTACGGCGTTTTTGCCATTCTTGTTTTAGGTTGAGTGTATTTAGAAGTTCAACTCCTTTTTCAATAGCGAACTGCTGGTTATTTTTTTCGAGAGTGTAGTTAAATAGCAAGCCGTAGTAGTTTTCAAGGTGCTGTGTATAATATGTTTTTTTCTTATAAACTATACAAGCCGGGACGCCAAGCATAGCACATTCTTCAGCCATAGTAGTGCTTTCACCAAATAAAAGACTAGCAAAAGCCAAAGCATCATGCATCTTATTTGGTGCAATTTTAATTCGATACGATTCTAACTGCGATGGCAAATCCGATTCGGAAGAAATAAAAACTTTTGCATATTTTTTGAATTCATTCACGGCTTTTATTTTATTTTCAAAAGAAATTCCTTTATGACCGGCATCGTGTGTTGCCTGCCAGGAAACAAATCTTATAATTACATACTTTTCACTTCCTTTTATACCAAGTTCTTCCAGAACAGTTTTATCCGGGCTAAAATAATTTGGATGAAGATATGCTAATTCGTGATATCCCTTATACCGTATTTCCTTCCCCCCTAAATCCGGATGGCTGTAATCACCTGTAAGAATAGCATCAGTAAATGGTTTATAGAATCTTACCTGCTCAAAATTAAATGTATCTTCAAAAGTAATATGCGGTATTTTATAAAGGCTTGATGCATGCGCTGCGTATGGCGAGCCAGCACTCATGATCAGGTTAGGCTTAAACTTTAAAGCAGTCAAATACTCTAGAAAATCAAATTTTATTAAGCCTAACAATTTCCCAACTTTAGAGGTGAATTTTTTCCCAAAACTTCTAAAAATAAAATCATAATGGCTAAGCAAATATTTTTCAAATTCTTTTTCTCGACAAGTAAATAAAATTGAATGTTTTTTTATTAATAATTCAAGTGCAAAATTCTTGAAAAGGTGAACATGTGCTGGATGCCCAATATCAATGAGAATTTTCATTATAATTTACCTAATACTTTAATACCCAGTTTGCCAATATTATATAGCAATGGATTATGTATAATTTTATACCGATTCGTTGTAATTAATTCTCCACCAAATTTGATCTTATAATCTCGCACGCCATATTTTTCGTCAGGTTTACCTGCACCTCCAAAATCAAACAATTTATAATTGTTTTCCGAGCCCCATCTCATTACCTCCCATGGAAGAATATCATTTGGGTATTTATCATAATGTTCTTCTTTGCTCGCGGCATACCAATCATAAATTAAATCTTTATAACATACTATAAATCTAAAACCTATTATATCATCATTGACTTTGGCTAGAAAAACTTTTAGATGATCTTTTAAGTAAATATTAGAGTTTATAAAAAATGTTAGTGGGGGATATGGAAGTTTAATTTTATTATAAACTGCACTAAGAATAGAATAACAATTTTCAATAATTTCATCATCTAAATTTTCGATTATTTTTACAGCCACACCTCTTCTATAACCTCGTCGAATTTGCCTCCTTCTCGTGGAGTGCATCTCAGCCGATAGTAAATTTGCACTTTTAGTTAGGTCTATTAATACATTAAGCCTTTTTTCCCGAATCATTTTATGAACGCTAACTGCCGAAAAAATATTATATCGCCCGATAGGTCTGAATTCTGTATAAATTGCTTTATTTTTCAAATAATTAGTTAATTCATTAATTAAAACTTCGGATAATTCAGTTTTATCACTTAGTGGACCGCCCCAAACGATGCACCTTTTGGAAAAAAAACCTTTAATGCCCGGGTCTTTGATTATTACCGCCAATAATATTGCTGTAATTTTTTTTCCTTCTTCAGCAGCTATTAAAACTGGTTCATAACCATTTACTGTCTTAAAAAATACATAAGCCATAGGTGATTGAAAGAAATTTGCATTTGGATGATTGTAAACGAAAGATTCTAATTTTGCAAAATCTATTTTAGCCGGGTTTGAAATAATCTGCATAATGACTACCACATAATTCGAAAAATAGAATGAAAAACTTTCACGCAGAATTCACTGAACTACGCGGAAATATTTAATACCTCCTTATAAACATTTATTATTTTTTTTGCTACGGTCTTAGAATCAAGACCGAGTTCTAAAATTCTTTTTCTTCCGTTGGTGTGACCATATTTTTCAGAAAATATCAGCGCAGATTTTATTTTAGCAACAACATCAGTCGGATCAAATGAAGCTAAATAATGACCCGGTTCATTCCCAAATAGCCACTTAACATCACCTACAACTGTAGAAACAACCTGTAAGTTACATACCATTGCTTCTTTTACAGCATTAGGCGAGCCTTCCCATAATGAAGTAATAAGAAGTACATCGGCTGCATAGAGATAATTCACTACATCTGAATGTTCTTTGTTAAAAACAGCAAGTAATTCAACAGAGTTATCATTAATAAGGTTTACTGCGGTTTCTGCTAATTTATAATTCTTTTCATATCTAGAAGGATTAGATAAAAACAGAATGTACCTTTTATTAATATCCAAACCAAGTTTTATTTTTGCTTCTTCTTTCTTAATAAAGTCAAACTTTTCAAATCTAACACCGTTTGGTATAACTACTGCTTTATTCAATTTAAGATTATCTGTCATCTCTTTTGATTTAACAATTACTTTTTGCCAGAAAAGAATATAGCAGAGCTTAATAATTGTACGCCAAAATAAATTCATTTTTGAGTCGGTACCCATCAATGATACAACCAAAGGTATTTTAGGAAATGATAATGTAGCCGCTAAAGCCGATAGTGAGTAATGTGCGTGTATCAAATCATAATTATTAGTTTTTGTTTTTGATCTTATTCTCGGAACATTTTTAAGATAACCGAATAAACCTTTTCCCTTTACAGTAAGATACGCAACCTCAATTTTATTTTGCTTTAAAGATTCACCTTGGTTAAATACTATTGGTGAGATACCAAATTGATTATTACCGGAACTAATGAAGAGGATTTTCATTGTATTTTTGAATAATATATTCTAATCTTAAGTCATAGCATTGGTCCTTTGCAAAATTACCTTCCTCAAAAACCCACTCATTATTTAATTTTCTGTATCGTCCCATTTTTCCATCCACTAACATTTGATACGGATCAGATTGCCCGAAAATACATTGCATTTCGTTTACAAGAAATTCACCGGAAGATGTTTCAAAAAAATCAACAGCCATTGAAGTAAAATTAAAGGGGCTTGTTATGTTTTCAACAAAATCGAATATTTTTAAGGGTGGATTTTCATATCTTTTAACCAAGCTTCCACTGGCTTTTTCGCCAAGTTTTAATTTTTTATGTGCAAAAAAAGAATCCCCGATTCGCACAGCTCGCCATTCAAAATTATGTTCGATATATTCTTGCAATATAACAAAGCCAATTTGTTTATCATTTGAAATGTCACGATATGATTTTAGTCTGTTTTTCAATTGTTGAGGGTTTGTAACTTTAACCCAAATTCTCTTTAGAATTTTTCCTTTCGACAATTTGGGGGCTGCAAAAGAACTAACTCCTATAAAAAAAGCTTTATTGATATAATCGTGCATTTGGTTTTTATTATTTAATATCGATACTCCATTTCCAGAGGCACCTATGTTTATTTTGGCTACAATTGGATAATTTGTTTTTTCTGCAAATTCAAACGCTTCTTTCTTGGTATAAAAAACCAATGTTTTAGGATGTGGAATTTTATTAGATTTTAGCCAATAAGAAAAATATCTTTTGTTTTCATATATGAGCGCTTCATTAAAACTTGGAATAGAAGGTAATTTAAACTTATCGTTTAATATTCCAAAACGCTCCATATACTGCTCCCTAAATAATGCTGTTTTGCCTGCAGGTTTGGTTAATAAAATATCAGGTTTTAACGAATCTATTTTTTCAAACCAATCCTCTATAGATAAATCTATGATTTCATAAATTAGTGAGTCTTTCCTTTTTTCACAGGCAATGATCCAAGGTTCGTGGTCGAAAGGATCTTCGTTTTTTAATATGGCTGCTTTTATCATTTTTGATTTATTTGATTAATATACCACAATTGAGATAAAACTATTCCTAAGCTATCCGATAAATGCTTTTCGTCCATTTTTGATTTAACAAATTCCATATCAAACATATTCATTTCATCTTGTAAAGTGTTCCAAAAATCAAAATTTTGTAAGAAAGCCGTTTGAACCCCATAAGGGTCAATAGATTTAATATCTTTTCGTAACCTTTTTTCAATAAAAGATTTCGTTATGTTCAATTTTCCAGCAAAACTCAGCAAATCAGAAGGTCGATATCCTTTATTGGTATATTCAGTGAATAAAAGCTTATTAGTTTTCTTAAGAATATGCCCATAAACTACCTGACCTTTAAACCTTTTAAAAGGATTGGAAGTAAAAAAGTCGGAATAAACCCCGGATAATTCAGTCTTTAATATTTCTTTAAGTAAGTCGAAATCTAAAAATGGTGTTCGGTTGGTGATGTAATTGTATTGGTTAACTAATTCGGGACCAAAATATTTTCTTAGAATTTCTTCAAAAACGAATTTGTAAAATTTCTGATTTAAATCCAGGTGGGAATATTTTTCATCAAATATGGGTAGTCTTTCTATATCAGATTTTAATTCTTCCCATTCAACTTCAAATTGTTGAGAATTTAAATACTTAAACGATAAAGAATTTTTAATTTTTAATATGGCTTCCTCAACGTTTTTTGATGTAAAAATGTTGTATAGATTTGGGCTTATAACAATTCCTGCAATATGTACGGCTCTAAAAATCTCGCTGCCAAAATTTCCAGTTATAATATAATTATATCTTTTGCTTAATGCCTTGGTAGCGAATAAGTAATGGGCTCTGGCAAAGCCTGCATTACCTTCAGCGTTAGTAATAAATTCTAAACCAAGTTCTAAATTTTTCTTATAATATTGATTATCTAAATAAAATGGAATAAAATCCATCTTTAAATGAGAAGATAAAGATTTTGCAAATTTAAAGTCAGAAGAATCGCTTGAACCAAAAGAGTAGGTCGAAAAATGATTCTCATGAAATTTACCTAATGCAACCAATGTCCTTCCATCGAAACCACCAGTGAGAGATGCAGCAAATTTTTCTTTAGGAAAATATATATTCGATTTTTCAATGAAATAATCTGAGATGGAATCCACTGATTTTTTCCAAGGTTTTGGCTGTGATAAAAAGTAGTCTTCGATAGGTTTTAAGGTATGTATTGAAAAATTATTGTTTTCAATTTTAATATAACTGTTAGATGGCAATAATTTGATTTCTTTATATGCTGTTTCATTAAAAAGTTGGTAGTTGAATAGAACATTTTCAAGTACAAATCTATTATTTAATGTTTTACTCTTAAGCTTCTTGGCAATAAGACTTGTTTTATTGGAAATTATTAGAGTTTTATTTTCATGTGCATAGTATAAAGGTAATATACTAAAAGCTGAACTTCCAATAATTATTTGATTATTAAGATATGCCAAATAAAGAAAATGACCTTTTAAATTATCTTGGATAAATTGAGCGCTAAAAAAATCAAGATTATTTAGTATTGCCTGATTAATGCAATCACCAAATAAATATATAATTCTTTGATCATTACTCAATATCTGTTTATTGTACAATAAAGAATAATCAACTTTTGAAACATCAGTCAATTCAATTGATATTGAAAAATCCTTATTCATTCTTTAAAATCTTTCCGGCTAGCTGATTCATGGTTAGAACTTCTAGGTTGCCTTTATTAACTTCTTGCGATACTTCTAACAAAATAAAAGGGAAGATATTATCAAGGTACCATTTATCCATTGAGGGATGAAACCAAAAATGACAAACCTGTTTTGATTTAATAGCTTTTTTAATGTATTTGCTGATAATTTTTTTATGAAACCCGATTGACCAATTGTAAGGGTCTTTGTCTAATCCGAAAGTACTTGGAATGGCAACTAAACCAAATTTATCGACATAAGGATTATCAATATTAAACCGTGATGGTTTTCTGTATGAAGTGAAGCCATGTTCTTTAAGTGATTCATAATTTCCGAAAGTTCCACCGGGGAAAACAAAGCTTTTTAAACATATATCTTTCTTTTTAGCCTCATCCAAGCACCTGTCTAATTCATTATCCATTAATTCTTTATCACAGTTTTCATAAGTGCAATCAATATGCGAGAAAGTATGACATCCTATATCATGATTGACTTTTGATTTATTTATCAAACCAATAAGATCAGGAGCATACCATGCAGGAGCATCCATATAATTAGAACAGGGATCGTCTTCATACCAATCTCCATTTTGAAAACGCCAATTTCGATTTTCAAAAAATTTTGGTCTTTGCATTTCCACATGTTTAACTGAGTTTTTGCTCTCGCATTTATCCAGAAAAAGGTGTCCAACAGTTACCCAAGTAATGGGAATATGAAACTTTTCAAATAATTCAACCAAAACAGGCACGTTTTCTCTTTCTCTAATAGCTAAAGATTCTGCATTTTTATTTTCAGTTTTAGAAAACCTAAAGGCCCAAGCCATTTCAAAATCAGCTGAAAAAACTACTATTCCTTTATTGAACTTTGATGGTTGGTGTTTATTATAACTTGGCTTTAAATTTAAAAAATATATAAGTTGAGTCAAACGTCCTCTATTTTTATGAGATAACAATCTGCGAATTTTTGAATATACAATCATATTAATTTAAATTGAATTTATAATATTTTCAAAATTGGCAAACATAGTTTTTACATTGAATTTCTTTAAATGGTTTTGATACACATTAGAATTGTGGTTAAATTCCTTAAAAATATATTCAGAATTTAATATACAATTATATAAAGCATCAACATCCTTATAAGGAAAAAGTAGCGAACCATGATTTAGACAGACAGTTTCCGGGACACCCCCAACATTGGATGCTATTACAGGCAAACCACAAAACATAGCCTCTAAAATAGCATTAGAAATACCTTCCCCTTTTGAGGAATGAATAAATAGATCTGACATCCGTAAATATTCTTGTACATTATCTACTTTACCCAAAAGAAATATTTTACTCTCTAGACCATATGATTTAATTCGATTTTCAATTTCCTTTCTTAGTGGACCATCACCCAAAATTAAGTAATAAAAATTATATTTTATTTCTGCCAATGCATCAATAACAGTAAAATAATCCTTGTATTCAACAAAGTTAGCAACAGATATAAATAAAGGTGCACTGTCGTCGTAACTTGAATTAAAGAATCCCTGTTTTTTTTCTTTTAGAACTTCTTCAGTGTAACGAGATTCAAATTTTCGTTCTATACCATTATAAAGAACAAAATTTTTTTTACTATTTTTAGGATTGAGTTTGTTTACTTTAAAACCTGCTTGAGAATTAGCTAAACGATAAGGTGATAACCATAAAATTAATGATCTAAATAAATGGGAAAATTTAACCAACCTGATACCATGCTGTATTGATCCATTTATAAACTTAAAATTATACTTTCTATATAAAAGTAAACTAAATAGAGCAGTCTGCATATCCCATGAAAGAACTACATCAGGTCTGATTTTTTTCAATGTTTTTTTATAACTTTTAAACCTTGAGTATAATTTTGATTGGTTAATAAACGTGATATGATCTTTAGTAATTGAATATTCGCTAAGGTAGTTTTTTTCTGAATATTTGAGGGACAATATATGAATTTGATAATCCTTCTTAAGTAATTGATCCGCAAGAATAAATAATTGACGTTCTTTTCCTCCACGTTGAATAGTATCAGTTGAAAATACAATTTTCATAAATTATTGCATTTGTTTACAGAGTAAGCTTAGTTTGATTTTGATTTTTTCCCACGAGATATGACTATTTTCACAAAAGAGATTTATATTTTTAGAGAAATCAGATAAATGGTAATTAGAAGCCATTAATTGCTCCATTTCTTTACCAAGGTCTTTGGGTTGATAAAAAGAACTCCTGTTTTTCCATTAATAACTACTTCACTCAAACCGCCTACATCAGAAATTAATACCGGTTTATTAAAAGCGTAAGATGTAATAACGGTTGCACTATGTGTAGCATCGGTGTACGGGAAACAACAAATTTGCATCAATTACTGCTTGCTTTTCTGCACCGCCGAAATTGAGAGAGGAAACAATAAAGAGGAAATTCATAATTTTTGCTTCTCCACCAAAACAGTGTTTCTGAAAGAAGAAGAAAGC
>Ga0114931_10012037_pt1 | contig 10155 bp, 11 predicted proteins | sample 2SBtaG_FD_89579 | JGI IMG/M metagenome (GOLD analysis project Ga0114931, IMG submission 89579) | Deep subsurface microbial communities from Kolumbo volcano to uncover new lineages of life (NeLLi) - 2SBTROV14_V59a metaG | ecosystem: Environmental > Aquatic > Marine > Volcanic | place: Kolumbo... | reverse complement strand
CTCACGTGCAGCGGCCGGCGTCATGGCCACGAGTCGCCAGCAGCCGAAGCCGAGCGGGCCTACGCGTAGCTCGGGGCCGATCGGGCGCGGGCCGGTGCGGACGAGAGAGTCGCTCATGGCCAGCCCATCCTACTCCGCTAGGGCGCCACGGCCAGCACCTCGTCCATGCCCGCCTCCAGGCACTCGGCGAGCCGGTCGGCGTCCCGGACGGCCGCGGCATCGCTGGTGACGCCCACGTGGACGGTTCCGTCGTAGCTGAAGAGCGTGACGTTGGCGGCGGCGCCCGAGGCCGGCCCGAAGGGAATCATGGCCAGGATCCGGGCGCCGGCCACGTAGACGGGGAAGCGCGGGCCGGGCACGTTGCTCGTGACGAAGTCGACCGTCTTCAACATCCCGCCAAAGGCGCTCGTCGCGGCCGTCGCCGGCAGGCGATTGAGGGCGGCGGCGATCACGTCCATGGCCGGCAGGGACGGCTCGGCGCGCTCCGAGGCGACGCGCCGTTGGACTTCGGCCATTCGCTCCAGCGGGTCGAGCAGGCCCACGGGGATCGGGAAGCGCACCGGCGCGAACTGGTTTCCGGCCTTCCGCGCCGTCTCGCCGTGCCGAAGGTTCACGGGCATGCTCATGCGCAACTCGGTCACGTGATGGCCCTGGGCCTCGTGGTACCGGCGAAGCCCGCCGGCGACGCCCGTCACGAACGCGTCGTTCACGGTGCCGCCGACGCATTTCCCGGCGCGCTTCAGGTCGTCGAGGGGCCGCGAAAAGCAGTGCAGGCGTCGGGCGAGGCTGCGCGCGGTCATGATCGGGCTCATGGGCTCCGAGGCCGGGGCGAGCAGCCGACCGGCCGAGCCGGCGAGCTCGGCGGCGTTCTGGAGCGACGTGCGCGGGTGACGCACCAAGCGGGCGAGTCCCTGCACGACGGCCGAGGCCGCCGTCCGGCCCTGCTCGAGCCGCCGGGAGGCCTGGTAGCGCAGCGCGTCGATGGTTTCGTCGATCGGGCTCCACGGCTCGGCCAGCGGCGTAGCCGCCATCTCGGGCTCGGCGTCCGCACCCGGCTCCGGATCGCGACTTCGCTCGATCAAGCTCGCCGTCATGTGCACCAGCCCGACACCGTCCGACATGGCGTGGTGGATCTTCAGGACGACGGCGGCCTCGCCGCCTTCGAGGCCCTCCACCAGGGTCATCTCCCACAGGGGGCGATCGCGGTCGAAGCCCTGCATGGCGATGGGCTCGGCGAGGTCGAGAACGTCGCGCAGCCGTCCCTTGCCCGGGGCGCCGGCGCGGCGGACGTGGTAGCCGAGGTCGAAGTAGGGGTCCTCCTCCCAGCGTGGCGGTGCCACTCCGAGCGGGTCCTCCACCACGCGTTGGCGAAGCCGGGGAATGATGCGAGCCGTCCGCTCGAGCTTCGCCCGGGCGCGGTCGAGATCCGGCATCCGATCCAGCCGCCAGATGCTCACGATCGTGGAGCGCAGCAGCGGATCGCGCTCGATGGTCCAGGTGAGCGCATCGCTGTCGCCCATCCGCTCGTCGTAGACCGTCTCGGCCATCCTCGCCCTCCTCCTCCACCCCCCGGGGCAGTGTACCAGCACCGCCAACGTCCCCTATGTTCGGGAGATGCGTTATCTGCATACGATGGTGCGGGTGAGCGATCTGGAGGCGTCCCTCGCGTTCTACTGCGATCAGCTCGGGCTCGAGGAGCAGCGACGCATCGATCTCGAGGCGGGGCGCTTCACGCTGGTCTTCCTCGGGGCGCCGAAGAACCCCGACGTCCAGGTCGAGCTGACCCACAACTGGGATCCCGAGGTCTACACGGGCGGTCGGAACTTCGGACACCTGGCCTACGGAGTCGACGACATCTACGCCACCTGCCAGCGGCTCATGGACGCCGGTGTTCCGATCAATCGCCCACCGCGCGATGGCCGGATGGCCTTCGTGCGCTCGCCCGACGGGATCTCCATCGAGCTCCTCCAGGAAGGCGACGCCCTGCCGTCGCGCGAGCCGTGGGCCTCCATGGAGAACACCGGCGAGTGGTGAGCCGCCCGGCCGGCCCGTCGTCACTCGATCGATAGCCAGAGACGCAGCAGGTGCCGCCGCTCTGCCGGGTCCTCGAAGTCCTGGTAGGCGGTTCGCGCGTGAAGAACGACGTGGTTCGACAGCCACTGGACATCGCCTGCCATGAGATCCATGTCGAAGTAGAGTTCGGGACTCGCCGCGATCTCCTCGTAGAGGTCCAGCAGCGTGCGCTCCGCGTGGCTGAACTCCGGAACGTCGGCGTATCGCTGGACCGACCGGAAGTAGTCGCTGTGATAGAAGGTACGAAGCCGCCCGCCCGAGTGGCGGCAGGGCGGAATCGGCAGGTGCCGCAGGGCGCCCGTGCGGTCCTCGTTGCGCAGATCGAGCCGGAAGGGCTCGTAGAGCCGATCGACCAGATCGGGTCGGCGGGCGAGCAGCTCGTTGTAGACCGACACCGAGCTCACGATCCGGCTCGCGCCGCCCGTGCGGGCACGCTTCAGACACAGCAGCCCGACCACGTCGGCGGCGTCGCAGTGGTAGGCGATCTGGGAAGCCGTGCGGTAGAGCCGCACGAACGGATCGCGCGCGTCCTCGCCCGTGTCGACCACGTGACCCAGCAGGTCGCCCTGGGGATTCTGGGCGCCGGGCCGTCCGAGGTGGAGGCCCAGGCACCAGAAGAAGCGTTCGGCTTCCTCCGGGTCGAAGGTTTCGACCGGTACGCCCGAGACGACCTGGAAGCCGCGACCTGCCTGGAGCTCCCTGCGCCAACGTGCCACCTCGGCCCCGAGCGTCGGCAGCGGGAAGTCGGCCGCCGTGAGCTCGCCCGTGGGCTTTCCCGCTTCGCCGGCCCTCGCCAGCGCGGCGCGAAGCTCCTCGACCTGGGCTGCGTCCAGCTGAAGGCGCCAATCGTCACGGCCCGCGAGCTCGGCCCCGCGCCAGGCGGAGGGCCCGGCGAGCGGCTCTCGCATCGGCGCCTCGTGGGGCCGGCCGAAGTAGTGGGCCGCCTGCTCGGCATAGGAAAGGTAGCTATGCACGGCGCTAGCCTAGCCGACCGGATCAGGCGGGCGACGCCCAGACGCGGTCGCCCCGGATCCACTTCGCGTGGAAGCCCGTCGGAACGCGCGCCGGCAGCGCGACCCGCGCGATCGGGCCGCGCTCGATCGCGCTCGCATCGAAGACCCAGCACTCCGAGCGCAGGCTCGCTGCGTCGGTGGCGATCGTCACCACCCAGCCGTCGTCCTCGGCGCGGGCGCCGGGTGCCGCGGCGAACGGCGACTCGCTCGCGGTCCAGCCGGGAGGGTAGTCGTAGCGGACGCAGGAACCGTCCTCGTGGTCGTACTTCACGAGGGCGCGAAACTCCACCGTGGCTCCGCCCGGCGGAATGTGCTGGTGATAGGACCAGCGCGTCCTTTCTCCGTAGCGTCCGGTGTCGGGCAGGCAGAACTCCACGTTCAGGTCGTCGAGGGGAGCCTCCCGCGTCTCGCCCGTGACGACGTTCATCTCCCAGCGGTGCAGGTGCGAGCGGATGCGGAGGTAGCCGAGCATCGAGGCGAGAACGCCCTCCTCGGGATCGCGCCGGATGCGGGGGTCTGGCTGGAAGCAGCCGTCCATCCGGATCCAGTCACCCTCTTCCCATGCATTCACCATGTGGAGCACATAGCCCGGGTCGAACTCGAACCAGCGGATCTCGCCTTCGGCACCGCGCCGCGGAATCACGCCGAAGCGACTCGGGAGGTCGCGGTGGAAGCGCGCCACCCGGTAGCCGTGCTCGCGCAGCACGGCCGGATCGTGGAAGAACGGGAAATCGTGGAGGATCGAGAATCGCGCGGTGATCGTGACGTCGTGGGGCGCCCGCGGGCCGGGGATCTCCACGGGGACCTGGTGGGCGAGCCTTCCGTCCGCGTCGACCACCCCATAGGTCATGTAGGGCGGCTCGGACTCGGAGAGCGTGAACCAGACCAGCTCGCCCGTGCGCTCGTCCAGCTTCGGGTGGGCCGAGACGGACGTGCTTCGCGCGCCGCCGAAGTCTGCCAGGCCCCGCGTCTCGAGGGTCAGCGGGTCCAGGCGATGCGGCTCGCCGCACAGATACCAGAGCGCCAGCAGGTGGCCGTCGTGCCAGACCAGGTCTGTGTTTGCCGTGTCCTTCAGATAGTGGCCGGGCTCGGACCCGCGTCCGAGATCGAAGGGCCCCATCACGCCGGGCCAGAGCGTCTCGCCGGCGCGCATCTCGGCCGCCAGGCCGGCCGTGCGTACGAGCCGGCTGCGGTAGTGGGCTCGGCCGTCGGCAAAGTAGACGCCGTGCACCATCCCATCGCCGTCGAACCAGTGGTAGAGGTTGGCGGGTGGCAGGAGCTGGTTCGGGCCGTTCCGTACGTAGGCGCCGAACAAGCCCGGCGGCAGCTCGCCCGCGACCGGAAGATCGTGGGCCGTGGTCTCGTGGATCGTCGGCGCGTGGATCCCGTGAAGATACGGGTTCTCGACGGAGTCGACCAAGGCGGGGCGATCGGCGGGGTCGTTCACGGGTGCCTCCGGGTGCGGGAACGGAGCCAAGGATGCAACACTCCGGGCGCCGCTGCCGGCCCGGCCCGGCCGTGCGACACCAGGAGGACCCCATGCCCCGCCTGCGCCAGGTCTCCCGCGAAGAGGCCCACGACACCGCCAAGACCGTCTATCGCATGCTCTTCGGCGACCGCGACCCGGTGGCCGACCCCGGCACCGAGACCGGCTCACCCGGCGATTGGTGGACCGTCTTCGCCGGTGTTCCCGACTGCTTCGACCATGCGGTGGCGGGCTTCCAATTCTACCGGAGCCCGAATCGCAAGCTCGATCCGAAGCTCCGCGAGCTCGGGCAGATCCGGGCCGGCTTCGCGCGCGGTAGTCGCTTCGTCTTCTCCCAGCACTGCAAGGCCTCGCGAGCGGTCGGCCTCCGCGAGGAGCAGATCGAAGCCATTCCGCACTGGTCCGTCGCCGATTGCTTCTCGCCCATAGAGCGAGCCGTGCTCGCCTACACCGATTGCCTCGTACTCGACGGTGGCCGAACGCCCGACGGCGTCTTCGCTGCGCTGCGCGCCGAGCTCTCCGACGAGGAGATCCTCGAGCTGAGCTACGTCACCTGCATGTACGAGATGCACGCGACCTTGTGTCGAGCCTTGCGTCTCGAGTTCGACGACGTCGCAGAGCCCGTCCACGAGGTGCCTGCACCCGAGGGTGGCCTTTCGACGGACGTGATGGCAATGGTCGATCGGGAGGACGCCTAGGGGGGGGTCGCGGGCGGCGGCGCTGGCCGGGCAGACTCGTTCGAACCGCTCAGCGGGCCCGCTCGTTCAAGCAGACGATGCTGCGCTCGCCGCTGCGCGCTGCCACGTAGCGGTGGATGCTCGCGTAGTCCGGCTGGAAGAAGAGCCTGAGCGGCAGGCCCAGCACGTGAGCCGTATAGACGTTGATCACGCCCCCATGGCAGACGACGGCGACCCGCCCCCCGGAATGCCGCGCGACGACCTCCTCGACCGACGCGACCACGTCGCCGCAGAAGGCCTCGAAGTCGACACCGTCGCCGTAGCCACCCTGTACGAAGGCTCGCCAGCGCCCTGGATCCTCGGCCTTCAGCTGCTCGAGCGGGACGTAGACGGCCGAGTGCTGGTCGAACTCTGCGACCCGCGGCTCGAGCGCCAGCTCCAGATCGCGCGTCGCCAGAAGCGGCGCCGCGGTCTCTCGGGCGCGCCGCAGCGGGCTCGAGTAGATCCGGTCGAGTTGCTCGTCGGCGAGCCAGGCGGCGAGCCGCGCGGCCTGGCCGCGGCCGAACGCGTCCAGCGGCGGGTCGGCCGGGCTCCCGTCCTCCGTCTCGATGCGCTGCGGGCGGGCGTGTCGGATCAGCAGCAGCTCCACGCGGCCTAATCCTCGTAGACCGGCGGCCGCTTCTCCTTGCGCGCGCGGACGGCCTCCTCGAAGTTCCGGGTGGTGAGGCGAACGAAGAGCTGCGTCACGCCCTCGTGAGCGAGGTGGGTTCGGAGGCTCCCGGCGTCGAGCCCAGCCCAGAGCATCTGCTTGGTGAGCTCCGTTCCCAGCTGACTCCAGCCGATCATTCGGTCGGCGATCTCGTAGCAGGTGTCGAGGAGATCTTCGTCCGGAACCGTCTTCGAGACCAGCCCGATCCGCTCGGCCTCGGTCGCGTCCACGTCGCGCCCCGTGAGCATGATCTCGAACGCCCGCGAGCTGCCGATCGCCCGCGGCAGCAGGTAGGAGAGCCCGAGCTCCATGGCCGTCAAGCCGTTGTTGATCCCCGCGGCACGGAAGCGGGCCGACTTCGACGCCACCCGAACGTCCGACGCCATGGCGAGGCACAGACCACCACCGATGGCGGGGCCATTCACGGCGGCGATCACCGGCTGATTCATCTCGTTCACCGAGTGGACGACGTCCTCGAGGATTCGCATGGCGCGCCGGGCAATCTTCGGAACCGTGAGTCCGGCGATGCCGGGAACCATGCCCGGGTCTTCGAGATCCGCGCCCGCACAGAACGCCGTGCCTGCGCCGGTCAGAACCACGACGCGGCACTCGTTGTCGTTGCTGACCTGCCGCAGCGCGTCCCGGAGCGGGATCATGACGTCGAAGGCCATGGCGTTCTTGCGCTCGGGTCGGTTGAGGGTGACGCGGCGGACGTGAGGCCGCGGCTGATCGATCTCGACGAAGGACATGGAGGCTCCCGGGAACCCTTGGGGGACCCACGCATAGTGGATCCGGCTTCGAAAGCCAAGTGAGCGGAAGCCCGCCAGGCCGGCCGCGTTCGCTCCCCTCTTGACCGGATCCCCTCGCCCGGGCGATGGTGCCCGCAGGAGGCGTCCCATGATCGGAAGCCACCCGAACGAGTCGCCCGAATACCGGAAGCTCCGCGCCGAGCTGCTCGCGGCCGAGGTCGCCCTGCGCGACCAGCGCGAGCGCGTGGCCGAGCTACGCCGTTCGCTGCCGCAGGATACGGTCGTTCCGGACCAGACCCTTTCGCGTGTTCGCGACGGCCGCGTGGAGGCGGTGAAGCTCTCGGAGCTCTTCGAGGATCCCGCAAGGCCGCTCGTCCTGATGCACTTCATGTACGGCAAGGCCCAGGAGCGGCCCTGCCCCATGTGCACCGCCTGGGCCGATGGCTACGACGGCATCCAGCAGCATCTGCGCCAGCGCGTGAACTTTGCCGTGCTGGTTGCAGGCGACGTCGCCGCCTTCGAGGCCTACGGACGCGCGCGCGGCTGGCGGAGCCTCGATCTCGTGTCGGCGGGGGATTCGGACCTGAAGCGATCCCTGGGCTTCGAAGACGCCTCGGGCGCGCAGCATCCCGGTGTCTCGGTGTTCGTGAGGCGCAGCGATGGCGTGCTGGTCCATACCTATTCGGCTTGCGCATGGCTCGGCGAAGCCGGGTTCCGGGGCATGGATCTTCTCTCTCCGCTCTGGCACTACCTCGACCTCACACCCGAAGGACGCGCCGACTTCATGCCGAGCAAGAGCTACTGAGATAGACTCGCGCCGCGGGTCCGAAGCGAGGAGCACCATGAAGTTCAGCGCACCGAAGTTCGCCGAGCTGACCCCCGAGATGACCGCGCGGCTCGACCGATTTCGAGACGAACACGAAGGGGATCCGGTCGGGAACGTGGCGGACCGCATCCTCTTCGAGGACGACAAGATCCGCATCTGGGAGATGAAGCTCGAGCCAGGCGAGGCCAGCGACCTCCACGTCCACGAGCACGACTACTACCTGATCATTCTGTCCGGAGATCTGGTGGCCGGCGTCACGCCCAAGGACTTCCCGGCGGAGTCCTTCGTCGGAATCGTCCCGCCCGAGGGCAACACGGTGCCCGTTCCCAAGGGCGGCAAGGAATGGGCCTACAACGTAGGCACGAAGACCTACCACGAGTTCCTCGTAGAGCTCAAGACCGGGGACGTTCGTTGAGTTGTTGACTCGTTCGGGAGGGGCGCGCCGAGCGCGCCCCTCCCGAACGAGTCAACAACTCAACGAACGTCCCCGGTCTTGAAGTAGCGGGTGAAGTTGGGCTGGCCGGTGTGGCTGGTGAGGCCGCCGTCGACGGCCAGGCACTGACCGGTGACGTAGCGAGCGTCCTCGGAAGCGAGGAAGGCCACCACGTCCGCGACCTCGTCCGCCTCGCCCACGCGACCCATGGGGATGAGTCGCTCGTACTCCTCCACGAGCCTCTCCTGGTCCATCAGGATCTGGGTCAGCGAAGTGCGGATCGTTCCCGGGCAGACCGCGTTGACGCGGATTCCCTCGGCCGCATGGTCGATGGCGAGCGTGCGCGTGTAGTTCACGACCGCACCCTTGGCGGCATTGTAGGCGGCAAAGCCGTAGTCGGCGCCGAGGCCGGAGATGGAGGCGGTGTTCACGATCGCGCCGCCCCCCGCCGCGCGCAGGTGCGGAATCGCCGCACGACAGCCGTAGAAGATCGAGTGAAGGTCCACGGCGATCACCTGGTGCCACTGCGCCGGATCGAGATCCGGTGTCTGGCCGAAGCTCCCGATTCCGGCATTGTTGAAGAGCACGTCGAGCCGGCCGAAGCGCTCCAGGGTTGCGTCGACGAGGGCCTGCACCTGCTCGAGGTCCGAGACGTCCACGGCCCGGGATGCAGCTTCGCCGGGAAGGGAGGCCGCCACCTCCTTGGCCAGGCCCTCGTTCAGGTCGCCGATCATGAGCCGGGCGCCTTCGCTCGCCAGGCGCCGAGCCGTCGCCTCGCCGATCCCCGAGGCGCCCCCGGTCACCAGCGCCATCTTGCCTTCGAATCGCTCCGACATCTCGTCCCCTCCGGTCCGGGGCTCGCGGGCCCGGTCTCGGCGGCCAGGATACCACCGGCTGGACGGGGACCCGGTCGGGGTGCAAGATGACCCTGCGGAGCAGGCGCTCCGCGCCGGGCCGCCGACCTGCCGCATCGGCCCGGAGCCTCCCCGGCAGGCAGGCCGGAAGGAACGCGCCCCACCCCGCAGCCCCCGTGTCCGACGTCCCCGCTGAAGCGCTTTCGGGCAGCCGATCCGCCGGCTCGGAGAACGGCCATGAAGGACGAGAGCTCCCTCGATTCCGCCGGTCCGTTGACCATCGCCGCGCTCGTGGCCGTGGTCGTGGCCATCGCCAGCTGGATCATGGTGGACGGCAATGGCAGCTGGGGGCATCCGAGCCCCCAGACCCTCGCAGCGGCTCCCGAGGTTCCTGCGCTGCCGTCGGTCGCAGCCTCTACGCACGGCGACGCCCCCTAGACGAGCGTCGCCGCCGGTTCGAGCCTCTCGGGGATGACCGGCAGCGCCGGCCGTGGCACGCTGGCGGCCTTCCAGGCCCGGGGCGTCGGCCGCCCGGCGGCCGGGTGCGTCGCTCGCCGGCGATGGAGCGCTCTACGTGACCGCAGCGCAGGACGAGTTCGATCTCTGCGGCCGCGTCGCCGTCGTCACGGGTGGCAGCCGCGGCCTCGGCCGTGAGATGGTCCGGGCCTTTGCGCGCCGTGGCGCCGAGGTGGTGATCGCGAGCCGCAAGCTCGATGCCTGCCAGGCCCTGGCCCGCGAGGTTCGCAGCGCGACGGGCCGCGAGGCGCTGGCCGTCGAGTGCCACGTCGGCCGCTGGGCGGATTGCGACGCCCTCGTCGAGCGCAGCTACGAGCACTTCGGCCGCATCGACGTGCTCGTGAACAACGCGGGAATGTCGCCCCGCTACCCCTCGCTGCCCGAGGTCTCCGAGGCGCTCTTCGACAAGGTTCTGGCGGTGAACCTGCGCGGTCCATTCCGGCTCTCGTCCCTGGTTGGATCGCGCATGGCCGCCGGCACCGGCGGCTCGATCGTCAACGTCAGCAGCATCGCCGCCGTCGCGCCCTCACCCATCGAGATCCCGTACGCCACGGCCAAGGCCGGCCTGAACGCCCTCACGGTGGGGCTCGCGCGCGCGTTCGCACCCAGGGTGCGCGTCAATTGCATCATGCCCGGCCCGTTCCTCACCGACATCAGCAAGGCCTGGACGCCCGAGATGATGCGCGGGGTCGAGAGCGCCGTCCCGCTCGGCCGGGCCGGCGCGGCCGGCGAGATCGTCGGCGCCGCACTCTATCTGGCGAGCGATGCCTCGAGCTTCACCACGGGCGCCGTCCTCAAGATCGACGGCGGCGCTGCCTT
>Ga0114931_10012036_pt1 | contig 10155 bp, 6 predicted proteins | sample 2SBtaG_FD_89579 | JGI IMG/M metagenome (GOLD analysis project Ga0114931, IMG submission 89579) | Deep subsurface microbial communities from Kolumbo volcano to uncover new lineages of life (NeLLi) - 2SBTROV14_V59a metaG | ecosystem: Environmental > Aquatic > Marine > Volcanic | place: Kolumbo... | reverse complement strand
CAAAAATATTCTGAACTCGTCATTGGTCCCGAAACAGCGTTTGAACTCGGTTGGATAAATGAAAAAAAACGAGATGAACTTATGGCCGGGATTGTGTCAAATAAGTAGGAATTTCTTCTGGCTCAACCCATTTGCCATTCTTCTTAATTAAATTCACTAGTCGATCGGGCGCTTCTGCCGAAGGAATATTGCGCTCCACACATTCCTTCTCCACATAGAGGTTTACGCGTCCTGGCGCGCCACCCACATAACCAAAATCAGCATCGGCCATTTCGCCCGGGCCATTCACAATACATCCCATCACAGCAATTTTTACGCCCTTGAGATGAGACGTCACTTGTTTAATTCTCGCCGTGGTTTCTTCTAAATTAAATAAAGTTCGGCCACAAGAAGGACACGCGATATACTCCGTTTTTGACATTCGTCGGCGAGTGGCCTGAAGAATCCCATAAGCCAAACGCAATTCATCTCTTGGGTCTAGTCCCGCCACCATGACAGCTCGAGTAGGAAAATCTATAAAGGCCGCCCCAAGATTTAAACTGGCATCGATAATATTTTCGAGCTCAGATTTACTCTGAGAGGCCTCCCATTTTAAAATCACTTTCGAAGAATCGAGACCTTCTCTTTCTTTTAGTTCTCGCAAAGAAGAAACAAATTTCATTTTTGCAGAATCGTTCTTCTCAGCAGTTTTCACCCAATAAGAAATGGCTGGCTCCGCGGACAATTTGGAACCCTCGAATGCTGCTAGCTCTAATTGAGGAAGACCCAGTCGTCGGCTCCATTCACTTTTAAACTGAGACGCGTCAGAAATTTTGCTCAGGCCCTCTAAAAATAAAACATCGGGACGAAGAGAATCGCTCTGTAAATTCTTAAACCAATCTTCCTTCGAGCTCCACTTGAGCCAAACTTGAGGTGGCTTGCTCTCTTTATGTTCACAAAGATCTTGAGGATATTTTTGCGAAAAACACGGCTTATCTTTCGAAAATTTTTCGGCCAAAACCTTGGCGACTGGAACCTCATATACCGGTGATTCCGTTAGAGAAACTCGAATCGTATCGCCAATCCCTTCTGCGAGCAAAGTTCCAATACCGATGGACGATTTAATTCTCGCATCTTCCCCATCTCCAGCCTCTGTCACACCGAGATGAATCGGATAGTCCCAGCCCCTTTCTTGCTGACGCCTAACCAACAACCGATAGGCCCCAATCATAACCGACACATTGCTGGCTTTCATCGAAAAACAAAAATTATGAAAATCATACTTACGGCAAACCTCTGCATATTCAAATGCACTTTGAATCATACCTTCCGGGGTATCCCCATAGCGATTCATCACGCGATCTGATAGCGACCCGTGATTTGTGCCAATGCGCATCGCCTTTCCCATTGATTTTAATTTCAATACGAGTGGCTTAAATTTTTCTTCAATCCTGACGAGCTCGGCTTTGTATTCCTCGTCTGTATATTCACGTTGCTTAAACATTTTTCGATCAGCAAAGTTCCCAGGATTAATGCGAACTTTATCTACATAATCTGCGGCAATCATCGCAGCCGCTGGTTGAAAATGAATATCCGCAACAAGTGGAACATCTCCTCCTTCGGCTCGAAGTTGATCCCGAATTTGCTTCAACGCCTCAGCATCTTTAATCGTTGGTGCCGTGATCCGCACAATCTCGCAGCCAACGGCCACCAGCGCCTTAACCTGCTCAACAGTTGCAGAAACGTTCTTTGTATCCGTGGTCGTCATCGACTGAACGGCGATTGGCTGTATGCCTCCAATTTTTAGCTTGCCGATTTGAATCTCACGTGTTTTGAATCGTTTAGGTGGCTCCACTGGACTCATAGTGTACCAAGTGACACAATTTTAAAAGATAATCAAAGAGGAACTCATGGCAAACCACTGCTTAGTCAAACACAGCCCGCAGCCTCCACACGAGCATCCGGAGCACCCGGATATGGAGTCACGCAAAAAGGTGCGAAATCGCTTGAAAATTGCCTTTCTCGTCTGTGTCACTTTAATGCTGGTCGAGTTTGGAGGAGCCTTTTTCTCGAAGAGTCTTGCACTTTTCGGAGATGCGGCCCACATGACAGCGGACTGTTTTTCTTTGGGGGTCACTTTGCTAGCCTCTTGGCTGGCCGAGCGCCTCCATTCGCAATCACGCTCCTATGGTTACTATCGATTAGAAACCTTGGCGGCTCTCGCCAATGGTTTTTTGCTTTTGGCCATGGCTGTGTTCATTGTCATCGAAGCTGTTCAACGCTTCTTTACAACTCAACATATTAATTCGCCGGTGATGCTTACAATTGGAACCTTAGGACTGATCGCCAATATCGTGATGCTTTGGGTGATGGCCCCGGCCCATGAACATAACCTCAACCTCAAGGGGGCTTTCCTTCATGTGATGGGAGACGCCCTATCGTCCGTCGCAGTGATTATTGGAGCAACATTCATTTTCTTCTCGGGACAATCCTGGCCCGACACCGTGGCGAGTCTTTTTGTGGCGGTAATGATTAGCACAATGGCCGTCCGCCTTAGCTGGGCTTCGATCCATGTTTTGCTAGAGGGAACTCCTACTCATATGGATCCAAAAGAAATTGAAAATTTTATCCAAACGGAATTTCCGACTGTTAAGAATATTCATGATTTTCATATCTGGGAAATCACTTCCAGACTTTTCGCGATGACAGCTCACCTTGAAGCGCAGGTGGAAAGCATTCGAGAAGTAGATGAGCTAATTGACGGCTTAAATGCGGTTATACGAGATCGCTATGGGATTGGACACACCACTTTTCAAGTGGAGCCCTATAAAGCCGTTGCGGACAAAAGTTGAGCGTCACCTTTGATCCATTGGAGCATGTCGTCCATCACTCGTTCTTTTTCCACTTCATTAAGAATCTCGTGCCAAAGGCCTGGATAAAGACGAAAAACTTTTTCCCTCAGCGTTAGACAATCAAAGAATTTTTTTGATGCCATAGCGCTCACGACACGATCGTCTCCCGCCTGAAAAATACCCAAGGGGATCCGGATTCGATCGGCATCGCGAAATGTTTTTCGAAGAGTCTTTAAAAACTCACGCACCCAATGGATTGTTACGGCCGGAGTAATTAATGAATCCGACGCCCGATCTTGTAAAGACTTCCGATCATGAGTAAGCACGCCCCCCCCTAAATCTCCACTATTGGGAATCGTAATATTTGGAAGCAGATGCATAAGTGTTTCAAAAATTTTAAGGCCAAATTTCGACTGAACGAGAGCCCCAACATGATGAAAAGTTTCATGGGACAAGCCAAAGAGCGGGCTGGTAAAAAGAGCGCGGTCGAAGAGATCAGCGTAGCGAGAAACTTCAAGAAAGCGGGCACAGACCAAGCCCCCCAAGCTATGACCGAACAAAGTATATGTGGGGCGAAGAGACAATCTATCCAGCTCCTCCAAAAATGATTCCAGGCTAAGAATATAATCATCAAAGTGATCGATATTCGCACGGCGACCTTCGCTCAAACCCTGCCCAGGGAGATCAACAAAAGCTGCATGAAAAGAATTTTCATTCAGAAATCGAGCAAAGTGAGCATAACGTCCACTATGTTCAGAATAACCGTGAACACCGACAATTGTTTTCGCGGTGGGATCAGAACTCCTCCAAATTCTTCCATTTAGCTTCCATGAATTTGGCCCCGTAAATCGAATTTGCTCCATTCGCTCTCGCCTCCAATTAAAACTAAATCCACTCCGCTTCATTCATATACGGGCGCAGAACTTTAGGTAAACGCACTCGCCCTTCTTGGTCTTGAAAATTCTCTAAAATAGCGATTAGAGTTCTTCCCACTGCCAGTCCGCTGCCATTCAAACTATGCACATGCTGTGTTTTACCATTTGAATCCTTAAACCTCGTTTTCATTCGTCTGGCCTGAAAATCCTGACAATTACTCACCGAAGAAATTTCCCGATAACGCTTTTGCGACGGAAGCCAAACTTCAATGTCATAGGTTTTGGTAGAAGCAAAACCCATATCTCCACTACAAAGAACAACTGTTCGATAAGGCAGTTCCAGCGCCTCAAGGATCCCTTCAGCATCCCTTCTCATTTTTTCATGTTCTTCTTCCGATTTCTGAGGGTGAACAATTTTTACAAGCTCTACCTTATTGAATTGATGCTGGCGAATAAGACCCTTTAAGTCCTTTCCATAACTGCCGGCCTCCGATCGAAAACATGGAGTATAGGCCGTATAATATTTTGGAAGATCTTCTTCTGACAAAATTTCATCCGCATGAAGATTGGTTAACGGGACCTCTGCCGTGGGAATCAAAAAACATTCCTGGCCCTCTAGCTTAAACAAATCATCTTTGAATTTCGGAAGATTCCCTGTGCCAAACAAAGTCGTGGCATTGACAATAAAAGGAGGAATGACTTCTTCATATTTATTTTCACTCGTATGCTTATTCAGCATAAACTGAATCAAAGCACGTTCCAAGCGTGCCGCCGATGCCTTTGAAACCGAAAATCGTGCGCCAGTTAATTTCGCCGCTCGATCAAAATCAAACCAACCTCGTTTTTCTCCTAACACCTCATGGGGCAACGGCTCAAAATTAAATTGGGGAATCTTTCCCCAGCGCGCTAGCTCTTTATTTTGCTCTTCAGATTGACCATCCGGAACACTCTCTTGCGGAATGTTCGGCAACTGACCAATTAAAGCTTCAAACTTTTCTTGAAAGTTCTTTAAAGACTGATCGGCCTTTTTGATCTGAGGACCAATTTCTTTTTGACGTTGTATCAGAGAAGAAACATCTTCCCCCGCCTTCTTTTTAACAGCAACTTCTTGCGAAGCACGGTTTCGTTCCGCTAACAACTCTTCATGAGCGTGAATCAAGTCTTTTCGTTTTTTTAAGTCCTGCTGAAGTCCGTCAACAAGGGCCATTAAATCAGCCTGATGACGCCGAGCCCAGGCCTGGCGATAGCGATCAAAATTTTCCTCCAAATCTTTTAGGTCAAACATAATAAAAGCTTATCCAAAAAAGCTCAAAGCGACTAGTTCTCGGTACTACCTTGTTTAAGGAAGTAGATCTCATCCTTGACGGTGGCTGCTTCGACTCCATTCGGTTCGAGCTGAAGATAGTGCTCGAAATCCTTAAGAGCGGAGGAACTCTCTCCGGCATCCTTTTCAATATAAGCCAGATAATAGTAGGCATCAGGGACATTCGGCTTCAATTGAATTGCCCTTTGAAGAGAACGCTTTGCTAAGGCAGACTTTCCGAGATCATTGTAAAGCTTGCCGAGCTCTAAGTAAGCGGAGAAGCCAGATGGAAACCATTTGGTCACATAGGTGTAATACCGAACGGCTTTTTTTGAGTCCCCTTTTGTCGAATAGACTTGCGCGATTTTTTGGTAAATCTTCCCTTTAAAGCGAGTAAACTTCAATGCGTTTTTGTAGTCCAGAATTGCTTTGTCGTTGAATCCATTAATGAAATGCAAATCCCCCAATACCACATGGGCTTCAGAGCTGTCGGGGTATAGCCTTAAGACATGTTTCAAAGCAAGATTGGCATCCAGCTTCTCATCTAGGCCCAAAGCAATTCGCGCTTGCAAGATGAGGTATTTTTCGTTGTCTGGATTTTGTTTTGATGCTGTTTGAATGAGTCGCCATGTGGACTCTTGAGAGCCAATGATTGTAGAATTGTGGTCTTTATTTAAAAAATAAGCTTTGGCGAGCAAATAATTAATTTGGGGTTCATCAATGCCCTTTATATTGAGCTGCTGCAGAAGCTTTTCGGCTTTTACATAATCCTTTTGGTCGATAAGCAAATCTGCATAAAGAAGCATTAGGCTGGTGATGTGATTATGCGTCTTTAAGTAAGATGCAATTTCTTTCGTCGCTTCGTCGTATTTATGTTGAAAGAGATAAACCCTAGCCCGAGCCATATGAGAGTAAGGAGAGCGGGGCATTAGATCTAAAGCCTGCTGCGTAAGAGCAAAAGCTTTATTATCTTGTTCGTCTCGCAATAAAAGATCTGTCAGCTGAATGTAGGCTTTTTCATTTTTTGGATCGTCCTTGATGGCAAGAGCAAAATACTTTTGGGCGGTTTTCAACTGATGTTGCGCCATAGAAAGTCGCCCTAGACCCAGGAGTGCCAATGAATAATACTTACTTTTCGGAGAGACCTGAGCATAAAGTTTTGCAGCACCTTTCCAGTCTTGTTGTTTCATGGCTAGATCCGCCAAACTCAAAGTTGCGGGAACATAGTTTGGATCCAACTTCAGAGCCTGCATATAAGATTTTTTTGCAGCGTCTTCCTGGTAAATCGCCATTTGAGATTCACCTTTCTCGTAATAGAAATCTGGGGATTTAGGAAATTTACTAATTGCTTGATCAATAGCATCTAAGGCATCCACGATTTTCATTTGTAATCGAAGAAGCTGGATATATTCTAAATGAATTCTTTTATTTTCTGCTCCCGACTTCAGGGCAGAACGATATGCATTTAAAGCCTGATCCCATTCACTTTCATTCTCATACGAGCGAGCGAGCTTAAACCAAATTTCACTTTCTTTTGGAAAGCTCTTAACAATGCTCTTCCATTCTTTTTGAGCCTCTTGTGCCCTCCCTTCACTGACTAATAAATCTCCTAGCCGAGCCTTCACTTTTACCGAAAGCCATGGATAACGCGCTACTTTCTCAGAGAATTTCTTCAACCGAGCCATCGTGTTCTTCGGCGTTTCCCTTTCAGGAACAATTCTGACCTCTTCGTCCACCGCAGCCGGGAGATAGCTCTGTTTTGCTAAAAGCTTCAAACGAGAAAGATCGTTTTTGAAGACTGCATCAAAGTATTGCGCTCGAACGAGTTTTACGGGCTTTAATTTCTTGAACAAGGGCTTTGCCTTTTTGTCTAAGCCCGCACGGTAGGCGAGCTCAGCCATCAAAGCATTGTTACGAATATCCGTTCCTTTAATTGCTTTTTCTAAATTTGAAAGCGTATTTACGTACTCACCCGCAGCCATGGACTTCCAAGCTTTTGCTCTACTCACGGTGTCCCAATTCAGCGGCTTCTTAATTTTCTTTGACATCGCTTCGATCTGCGCAAGCAGTTTGTCGTATTGCTGAGGGTATTTGCCTTGAACGCCCTCCCAAGCCATTAAGATTCCCAGCATTTCTAAATGAAGAGATGCCGATTCAAAATTTCTTCGATCTTTTTTAAGAATCGAATCAAGTTGGGCAAGACTCGATTCGATTTCTTTTGGATTATCTTTATCCCGAGCTTCCCAGGATGTTTTTAAAACCTTTTGAAACTGTTGCTGAAAAGCTTCATCGGGTGGTTCATAGACCGCCTGCAAAGAAAAATGATCAAGCCGATAGCCGAACAATCCTGCTTCGGACGAAAAACGCCAAAGTCCCGTGCCAAAAATACCTACAAAAACCGAGGCTGCCGCTGCAATACCTATGATTTTCTTTTTCTTCGGATCCAGAAAACCTGTTTTTTTTGATTCATGAGAAACCTGAATGGGACCACTTTTAAAGACGTCTGCAAAGTCTTCTTCCGATAATTCTTTTTTCTCAAGATCCGCCTGTCCTTTGAAACTATTATCAAAAAGATCCGTTACTTTTAGGTCTGAGCTTTCTTTATCCTGAGGAGCAGAATCTGATTCTAGAATCGTACTTGAATTCGATGTTTCATCCTGTTCGGAAGCATACTCCGCCAAGGCCTCATCGATGGGGTCAAGCTCTTTGTCAGCCCCTGTCGTAACATCGTATCCACTGTCGGAAGGTGTTTGACTATCCAGAGGTTCAATAGGATCATCTAATATCAGAGTTTTATTTACTTTGGGTTGATCAAATGGATTCTCGCCCTGCTGATCAAGTTGTGTCGCATCTTCCGGACTATCACTTGGATGAAAAGCTTCAGTAGCATCAACTTTCGAATCCGCTCCCTTCGAGTCTGTGTCAGCGGGTTGATCTTCTTGATCTGAAAAAAGACTATCTAATAGATCATCTTGCGAATGAGAGGGTCCCTCACTTTTTATGTTTTCCCCAACATCCGACAAGCCCAAAAAATCATCTAAGGACTGGGGCTTGTCTTTTTCCTTGGCCCCACCTTCACTGGGCGAAGCAGATACCAGCTCAGTTAAACCTTCTTGATGATCGGTTTCTTCTTTTACGAGAATTTCTGTTTGATCGTTAACAGGCACCTTTGTAGGTACGGTAAAACCAGCGGCTGCATTTTCTTTTGGATTAGGATCTTTTTTAGGCTCTTCATCCTTAAGATTCAGCAGTTCTGATAGTAAGTCGTCTGACTCTCCCCCCGAATTCTTGTTGTCCCCACTCAAGCTCTATTATTTTAACGCTATTGTGCTCAAAATCCAATCCGCGTAAAAATCGGGTTTAAGGCCTCCAAATAGGGTTATAAGAAGAGCAGCAAAAACAACGAGCCGCAAAGAATACACCGGATCCATTAGACCCCGCCACTGCACCGCAGCGCCAAGTTCGTCTTCCTTGGTCATAAAAAGTAACATCAGAATTCGAAGATAATAAGCCGCACCAATCAGCGACCCCAGAATGGCAATCAGAGCAACCCAAATATATCCCTGCTCAATCAGAGCTTGAAAAATCCAAAACTTAATCATGAAACCCGCAAAAGGCGGAATTCCGGCAAAGCCAAGAACAAAAACCGAGAAAAGAATCCCAACGCCAACTCTTTTTAAACCAAGACCTTTCAAATCCTCTAAATAAAAAACTCTTTGTCGCTCTTCAATCCAACTAATTAATGCAAAAATTCCAAGAGTCATCGCAGAATAAACAAAGAGATAAGTCATCACTGGAAACAAAACCCCCGTTCCAGGCTTTGCCACTAAAACACCTAGCCCTAAAAAGCCAGCATGTGAAATGCTAGAAAAAGCCAAGAGCTTTTTGATGCTCTTTTGTTGAAGAGCTGCGATATTTCCAATGAGAATTGAGAGAACGCAAAGACTTATCCAAACGGGCTGCCATATGTCCGCGACTGGAGCTAAGACTCCCCAAAGCAATCGAATTGCCGCACCAATCGCTGCTAATTTAGCAATACTCGCTAAAAAACCTGTAATGGGCGTTGGCGCCCCTTCGTAGACATCCGGCGTATAAAAGTGAAAGGGGACTAATGCCAATTTAAAAGCAAGACCTACAACCATAAATGTTGTTCCCAATAAAACAATGGGACGATCTCCGGCTGCAATCGTCTTAAAAATATCGATATAGCGTGTACTCCCCGTCGCTCCATATATTAGAGCTATCCCATAGAGAAAGATGACGGTTGAAAATGCGCCAATGAACAGATACTTCAAAGCGCTTTCTGTTGATCGAATCTCCGTTCTAAAAAATCCGCAGAGACAATAAAGACCAATAGAAAGCGTCTCAATTCCCAAGAAGAGCACGCTCAAATCTACTGCCGAAGCTGTTACAGAAGCTCCAAAGCCGGTCAAAATCAGGCAAATTAAAAACTCAGGATACTGCTCGAAGGCTTTTCCTCGACTCTTGTTTTGATCAAAAATTCCAGGCAATGACGTCAGTACAACTCCAACCACGATCAAGAGCGCCAACAAATTAAAAAACTCTGCCATGGAATCAAACTCCATAGCTCCCGAAAAAAGGCTCGCACTCACGTTCGGATCAAAGTGAAAGCTTGAATAGGAGAGCTGTAAAAATAGAGCTATCAATGCGGCAACAGATGAAATTTTCACATTTTGAGTAATAGTTTGAACCAGCAAAACAAACAAGCCAACAAGCACCCAGCCCGCAACAGGTAAAGCAGTGATAGAATCTTGTATCAGCGCTTCTAACATCAGATCACCTCATCGCATCCGGAATAAAATTAAGAATCGCCACGGTTGTATGGTGAATGGGACCAATTAAAAATTTTGGATAGATCCCAATCACAAAAACCAACAACACAATGGGACAATATAAAAACCATTCCTTCACACCTAAGTCGCGCAACACCAATCCTGGCCCATCGTCTTGGCCCTTTCCATAGCAAATTTTCTGCACCAAATGCAGCATGTACACTGCACTAAGAATAACCCCCAAACTAGCAATGGCTACCCAAACGGAACTCACGACATTGGATTGAAAACTTCCCAGGAGAATAAGAAACTCTCCCACAAAACTATTTGTTCCCGGCAAAGCAACCGAACTT
>Ga0114931_10012035_pt1 | contig 10155 bp, 6 predicted proteins | sample 2SBtaG_FD_89579 | JGI IMG/M metagenome (GOLD analysis project Ga0114931, IMG submission 89579) | Deep subsurface microbial communities from Kolumbo volcano to uncover new lineages of life (NeLLi) - 2SBTROV14_V59a metaG | ecosystem: Environmental > Aquatic > Marine > Volcanic | place: Kolumbo... | reverse complement strand
CTGCAAGCCGGCGCGGGCCAAGTCGTCAGCGGCTTTTTGCTTGGCCTTGGCGACGTCTTCCTCGCTCGGCGCCTTCGAATTCGCAGCTCCGGCACCGGTATTGGAACCGCCACCACCACGGCCTGCACCTGCCTCCGAATTGCCACCCCCACCGCCGCCACTGCCGCTCGCAGCGTCGTCCTGGTTATCGCTCTTGACCGGCGCCATTTCGCTGTTGGTCCAGTCGTAGGTTCGGAACGTGACGATGAAAATGGCGACCATGCCGACAAGCAGCATGGCCAGGAGACCGCCGACGATGAGGCGACGGTCATGAAACAGCCCGCGCTCGAGCGCGATCAACAGCAAGGTCAGAAAAACGATAAATCCGATGCCCAGGTAATGCCAGGTTTCCATCGTATCAATCTCCGACCGACAAATGTTCCGCCCCCACCGCAAATTGGCAAATGTCGGTTACAAAACCGTTGCCAATCGTGGCGAGGGCCGACTGCCGACCGATATCGGCGCCCGATCGCAAGCCGCGGTCATCATTCGCGAACTTTGCGCATTGCCAGCGCCCCGAAAGTGCCTATCCTGTGGCCATGAAACTTAGCCCGAGTGGGCCGCCGCGCCCAAACCGCCCGTTCTGCCGCCACTGCCGGCTATTGCGCCTCGTCGCGATGGCGCTCGCGTTCGCTGTGGTGCTTTCGTGGAGCTTTGCCTCGCACGCCCAACAGGCTTCCCTCGTCGGCGTGGCAAAGGTCCGCCTGATGGCGATGACGCGCACCGTCCCGGTAATCGGACGCCTGGTCGCGCGCCGTGCGGGCGATGTCGCAACCCGGGTCGGCGGTCCGCTCGAGACGATGCTCGTCGATGTCGGTACCCGGGTCGAAAAGGGCGATGTCATGGCCCGGCTGAATGTCGATACGCTCGGCGCGGAATTGGAACTGGCCAAGGGGGCACTGCTCGAAGCCGAGGCGGAATTGGGCACGGCAACCGCCGAGGCCAGGCTCGCCGCCAGCCGGCTGGCACGCCAGAAACGCCTGAAGAAGTCGGCGGCCTTCTCGAAGGCCAAGTTCGAGGACGCCGAGAACGATATTGTCGTCGCCCGCTCGAAGATCGAGCGAGCCCGGGCCCGAATTGCGACCCGCAAGGCCGCCGTCGCCCGGCGCGCCCTCGACATCCGCTATGCCACGATCGTTGCACCCTACGACGGCGTCGTGATCCAACGCTATGCCGAGATCGGCGGATATGTCCGCAATGGCGACCGCCTCGTCAGGCTGCTCGGCGACCGCACTCTCGAAATCGAGGCCGACGTGCCGTCAAACCGTCTCGGCGGTCTGACCGATGGCCGCAGGGTCGGTTTCGCGCTCATTGATGGCGGGCGCTTCGAGGCCAGCGTGCGCGCCGTACTGCCGAGCGAGAACCCTCTGACCCGGACCCGGGCCGTCCGGATGACACCGCACTTTGGCGAACCGGGTGCGACGACGCCACGCCTGCGGCTCGCGGAAGGCCAGAGTGTCTCGGTGGACATTCCGGTAGGGCGGCCCCGTGATGCCCTCGTGGTGGCGAAGGACGCCATCCTGAAGCGCGGCGGGCAAAGCATCGTCTACGTGATCATCAAAGGCGTCGCCAAGCCGCGCCCGATCAAACTTGGCGAGGCGATCGCCAGCTATGTCGAAGTTCTCTCCGGCCTCGAGGCCGGCGATATGGTCGTGGTACGGGGCAACGAACGGCTTCGCCCAGACGCCAAGGTGCGTATCGACAAGAGCCAGTCATGAACCCGATCCGGATAGCCATCGAGCGCCCGACCGCCGTCGTTTCGATCGTCCTGATGGTCGTGATGTTCGGCTTTGTCGCGCTGAAAACGATCCCGATCCAGCTCGCGCCCGACGTCAACCGGCCCGTGATCACCATTTCGACGGACTGGCCAGGGGCGGCGCCGGCCGAGGTCGAACACGAGATCACGATTCGCCAGGAAGAGGTCCTGAAGGGCATCAAGGGGCTCGCCGATATCACCAGCCGCTCGCAACAGGGTCGGGCCCGGATTACGCTGGAATTCGACATCGGCACGAATATGGACCGGGCGCTACTATCGGTCTCGAACCGGCTCGACCGGGTGACCTCCTATCCCGACGAGGCCCAGGAGCCCAGCCTGCGCACGGCGGGCTCGGAAGACAACGCCATCGCCTGGTTCATCATTACCCGCAAACCCGGCAACACCAAGCCGATCCATACCTACGGCGATTTTATCGAAAATGTCGTCAAGGATCGGATCGAGCGCGTCGCTGGTGTCGGCGACGTCAGTGTCTACGGCGGCTCCGAGCGCGAGATCGAAATTATCGTCGAACCGGCGCTGCTGGCCCGCTATCGCCTGACCGTCGGCAAAATGATTGCCACACTGCGCCAGAACAACACCTCCGTTTCGGCCGGCGACGTCGATGAGGGCAAACGGCGCTACGTGGTCCGGACCGAAGCCGAGTTGAACCAGATCGGCGCCATCCGTGACGTCGTTCTGCGGGCCGCACTGGACGCCGCGACCGGCCGTCTCGCCCGCGTCACCGTCGGCGACATCGCCAAGGTTCGCTTCGCCCATAAGAAGCCGACGGCGAAAATCCGCTTCCTCGGCGAGAGCGCAATGGCCTTCAACGCCAAGCGCGAAGCAGGCGCCAACGTCATCGAGACCATGGCCGGGATCGCCCGGGCGGTGGCGGAATTGAACGAGCACGCCATCCCGGAAGCCGGCCTGAAACTACGCCAAGTCTATGACGAGACCGTCTATATCCAGTCGTCGGTCGATCTGGTGCGACAGAATATCTGGGTCGGTGGCAGCCTCGCCGCGCTCATCCTATTCATCTTTCTCCGCTCATGGCGGGCGACGCTGATCGTCTCGCTGGCGATACCGGTCTCGGTCATCGGTTCCTTCGTCGCCATGGCCGCACTCGGGCGCTCGATCAACGTCATCTCGCTTGCTGGATTCGCCTTTGCGGTCGGCATGGTGGTCGATGCCGCAATCGTCGTCCTGGAGAACATCTACCGGCTGCGCGAGCGTGGTCTCACCGCCTATTCCTCGGCCTATCAGGGCGCCAGCCAGGTCTGGGGGGCGGTCTTTGTTTCGGCACTGACCACGGTCATGGTGTTCATCCCGATCCTGATCATGCAACTCGAGATCGGCCAGCTCTTTCGCGACATCGCCGTGGCCATATCGGTCTCCGTCCTGCTCTCGCTGGTGGTGTCGGTGACGGTGCTGCCGGCGCTTGCAAACCGTCTGCTGGTCGGTGCCGGGCGCGAGGATGGCGCGGCCATCCGCCCGCTGGCGCTGCCGATCATCGACCCGCTGGCGCGCGGTTTCGTGCGCGCGACCATCGGCTTTACCCGCATCGTCACCCGTTCACGCCTGTTGGCGCTGCTGGTGGTCGCCCTGGTCTCGGGTGCGGCGGCCTTTAGCGCCTGGTCGTTTCTGCCCAAACTCGAATACCTCCCCGACGGCAACCGGAACCTGATGTTCGGCGTCGTCCTGCCGCCACCCGGCTACAACCTCGAGACGACGACCGAGATCGCGAAGCGGATCGAAAAGGAGCTGAGCCCGCTCTGGCAGAATGCAGGAAAAAGTGACGGTGAGGGAAACGAAGGAGTGGCCAAATCCGGAGCAAAGGCCGGAGCGGACGGACCACCCAGAATCCAGCGCTTCTTTTTCGTCGCCACCCGGTCATCTACGTTCCTCGGCGCGGCGGCGGCCGACCCGCGTCGGGCGAGCGAACTGCGTCCGATTCTCCAGCGTCCCGTCTTCAAGGAGCCCGGAACCTTCGCCATCGTGAAACAGCTCTCGCTGTTCGGGCGCGGGATCGGCGGTGGCAAGAAGATCGAACTGGATATATCCGGGCCGGAACTCGAGACCGTCCTCGGGGTTGCGCTGCGCGCCACGGGACTGATCGCGACCGTTCTGCCGCGCTCCAAGGGCCATCAGTTCCGGCCGCAACCAGGCCTCGAACTGGGCGCACCGGAGGTCCGCATTCTGCCGGACCGGATGCGGCTCGCCGAAACCGGCGTCAGCGCCCGCGAGTTGGCGCAAAGCATCGATACCTTCAACGACGGCCTGCGGGTGAACGAGGTAACGGTCGGCAACGATCGCATCGACCTGATGCTCAAGGGGCCGCGGCGCGATATCACCAATACCCAGGGCGTGGCCAGCCTGCCGATCGTGACCGGCGATGGCACCATCGTGCCGGTGTCCTCGGTCGCAAAGGTCACCCTGACAGCGGGACCGACCGAGATCCGCCACCGCGAACGGGCCCGGACGGTCACCCTCCAGGTCGTGCCCTCGCCGCGCCTGGCGCTCCAGGAAGCGATCGAGGTGATCCGGGACAAGGTCATCGCCCCGCTCCGCGCCGAGGGCCTGCCGGAGGGCGTCAAACTGCGAATTTCTGGAACGGCGGACAAGTTGACGGCGACGGCCGCCGCCATGCGCCGCGATCTGATCATCGCGCTGGTAATCGTTTATCTGGTCATGGCCATATTGTTCGAGAGTTTCGTCTATCCGCTGATCATTCTGCTGTCGGTGCCGCTCGCCGCGGCCGGTGGTGTCGGCGGTCTCGCAGTTCTCAACCTCTATCAATTCCAGCCCCTCGACATGCTGACCATGCTCGGCTTCGTGATCCTGATCGGCATCGTCGTGAATAATGCCATCCTGCTCGTCCACCAGACGCTTTTTCACGTCCGCGAAGAGGCGATGGCACCGGGCGACGCGATCCTCGAAGCGACCCGCAACCGGATCCGGCCGATCTTCATGTCGACGCTGACGAGCGTCTTCGGGATGCTGCCGCTGGTGGTGTTTCCGGGCGCTGGCTCGGAGCTTTATCGCGGCCTCGGATCGGTCGTCGTCGGTGGTCTGGCGCTTTCGGCCTTGCTGACACTCCTGATCGTGCCGCCGATGCTGACATTGGTTGCGGGCAGCCTGCGCCAGGGCCAGCGGCGCGCCGGCAGTAAGGCGGTCCCCCTCGACGCCATTTCAGGCTGAGCACCGGGCCCGCGTATCTCACCACAGCACCGGCTTGGCGATCATCAGCCAGAAAACGGCGATCAGCGCCAGAAAGGCCGGCCAGCCGAGTGCGAACCACAGCTTCATGGCGCGGTAATAGGCGGCCGGCAGTGCGCTGCCCGTATCAATCGCATCGCCCGCCATCCGGCTCATACGGATTTGCAGATGGACCACTGGGAGCCAGCAAGCCAGCGCCAGCAGATAGAGCACCAGACTCGCCGCAACCCAGCTCTCAGACCGCCAATCGAGTCCAAGTTCGCCGAGCAGCATAAAACCGGTGACGGGCTGGACGATGCCGGACGTGAGGGTGAACAACCAATCCGCCCGCACGACATTGGCGAGCACGACGGCAATGGCGCGGGGCTCGCGCGACAGATGCGCCAGCCAACAGTGAAACGCCGTCCCGAGTCCGGTCCCGAACAGAACCGTCGCGCCGAGGACATGCAGCCATTTGATCAACTCGAACCGGGTCATCGTTCCTCGCTCAGGATGCGGTCGACGACAACGAGCGCGGCTATGGGGATGTTCTTCAAAAGCGGCCCGAACAAATCGCCCCAGAGATCGGGGGCGGCGATCGTCAGGGCCAGCGTATAGCCGGAGATCAGCGCGAGTTGTGCCCAGGCCGTGAATGTCGGGCGAAGACCGGTCGCGAGCAGGAAGGCGATGGCGAGATCGGCAGCGCCCGCCGCCTTGGCGAGCACGCCGTGCAGAGCGTTCGGGACGCCAAGCGCGGAAAACCACACCGCGCTTTCACCGGTCGGCGCCATGAGGCCGAGCAGCCCGGAGACCAGCCAGAGCAGAACGAGAGAGGCGCGCACCAAGGGCCGCACCAGGAAACCACGGGCCTGCCAAAGTTCGCCGGTCGCCGACGGTTCGCGTTCCAGCATTTCCGCCATCGGCCGTGCCACTATGCCCGTCCGGGCTTCGAATTCAGCCGGGTCCGCCAGATTGCCGTGCTCGATCTGCACCAGCGACGTGGTGCGCAGCGGCCCAGAGCCGAAAAAATCGCCGAGCCGGCAGAGCCCGGCAACCAGCGGGCGCGGCACCGAGACGAAGCGGGCCTCGGGCCGGCCGAGCCAGGCCCGGTAGAGGGCGAGAATGTCGCGCATGTCCAGCCGTTCGGGGCCGCATGGTTGAACGAGCGCCCCAGCGGCGTCATCGGACCGGATCGCCCAAATGAGGGTTTTGCAAAGATCGCGGACATGAATGGGCTGGAACGCCTGGTCTCCGGCGCCGACCAGCGGAACGGCGAACGGCACCACCGCAAGCGCCCGCATCAAGGCGGTTCCGCCATAGGCGCGCCGGCCATAGACAAGCGACGGGCGCAGCACAACCCAATCGCATTCGAGCCCCATCAGGAATGCGTCGGCCGCCGCCTTGGTGCGGGCGTATTCGCTCGCCGCATCGACGCTGACGGCCGAAACCTGGACAATGCGGCGAACCCCGGCGTCGGCCGTGGCGCGAAAGAGTGCCTTCGGGGCGTGCGTGTGAATGGCCTCGGCGGACTGGCCCGGAGCGGACTGGAGAATGCCGGCGACGTTGACGACCGCATCGAGCCCGCGCACCAGCGTTTGCCAATCGGCCGGTGCGGTCATGGTGTTCAGATCGACCGCAACCGCCCTGACGCTCGGAAAGCGCCGCTGCATCCTGGCGGGATCGCGGACGGCGGCGAGAACCTCGTAACCCTCGGAGATCAGGTCTGCCACGAAGGCGCTGCCGATAAAGCCGTTGGCGCCGGTGACGAGAACCCGTGGTCTGCTGCCGGCCGGGTCCGCGCGCGCCGCCATCAGCCCTCGGCCAGATGCAGGAATTCGCCGACCACCTGTTCATAGACCCGGCGCTTGAAGGGCACGATGGCCGCCACCAGATCGCCGATGGGCGCCCAGTGCCAGCGGTCGAATTCGGCCTTCATGCCATCGTGGCCGGAAATATCGACCTCGTCGTCGGTACCGGTGAAGCGGGCCGCGAACCACTTCTGCTGCTGGCCCCGGTAGCGTCCCTTCCAGGCCACCCCGATCAGATGGTCGGGCAGATCGTAGTGGTACCACTGCGCGCTCTCGGCGATGATCTCGGCCGAGCGGACACCGGTTTCCTCATAAAGCTCACGCAGTGCCGCCCCGGCCGGATCCTCGCCCTTGTCGATGCCGCCCTGGGGCATCTGCCACCACTCACCCGGCCCCTCGGGTTCGCCCGGCATATCCGCCCGACGCCCGACCCAGACCAGCCCGTGGTCATTGAACAGCATAATGCCGACACAGCGCCGGTAAGGCAGTGCGGTGGGCTCCGGCGGCGGTTCGTGATGGTGTGAGGTCATAATCGTGACTACGCTCATCGGTTTGGCTGGCTTTTGAAAAAATACGCCGCCCCTCACGAGGGCCGGCAGACGAGCGCGCTAGCGCACGTCCGCCCCGGTGACCCGGCGGAAGTTGGCCTGGTTGATCCTGACCGGAAATTCACGCCCGAGGGCCGAGACATACTCAACCAGGAGATCGCCGGAAACGAGCCCGGCGAGTTCCGTCTCGAGCTTCTTGCGATCCTCTCCCGAGACCGGTTTCGCGGGCTCGACATCGACGACCTCGAAGACGATCCGGCCAAGGCCTTTTTCCGCCTTGGTCGTGCCGGCGCGGCCCTTGGCGAGCGCGAAGGCCTGGGCAACGGCGGCGGCTGGCAGGCCATCGGAGCGCTCGCTGCGCTTCAACCCGCCGGTCGTTACCACTTTGGCACCCGCCTGCTTGGCAAACCCGGTGATGGCTGCGCCGGCTTCGATTTTCTCGACCGCGGCCTTAGCGATCTTCGAGAGCGCCCGCTGTCTGGCATCCGCGAGATAGGCCTTTTCGACCTCGTCGCGCACACTTTCGAACGGCTTCAGGGCACTTGCAATAACGTCGACCACATCGATCCACGCAAAGCCGCCGCCGGCGAGATCGACCGGATCATTTTCCACTCCGACATCGCTGTTGAACGCGGTGCGCAAGACGGCCGCCGAGCCGGGCAAGTCCTTGACAGGCTTGCCGTCCGGGCTTTTGCCTGAGCGATCGACGGCCTTGATGACGCGCCGCTTCAGGCCGAGCTTGGCGGCAATTTCCTCGAGCGTCGCCCCACCGGCCCGTTCGTCCTCGACTTTGTCGTGCAGATCGAGGATCTCACTCTTTGCGCGTTCGCTCTGGAACCGTGACCTGATCTCGTCCTTGACCTCCTCAAAGGAGCGTTTTTTCTCCGGCTCGATCTCGGTGACACGGACAATCGCCGTGGTCAGGCCGCCGTCGATCGGTTGGCTGTAGCTGCCCTTCTCGAGCGAAAACGCCGCTTCGGCAATTTTCGGATCGACGAAATCCGCCCGTGCCATCTTGCCGAGATCGGCGTCTTTCGCGCTCACCCCGGCCGCCTTGGCGACGTCGAGAAATTTTGCCCCGTTGTCGAGTTTTTCGTGCGCCTTGGCGGCGCTCGCCTTGTCCGGAAAGGAGATCTGGTAGACGTGCCGCCGCTCCGGCGTGGTAAAGTGCTTCGCCTGGGCCTCGTAATCCTGACGCAGATCCTCCTCGCTGACCTCGATCCGGCCCTTGATGTCGTCGAACAACGCCAGGAGGAGATCGAGCTTGCGGTATTCGGGCGCCGTGAAATCGGGCTTGTGATCCTCGAAATACGCCTTCAGGGCTGCGTCATCCGGCTTGGCGACCTCGCCGGCTTTTTCGATCGGAATGGTGTAGAAAGCGATCTTGCGGGTTTCGTTGCGGTACTGGTTGAGGGCCTCGATCAGGGTGTCTGGCGGGCGCACGCTGGCGGCAAGCGCGGTGGTGATCTGAGAGCGGATCGTGGCGCCGCGCTCGCGGGCGATATAGCCACCCTCGGAAAGCCCGACGCGGCCGAGCAGTTCGTTGAACACGACGCGGCTGAATTTGCCGTCCGGTCCCTTGAAGCTCGGGTTGCGGCGAACCCGCTCGGCGAGTGCCTTGTCACCGAGCCCGAGTTTCAGACGCCGGGCGTGCTCGTCGATCGCCGCCCGCCCGGTCAGTGTCGAGAGGGTGCGCTGCTCGATGCCGAGCATCCGGGCCTGCTCGGAGGTGATCCGGCGGCCGAACTGAATCGAGAGGCGCTGCAGTTCGTCCTGATAGGCGGTCTGGTAGTCGGCGGCGGTGAGAGTTGTATCGCCCACGGTCGCCACGGTGCCGGAACCGAAGCCGCCGAATATGTCGGCGATGCCCCAGACAGCGAAGCTCAGCACCAGCAGGCCGATGAAAATCTTGGCGATCCAGCCCGCCGCGCCTTTGCGTAGAGAAGTGAGCATTGCTGACCTGCCGTCCGTTCGTTTCAGGGGTCGAGGATGGATATGGCTATCGGCCGCGTTGAAAGCGCGAGCGCAGTCTGTCAAAAGGTGCGACCGGACCGCATCATATTGAGCCCAGGGGTTCGCCGCAACCAGGTTCCGGGTCAGGACCGGCGCGTGGTCCGCTAACACAAGAGATGATCGGGGCAGGCATGACAGACATTCAACCGCTGGTCGCGGGTAACTGGAAAATGAACGGCACCAGGCAGTCGCTCGACGAAATCCGGGTGATGTGCGAGCGCACGGCCCGGCTCGGTGCCGCCCCGCGGGTCATGATCTGCCCGCCGTCGACGCTGATTGCGGCGGCGGCCGGGCTCGCCACCGCCGGTCCGCTGCAGATCGGCGCCCAGGATTGCCATACCGCCACCTCGGGCGCCCACACAGGCGACATATCGGCGGAAATGCTCCACGACGCCGGCGCCACGGCCGTCATCGTCGGCCACTCCGAGCGGCGTGGCGATCATGGCGAAACCGATGCCCTGGTCCGCGCCAAGGCGCAAGCCGTACACGGCGCCGCCATGACCGCCATCGTCTGCATCGGCGAAACCGAGGGCCAGCGCCGCTACGGCCTGACGCTGCAGGTCATCGAGCGCCAGATCAGGCATTCGCTGCCGGAAGATGCCACGGCCGCGAACACCATCGTCGCCTATGAACCGGTCTGGGCCATCGGCAGCGGGCTGACGCCGACCGCCGCGGATGTCGGCGAGGTGCACGCCTTCATTCGCGAGACGCTGAACGACCACCTCGGGGCCGGCGCGGGCGCCGCCATGGCGATCCTCTACGGCGGTTCGGTCAAACCCGCCAACGCCCGCGAACT
>Ga0114931_10012034_pt1 | contig 10156 bp, 7 predicted proteins | sample 2SBtaG_FD_89579 | JGI IMG/M metagenome (GOLD analysis project Ga0114931, IMG submission 89579) | Deep subsurface microbial communities from Kolumbo volcano to uncover new lineages of life (NeLLi) - 2SBTROV14_V59a metaG | ecosystem: Environmental > Aquatic > Marine > Volcanic | place: Kolumbo... | reverse complement strand
TTGTAACGGAAGGATGAAATTTCATGACGGACCCGGTATTCCGTGGCTTTATTATACGGCAAGTTTCTCAGGAAATTACAGCAAGTTAATGGGTTTGAGGCGGTTTTGCAACCGAAAAATGAGATCCGCGTAATGGCTTCGGCACCCAAGAATTTTTGCAGAGGAAAAAACCGTAATCGCATTGGCCGGGGGAGATGCCCGGATTGGGTGGTTGCAGGATATTTTATTTTCCCGGTTTACGGCAGGCAAGCGCCGCCGTCCTTTTGTTACAAAAAACGACTTCAGCATTTTCTGTGGGAAGAGGGTGAAAAGCCGCGGCACCAGATGGCACAATGAAACCGAAATGCTTAAGCCGTAACCACGAATGAGAACGAATGGAAAAGTGCCTGGCGAACGAATAGCGGATTATGGAAACAAATTGTGATGAAAAGGTTGCGTTGTTGTGCCCAATTTCATTGGCAAATAGAATTAAAAAAAGCCAGACTGGGTCACAGCCTGGCTTGAGGAATGAAAATTATTTATGTGCGCTTACTTAATCGTCAGCATCTGCTTTGACACGATGGGGTCACCATAAATTTTCAAGGTGTAGAAATATGAACCCGTTGCGAGTTCCTTTCCCGATTCGTCCTTACCGTCCCAGCGCACGGCGTAGTTGCCGGCGCCCTTTTCGCCGTTCACTAAAGTTCTAACCGGCTCACCATTCGTGTTGAAGATCACGAGTTTCACGTAACTGGTTTCAGACAACTCATACCGAATAAAGGTTCCCGGGTTGAATTCAGTGAGAGTGTCGGGACCCAGCGATGAAGCTTGCTTAGGCGCTATCTGAATTTCCAATGCAGGTGACAGAAGAAACGTGCCATCCTGGTTGAGCTGCTTCAGGCGATATTGCAGACTGCCGACGCCAGCATCTCTGTCCACGTACCGATACGATTTGTGCGATGTCTTGCCTTTACCTTGCACGTTCCCGAGAATCCGCCATTTTTGTGAAACGTTTTCGCGCCGTTGAATCTCGAAACGAAAGCCACTCAATTCGCCTGAGGTTTCCCAGGTTATGATGACCTCGCTGTTCTTTTCTTTTGCGTTGAAGGAGACCAGACCGGCGGAAAGGTCTTCAGGTTTGTTCGGCGGGTCTTTTGCAAAAACTGATGTCGAAGTTAAAAGGCTCAACAGAATCACCGCTTGAAGTAATCCGCCAAGAAATAATGTTCCAAGGTGAGTCAACCGGTTGATACAGTGTGACATTTGCAAGGTGCTTAGCATAAGATGAATCCCCATGTTCGCGGTTTGGCAAGAGTTCGCCTGAACCAAGGCTTATGATTTAATTACGCTCAAACGCTGCCTTTTGGATAAGAAATATTTCCGAAAACTTTTTCTCCGTGCCCGCACCTGGCAGAAATTTTTTCCTGTAAGCGGTCACGAGATACGCCTGATGTTGCAGGTTTCATGCCATTACAGAAATGAAATAAAAAAAGGCCATCCGGGAGAGAATGGCCTCAATTCATTTTCTGTGAGAGAGTTATTTTAATTTGTCAAGAACTGCCACATTAATTGCAATGTTGCTCGAACGCCTTCACCAACATCGCCGCGACTTGATCCGCGGGGCTGCCTTCGATCTGGTAACGTTCGATCATGGTCACGAGTTCACCATCCTTTAAAAGAGCAAGGGAAGGGGAGGACGGCGGAAATCCCTTAATATAGCTCCGGGCCTGTTGAGTGGCCTCTACGTCCTGACCCGCAAACACCGTAAAGAGATTATCCGGTACCACTGAGTTTGTCAAAGCTAAGGCGACACCCGGTCGTGCCTGTCCGGCGGCACACCCACATACCGAATTTATCAACACTAAACTCGTACCTTTGGCATTCGGTAATACCTGATCGACTTCTGCTCCAGTTCTTAACTCCTTAAACCCGATGCTGGTGAGTTCATCACGCATCGGTTGCACCATGGTTGGATCGTACATCATAATATGGACTCCTGTATCGATGTTTTATTTGCGCTCTAAATCGATTGACTAACTGAACATGATTTCGCACGTCCTAATTTGAAATATATGACAATTCGAAGATGAATTTCAATGAAAAAAAATTGAAATTCAAAATTGTATTTGACCAGGTCAAATGCAGGTCTCGCCCCATGTGGCAACGGAAGAAATTGTTACTTTCGGTGTGAAATGACGGTCAAATGATGCGAAGAGGTTAATTTTTCTTAACAAAACTCCGATCCTGAATTTCAAGCATGATATTAGCAGCATGTCAGGCATTAACCTCCAGGTGTTGTACCAACATCGTTCTGTCCTCATGACCAACGCCTGAGCTCAACAACCAACATTTCCAACCTTCGAAAGGGAGAGTTCCGTTTGCGAACAACGAAAGGTCACGCTAGCCTCCTTTCTGTTCTGCTTGCCGTGTTGCTGTCTTTTCAAAGTGGCCTGGCCCAGGATGGGCTCAGGGCAAAAGCAGAAAAAATTTTTCTGGAAGGCCAACAGGCGCGTTCACTGGATGGCAAAATCGCAAAGTACCAAAAGGCACTGAAGGTTGATCCATCTTTTCAGAGAGCCATTTATCAAATTGGCGTTTGCTATTTTCGCAAGGGCGAATATCAGCAAAGCATTGCCTATCTGAGCAGAATTGATACGATTGAGACCAGGCATGTCGCATCTTATCTCAGCACCGCCGATGCCCTGCATGCCCAACAACTTGTGGAGGCAGGTGACTTTGAAGCCGCTGCCGCCGCTGCCTTGAAGGCCATCGAAATCGATTCGACTCAGTCTGTTGCCTATACTGCCCTTGGCATCGCGCGTCTGCGACAAAACAGATTCGGTGATGCAATCATAAAGCTCGAAACAGCTTTGAAATTTGACCCGGAGCAGGAAAACGCCTGGATTAATCTGGCTGATGCCCTAATGAAAAAGAAGCTGTTTCAGCGTGCGGCGCGGGCCTATTCAGCAGCTTTGAGTTTAGACGGTTCTTCCGACTACGCACGGACGCAATTGGAAAAAGCAAAAAAAAGATCGGCTGTCGTGGACTGGTCGCAACAATATGAGGACGCGGTTGAGCAAGACAGCCTGGCAATGGCTCTTAAGATTCTGAGAGCAGCTTACGCCAGCCAGCCTGACAGCCCACAAATAAAGAATTTAATCTTGCAAGCGAAAGACCAGCAATACTATCGCGCCGGTTTACGGGCGCTGACCAGCTCTCAGTGGCAGGAGGCCGTTCAACTGCTCCAGCGTGTAAACCCCGCTTATGAAGATGTTCGGATCAGGCTGGAACAAGCCAGGTCTCAACTTGCCTTGCCAGGGTCGCGGTCGGAAACGGAAGACCTGTCAGCAAGAAGCACGGTGCCCCAGGTGCGGCCCGTCCCGCTTCCCGCTACCACGAACAGTTCGCCAGACCGGGAACAAGCGGAACGCTCTCTTCCGGAAGATGTCGTCATTGTCACCAAGTCCGACTCTTCGCACACCAGAGCGACCATAAACAGCCCTCGTGAAAGCGAAACCCGTGCTGAAAAGAGGGTGGTCAGGATGCGGTCGTCGCCGCCCAAAACACATCGCAAGCCTCATTGGAGGAGCTATGAGCGCGTGGATCTGGCATCGGCCTTGATTTGGTCCGGTTGTTTTTTCTGCGCCGCCGGCATCGCCCTTCTCTTTTTCGTTTTACGGCCAAGAAAGCGTATCACACAAAGGCCCAAAACATCCCCCCGTCTTACAAAAAAGAGTCCTGCCCAACCCTCACCTTCCGAACTCACCTTGACACAAGAACTCTTCGAAAAAGAATTGGTTTCTGAGACCCTCGGATTTTCGACTGAAACACTAACACCGGAACCGCAAGCCGAAGACAAATTCGAGCAAGAGCAAAGATACGATCCGCGACTCATTGAAACGAAGACGTTAACCCGGGTGAGCCGGACCAAAGAGAAAATTGGCCGTTATTGTATTGAAAGGGAAATCGGTAAAGGGTCGATGGGCATGGTTTTCAAGGCATGGGATCCTCTCCTGGACCGAACCGTGGTCATCAAAAATGTGATATTCGCGGCGTCTGGCCGGAAGCGTTCCGTGTTGCGGGACCGGCTCTACCGCGAGGCGAGCGCGGCCGGTAAGCTGAACCATCCCAATATCGTCACCATTTATGATGTCGGTGAGGAGAACGATTTTTCCTACATCGTCATGGAATACCTGCAAGGCCAAACACTCCGCTCTCTCATGGATCTCACTGACCGGATTGACCTGAGCAGGACCGTGGCGCTTGTGCGGCAGGTGTGCATGGCACTCGAGTTTGCCCATCGACATGATATTGTGCATCGCGATATCAAACCATCCAACATCATTCTGACGGCTAAGGATGTCGTCAAAGTTGCCGATTTTGGCATCGCGAAGATGCCCAAACTTGAAACATTGAGCCGGACGGGTGATGTTGTTGGAACGCCGTTTTACATGTCGCCGGAACAAATCGAGGGTCGTAGATTGGACGGTCGTTCCGATATTTTTTCAACGGGCGTTTTGCTTTATGAAATGCTGACTGGCTACCGTCCTTTTGAGGGCGAAAACGTGCCGGAAATAGTGTACAAAATTGTCCATCAGCCATTTGTGAAGCCTTCAACCAAAAACCCCGATTTGCCCACCTACATCGACGCTCTCATGGAACGCGCGCTGGCCAAGGACGCACATGCGCGCTACCAAAGTGCGCTTGAACTGTGTAACGTTCTGGATGAAATGAAGGAGGAAATGGTAATCACATGACGTGCCAATACTGCCAGACCAGAAATCAGGTTCAATCTCTCTATTGTGCCCGCTGTGGGAAACTCCTGTTCAAATCAAAACTCAGGATCGATGGCCCGCACGGTGAAAATCAAACCATGCTTCTTTTTGCGCGGGATTATACGATAGGCCGGGGGCCGGATAACGACATTTCGATACCAGATCCTTCCCTTTCAAGACGCCATGCTATTATTAGTCACAAGAGCGGAAATTTTGTGGTCAGAAATGTCAGCAACAAGAACGGCTCTCTCTTAAACGATAAACCCCTGACTCATGCGGTTCTAAAAGACCGCGATTCCATTCAGCTTGGCAACGTCATGTTGCACTATTGCAGCGAAGCGCCCGCGTTTGAGGTTGGAAAAGGTATGGAGGAAACCGAATTCTTCCGGCGCCAGTTCTTGCAGCTTTTTGATTTTACAAAGACACACCTGTCAACCCGAGAATCCATTCTGGACGTACTGGCCCTGACCATGTCCATCTCAGATGCGAACCACGTTCAACTCTTCACGGTCGATGCGGATGGAAAGTGGCGATTCAGAATGGCGAAAAAATACGAACACACTCGTTCTCCCGCGGAAAATGTCGACGCAACCGCACAAAGGCTTTTCCGGCAGGCTCTCGACTCGAAATGTCCGCAGCTTCTCAACGCGGAGGGAACAATCACTTCCAGTACGGAGGATGATTGCATGACGAAAAGATGGACCCGGATCGTTTTTCCCCTCATCTGGACACATCGAAACGGCGCTGTTTCACACCAAACAATCGGACTTTGTTATTTCATTCGGGATGACAGTTGGAGGTGCCTCTCATCCAACAAACAACGGATGTTTGAGAAGTTCATGCACCAATTGGCAATGGCCCTGGAAAATGAACGGCTTTACCGCGCTTCCAGAGAGCATCAGAAGATGGCCGAAGAACTTCAGCGCGCCAGTCATGTGCAAAAAAAATTGCACGGGATCGGTGCAAATCGCATTCCCGGGTTTGAGATTGAAACATTGGTCAAGTCCAGTAAAGGCATTAGCGGCGACTACTTTGATGTGATTAGGCTTTCGGAAAACAAGGTGCTTTTCGCCATCGGTGACATTTGCGGCAGCGGGGTACCCGCAGCTTTGGTTTCTTCCAGCGTGCAGGCCACAGTGCGGTCACAGATGCGCTATTCTACTTCCCCGCGCCGCCTCCTGAACCATTTGAACCTGCTTTTGCGGCAAAGCACGAATGATTCTACATTTGTCACCTTGTTCGTGGGGGTTTTGGATCCCTCAAACAACCAACTTACCTACCTCAATGCGGGCCATCCGCCGCCATTCCTTATCTCCAGGGATAAGAAGTTGACGGAGTTAAAAAGTACGAACCCGCCCCTCGGCGTTATCAAGCAAAGCTATTCAGTGGAAAAAAGGGTTGAGTTTTGTCAAACCGGCACGCTGGTAATGTACACGGATGGGCTGTTGGAATGCCAAAATCAAACCAGGGAACGCCTGGGAAGAAACCGGCTGCACTCGCTCATCACGAGACAGGTGAGAGAAAAACCCCAATCTGATGAGATGTCTGCGCTTCGAATTCTACGGGGAATCGAAACGGAAATGACAAACTTCATACAAGGGGCGACACAGACGGATGACATGACTCTTATTGTCGCGACTCGCGGAAGCGACAATCCTGGCAGCAATTAAGTTTCCGTAATATGGTAGGCTCACGACTCGCCGGCTTAAATTAATAACAACGCCAAGTCGATATTAGTTGTAACTAACAGTTCTCAATTCATTTTTTACAGGATTCACGGGACAATTGCCCGGGTTCGAATGAAACGCTTTCCCATGTTCATGGCGAAGGCAGGCTTTTCCATATTTTTGTCGTGAAAGTCAAAGCATCCGGCAATCCTGTCTGAATGCAAGTATTTATTTATTGAAAATGGCGGCTTTTCCTGAAACGCAAAATGTTAGGTTGCGGGAAACAAGGCACGGCGGGCGATCTCGGGCGACTCAGGAACTTTGCTAGTTCCGAAACTCTTCCGAGGGCCGCGTTGAGAGAGTCCATTTGAAACCCTTCTTTTTTCTAGTCGGACTCGTCGAAAGCAACTCACGAATGTGGTTTGAAACGCGTGAAAAATAAGCCAAAGATTGCTCTTGCCCTAGGTGGCGGAGGCGCCCGTGGATGCGCACATATCGGAACGTTGAAAGTTCTGCAACGAGAAGGAATTGAAATCGATTTCATCACCGGCACAAGCATCGGGTCGATTGTCGGAGCTCTCTATGGAACGACTGGCAGTGCGCTATTGGTTGAAGACAAATTCAAGGATTTCCTGGAAAGCGCCGCCTACGCCAAAAGCGGCCTTGACCTTTTCAGGCGGAAAGAGCCGGCGGAAAATTTCTTTGCTCAAGTTGCAACCACGATCAAAGAACGCATGGTTGTGAATCTGGCGCAGAGTAAAACTTCGTTAGTGGGGAGTGAGCGCCTACAATATGTCATGGATTTTCTCATACCGGAGGGTAGAATCGAGGACCTGCGGGTGCCGTTTTACCCGGTCGCTTCCAACATCCTGACTGGCGAACAGGTTGTTTTTCGTGAAGGAGACTTGCGAAAAACCGTTTCCGCCAGTGCCTCCATTCCAGGCTTTTTACCTCCTTACAAAGTGAACGGCTACATGCTGGTCGACGGTTCCGTCGTCTGTCCCATCCCGGTTGTACCAGCCCGGGAATTAGGTGCTGACATAATAATCGCGGTGGATGTCGGCCAGAAACTCAACGATAACCCCAAGCTGGATAACGTCGTCAACGTAATTTTCCAGACGCAGCACATGACGGCGCGGCATTACAACCTCTTGCTTCTTGAGAAAGCCGACGTTGTGATCCGTCCCGATGTGGGATTGGTACACTGGTCGGAATTCAAACTTCTCAACTACATGATCGAAGAGGGAGAACGTGTAACCGAGGCAGCACTGCCAAAAATAAGACAGGCCGTGAACGCTAAAAAAAGTACCTGGAAGAAAATTTTTCACGTGGTCAACGGTTAGGCTAACCGCAACATCCGCCACTCAGGCATCGCCTCGCCATTTTAGAAACTTAACTCACCGGCCGTGTCAGCCCGCCAACCCGCAACATGACATAATTCGCCCCCAGAATAAAGCCCCCTCCCAACCAAATATTGGCGGTGAAAGGTTGTCCGAAGAAAAAGTATGCCATAACCGCGGCACTTACCGGTTCGAAAAGCAGCAGGATACCGGCCGCTGAGGCCTCAACCGTCCGCATGCCATGGAAGGCGAGAGAAGCAGGGAGAATCCCCGCGAAAAGCACGAAACCCGCTACCGCACCTAAATGGTCAAAATAGGCTTGAAAGTTCAAACGAAAATAGGCCGAACCAGAGGCCGTGGTGCTGAGAAAAGGGTACAAAAGCAAAAGGCACAACGATGAAAAGAAGGTGTAGCCGAACACGGTCGTGACATAGTGTTGCTTCTTTAAACCACTTTTTCTTCCCCAGATGACCCAAAGGGACAAAAAGAGGCCGGCCAGGAGAGCAGACATTAAGCCAGTCAGATCGAATCGATAATCCGCCGCAAAAGGATCGACCAACATGATGATTCCGAATAAAGCCATCCCCGCGCTAATGACCTTGCGCCTGGTAATGGCCTCACCCAACAGCCATTTCGCCAGCAAGGTCGTCCAAACCGGTTGCGTGTAGAGCAGCAAAGCGACGACCGCAACCGGGACGCCTAGCACGATGCCGGCAAATTGTGTGATTTGCAGGGCGGACCCGATCAAACCAAAGATGGCATAAAAGCCGAATAGTTCGCGCCGAATACGATATTTCTTAAGAAAAACAAATGGCAAGAGTGGAACCGGCACAAAAAGGATGAGCAGGGAAATTTCGTACAATGACAACCCATGATCTGAAAAATACTGGCCGGCCACGGTGATGAATCCGTAGAAAATAGCCGCCACCCAAATTGCGAGGTAGCCGTCATATTTATTGCTTTCCAAAAATGTTCCTCATATAGATTCCTTGTCCATTCAGGCGGTCATTACGAATCCGTAAGAAACCCGTGCTAATTTTGATAGTATAACCGAACGATCATCTTAAGTTAAACCCCAGGGGCCGCTATGCAATCTTTTTGTAGATAGCGCCGTGTTATGGTCAGGGAATTGCTGGTCTTACCTTCTCATTGACAGTCATGGAATCTTGGACCTAGCGCCCGGGCGGCAAAAAAGGAAAATGTAGAAACTCTCGGATCTTTCAGCCAACCACCACTCGCACGCGCACCCGGATCTTCCTAAGAAAACCTTTAAGCATATACGTGAGCCGTGTCATTGTTTGACGGCGACGGGCAGGTGCATGAACGATGCTGTTTTCAAGATGAAGACATTGTAGAGGAAAATTTTCGAAAGGGGCTAAGATGAAATCCCGTCAGCGACGCTGCAACCTATTTATCCGTTTGCTTGCATCAGCTTTGTTGAGTAACCTGTTCTTTGCCTGTGACGATCGCGGGGTTGAATTTGATTTCTTCAAAGGGACCGTGCAGGGTGAACTTCAGATCAATTCCGTCGTGCCACTGGCGACCGATGAGATTCGGGTCGCCCTGGTTCAGGATTTTCCTCCTTCCAGTTTGCAGGGACTGATTACGAGTCCTTCTATTTCAGCGAACAAAGATACCGCCGTCAAGGAGCAGACACTGACGTTTGAAGTGGAAGCGCCTCTGGGTCAGTACGAAGCCGCCGTCGTGCTTTGGAAAGCCCAGGACCAATCTTTCCAACTGACGGATATTGTTGGCATTTTCGGCAATCTGCAACAGTTTGAATTGACTCCCATCGAACTGACGGCTGAAGCGCCCGTGCAAGCGAACGTGAACATTCCGCTGGATCTCAGTCGTGTCAACAGAACATCGGTTATCAGCGGGCATATCGATTTTCAGGGAGAGTGGCCCGCGAATACATCCGTGGTGACCCTGGTTGTGCTCAGAAATCTCAGCGACCTCACCAATGGCATTCCGCCGGCGATAACATTTATTCCGCGTGAGGTTCAGGACTTTGACTATCGCATCGGCGTCGCACCGGACGATTATTCCGCCATCCTGGTCGCCTGGCTGCCGGTCGGCGACTTTGATCTGGCGAACGTCCGGATTCTGGGTTTTTTCGAGGACCCGGCTCAGCCGGGCCTGCCAGCGCCCGTCACTATCACGGATGGTGAAGTCATCTCAAGTGTTAACATCACGGCAAATTTTGCTAATATTGATCAATAGGTTGAATGGGGCAAACATGAGGCGAAAATATCTTAAACACGTATTTGTCAACCTGACGCTGCTCGGTCTTGCCGGGGTTTGGTCCGTCGCGCACGGGCAAGGTGTGGTCGCGGGACGTGTGACGGACGCCAAGACCGGGACGGGCATTCCGGGTGTGAACATTCAAGTGACT
>Ga0114931_10012033_pt1 | contig 10157 bp, 9 predicted proteins | sample 2SBtaG_FD_89579 | JGI IMG/M metagenome (GOLD analysis project Ga0114931, IMG submission 89579) | Deep subsurface microbial communities from Kolumbo volcano to uncover new lineages of life (NeLLi) - 2SBTROV14_V59a metaG | ecosystem: Environmental > Aquatic > Marine > Volcanic | place: Kolumbo... | reverse complement strand
CAACAATAGCTCCAAATAAGGAAGCGAGGATGGGCCAGATAAATCTTTCCATAGAACCTACTCTATATCAATCTCACTTACTTTCCTAATCTTTTTAGCTTCTTCAACCAACCCACGAATCTGATCTCTAACGGCTTCACCATTCTTTATTGCTCTAATGTATACCCTTGGGTGTGTTTTATCAGAAGTTGTTAAAACGATATTAGACAAACCAAACCACCTATACACAAAGGGTATCTCTATTGAATAATCCCGAACCCTATAAAACTCTAGTTCTTCAATATTTTTTGAAAATATGCCCTTAGTTTCAATAAATCTTTGTGTTGTTATACGATATTTTGTGTTTTTAACCTTTAACCAAGAAAATAATATAACAAACAATGGAACTCCAAGTGGAAACAATATACCCATAACGATATATGTTCCTAAGTTCATCAGCTGAGAAGGATTACCCTCCCAAACGGTTTTTTCTCTTTCTACTGTTTTCATATGTGTATTATAACAAAAACCAAGCAGGTTAGGATAATTATATACAATAAGCCACTATTTAATACAACCCTACCCTAGACAACACACAACATTTAAGGGATATTTAAAGTATGGAACCAATAACATTATTTGTTTTATCAACACTTTTAACATTAATACTCTTTGTTGGATTATTCCTATTTATAAGAAATCAATTTAAAAACTTAAACGAAGGCTCTTTAACCGGAAAAGATAAAGAAACTGAAATATTGACAAAATGGCTCGAAAACATGCAATCAACAATGGACACAAGATTAAAAGGGGTACAAGGTGAGCTTGGCAAAACAACTGAAACATTAAACAAGCAAGCTGCTAAAACAACAGAAGAAATGAACAAAAGGCTTGATCATGCAACAAATGTAATAGGAAAGGTACAAAAAGAACTTGGTTCAATGAGTGAAATAGGTAGAAGCATGAAAGACCTCCAAGACTTTTTAAAATCCCCTAAATTAAGGGGCAACATAGGAGAACAAGTATTAAAAGAACTACTTGAACAAATGTTGCCAAAAGACACATTCAAACTACAATACACCTTTAAAACAGGAGATATAGTAGATGCACTTTTAAAAGTTGATGAAGGCTATATCTCTGTTGATTCAAAGTTCCCAATGGAAAACTTTAACTATATGATGAAAGCTAAAACTGAAGAAACACGAGAATCTTTTAGAAAAGCATTCGCAAAAGATGTTAATAAACACATAAATGACATATCAAAAAAATATATACTACCAAACGAAGGTACATTAGACTTTGCTTTAATGTATATTCCAAGCGAAGCAATATATTATGAAGTAGTCGTAAATAACCCAGAATTAGGTGAATACTCCTCGTCCAAAAGAGTATTAGCAGTATCTCCAAACGTATTTTATTCATACTTAAAAGCCATATTAATTGGATTAGAAGGCAAAAAAATAGAATCAAAAGCAAAAGAAATCCTTTATGCAATTCGTGGAATAAAAGTTGATGCAGAAAAGTTCAATGATTCACTAAAAAAACTAACAAAACACGTATCAAACGCAAAAAATATGGCAGACGATGCAACATTAAAATACGAAAAATTAGAACGTAATATAGGAACATTAAACCAAATGGGAAATATAGAAGGAAAAGAGAATGAGGAAGTAGAAGCTCTAATATCAGAGAAATAAATTATTTAGTGCCCTCTTTACACATGTCAGTACTAATTGTTGCACTAGAAAATATAAGAAGCTTGTATAATATAGGGGCAATATATAGAACCTGTGAGTTCTTTGGTATAAAAACCATATATCTAATCGGATATTCTGGGATAGACGAAAGAGAACCAAATAAGATACATAAAAAATTACAAAAAACTTCTCTTGGAACAATAGACAAAATTCACACCGAAACATTTGAAACAACTCAAGATATTTTCAATAAATACAAAAACATAAAATTAATCACTATTGAACAAACAAAAAGCTCCATTCCCCTATCAAAATTAAAACTAAACACAAATAAAAAAGGAAAAATACTACTATTATTCGGAAACGAAGTGAATGTAGTACAAAAAGAAACTATCGAGAAATCCAATCAAATAGTAGAAATCCCAAGAATAGGAACACATAAATCGCTTAATGTAACAACAAGCTGTGGGATAATACTTTCTTATCTACAATTAGGAACATCAACGAACCCCCTAAATAAAAGTTTTCCTTTGGAATCGAACATTTCATAAACAGACTTTTTCAAAGAGTTATTAGTATCAAAAGCATCATTGTCCAAATCAAAAGTTGAACCGATATACCCGACCTTTCCTTCTTCATAAGTTTTATTAAAAGGATCTTCACTCAGCCAATCCTTACAACCATCATCATAAATTTTATATGAAAAACCATCTTCTAGAATTTTTATAGCATCTTCATCGGGAATAAAATGATACTTAACAGTTGAAAATCCAACCTTCTCGTTTGAATCGGTAATTACTGGACCATCTACTTTCATGGATCCATTATTTTCACGACTTTCAATAGCCGATTTACAATCAGGGATTAATACATCTCCAGAACTTATTACATTACCGTTTTTATCTTTTATCTCATAAGTTGATTCTTTTGTACTAGAATTCAAAAATATATTTTCAACTCTTACAATAATAGTATTATCACCTAAAATAGGATTATCTAAACTACCAGATAACAAATCAGAATCAGAAGAAAAGAATGCTCTATCAGTACAATTCCCTGGTCCGAGAACATATTCAAAACCACTACCATATTTAATACTAGCAGCCTCATTTAACCTAATATTGTATGAATACCAGACATAACCATTGCCAGCATCATTAATTACTGGATTACTAACAGTAAACGATGGTGTTATATTATTTTTAATCCCTCCATCCAAGGTACTTTCACGTATAAGTGGTGGATTGATATCACTAATCCCAGAACCTTCTTTTTGTTCAATTCTAGAACTCTTGTTGTTTTCAACTGAAGATTCCTCAACATGAATATTTTTATCAGGAGTTCTATCTCTAGACTTAAAGCGGAAAATAACTATACCAATATAAATAATAACGCTAACAACAAGAATCCCTAAAATAACAAATAAAACTTTTTGGTATTTAAACAAAATGTTTTTTAATTTTTTAAATTTCATTTCAATAACAGGTAGTACTTTCTTTATTACACCTTCTTTTTTTTCATTTTTATTCCATTCGAAGTTATTTTTCATGTTTTACTTCTAATAAAAAACCTTAATCTCAATAGGTACTGTTTAAATTGTTTTCATCTACCACTTTTTCACATCGATACAAAAGTTTAATAGCAGTATCAAGATCTGCCTTTGTATCAGAAAACTCACGTTCCATAGAAATTTTCATCCCATATAGAACATAGATAGCCAAAGACATTCCAACAAAAACAATAATAATCACAACAACTTTTATTCTATTCAATACACGCTTTTGTAACTTTGTCATTTCAAATTAAAAGCATAATCAACAACACATAAACTGGTCTGCATTTTGGAAACATAAATTAATAGGATTAAATTAGATATAAAAAGGGCAACAGTAAGATATACAAAAACACGCCTTAATATGGCACTCCAATCTCCGCTTTTACTCATAAAAATATTATACAACAATTGAAAGCTTTTTACTTATAAATCTCAAGTTCAACACGATTAGGCTGGGATACACGTATAATTCTATTAAGGTCATTATTTGAAAAATCCAACCCTGTACAATACATTTTAGTTGAATTATTAAAAGTATCAACTGTTTCAACTTCTTGATATCCAACACAACTACAAGTTACGTTTCTAGCACCATCTTCTGTTTTTGATAAACCAGAAACACCACATAAATGTCTAAATCCTAAAATATTAACAAGAAACAGAAGGGGGATTCCACCAAAAACAGCAACTAAAACAACCAACTTGGAAGGAGATTCATAATGCATACTAAATATAATTCAAATAAACACTTATTTCTTTACACCTCTTTTGTAACCGACGCCTGTTAATATTTTACTCTCATCTTCTCCGGAATTTTTAACCTCAACAATTGCACCATCAAACATCTTAATAACCTTAGTTGCATTAACTAGATACTCTAAATCATGGGTAACCATTAAAATTGTCTTCCCCATGTCCGTTGATAAGCCTTTTAACAATTGCATAATCTTCTGTCCAGATTCAAAATCAAGGTTCCCCGTAGGTTCATCAGCAACTATTATCGTAGGGTCATTCACCAATGCTCTTGCGATATCAATCCTTTGTTGTTGTCCACCAGATAATTCACTTGGGATATAATCTTTCCAGTCTTGCATACCAACTTGTACTAGAGAATCTAAAGCCTTATTCATAGCCTTGTCTTTAGGATACCCCAACAATAAAAGTGGAAACATTACATTTTCTAAAACTGTAAATGATTTTATCCAGTTGGATTGTTGATAAACAGTTCCAATATTATTCTTTCTAAATTCCGCCCTATCGTCTTCTGTTGTTCCTTTGTATAATTGATTCCCCAAAATAGAAACATCACCAGAATTTGGATGTTCAAGACCTAATATCACATGCAACGTTGTAGATTTACCACAACCAGAGGGACCAAATAAGACTGCGAAAGCACCCTTATCTATAGAGACAGAGATATCTTTTAAAACAGGAATATCCTGCTCCCCCACATGAAAGGACTTATTAACGTGCTCCAATTTTATTACGACAGAAGATTCTTTTTTCATAATATCTATATATTAATATTAACAACATACAGTAAGACTTCAAGTTCCTACAATTAAAATATCAAAAGAACGATAATTTTATAGAAGAATTTTATTCATATCTAAGAGCATTAAGTGCTGAAATTCGAGTTGCACGTCTTGCTGGATAGAATCCAGTTATCACACCTACAAACATCGATAAAAGCATAACAGATACAGTTAAAGAGAATGGAACATAAGAAACATTTATAAATCCAAAACCTGAATTAATGGCAATAATCGTTAATACAAGACTAACGATTTTCCCAGCCAAAAACCCTATAAAGATACCAAATGCACCCCCAAATACACCCATAATCATTGATTCAGTTAGAAACAATTCTTTCACCTCACTTGACTTCATTCCCATTGATTTCATAAGACCTATTTCTCTGGTTCTTTCTAGAAGTGAAACAGTTAAAGTATTAAACATTCCAAGAGAAGCAACAGCTAAAGCAACCGCACCAAGGACAGCAAAAACGATTCTAATCGTTGCAAATAACGAACTAACCCTATCAACGGTATCCGTTACAGATGTACTTGAAAAGCCCATGGCTTCTATCTTCTTTCTTATATCAGGCAAATCTTTATCTTTCTCAGAAACCAATTTTGCTTGCGAATAATTAACTATCCCCAATGTTTTCATATCAACAAATGGGACATAGAAATAAGGTATATCATCTTGTGGACTTACACCAACTATTTCATAAGTAACAAATTCTGATTCAGCCCTATTTGCTTCATTTCTTAATTTACCATTGATGACAAATGAAACATCAAATTTTTCACCAACCGCATTATCTTCATTTATTCCAAGGACCTTGAGAAATGCTCTATTAACTACCGCCTGTTTATATGCCTTATCACCAATTGGTATCTTCTGAATATCATTTTGCACGTCCTCTGTAAAACCTGCACCTTCTATTGTTACCCATCCATCTCCAGAATCAATAATATTTAATGAATCTGTCTCATCGCTTCCCCCTGCATTTGCAACAATCGGTTCTGTTGTAGATTCCTCAGGAAGTTTTGAATCCGAAATACCTAAAACTTTTGGTTTATAAGTAATGTTACTCAAATTAGTAGTAGTCATGTTAAGAACAGGGAAATACCCTTCTTTTCTAACTCCATAACCATTTTCTTCTAATCTCTTATATTCACCATCATCTCCTTTTTCCCAGATATAAACAGTTGCCTTTATCCAATCTGAACTTATATCTTTATCTTTTGAACTTGGAATATATTTTTCACCATAAACAAGCACCCCTCTTTGGTGCCCAACGTATCTTTTTGTATATCCGATAACCTCATCTGTTAAAGATGGCCCATTCCTAACTTTAATCCATTCATTTGGATAAATTGAAAACTCAACTTGATTTAATTCGTCACCAAGTTTCCTTTCACGTACGTCTGAAACTCCAGCTACACTCCCTGAATATTTGTTGTTTTTATCAAAAGATAATTCATTAGTATCAAATATTTTACCCTTTACCAACTTAACTGCTGATTGTTTCAGATACTCTGCAGTAACTCCATAAACAGCCATATCCGAAACCGAGCTCTTGTATTTTATCTTTCCTACAAGCGATATTTCAGGAAGGACATAACGGACATTTTGCACTGTTTTAAAGTCATTTAGAACTTTGTCATTAATAGTCAAGCTACTACCTGGTTGAGTAGACACATCAGCTTGTTTCATTTCATCAATCCTAGCTATTTTTGATGTAACAAGTTTTTCCAAACCAAATCCAAGAGATATAAGAAAAACAATAGTTGCAACACCAATAGACATACCACCGATTGTTATAGCAGTACGAGTTTTCTTAAACTTCATATTACTAAATGCAAGATCTATTAAATTTAGTCGACTTATAGATGTCGCTCCCCCTACATTTTTTGGAGTTGCTTTTTTATATAAAGAATTTGATACTTTTGAAAGGAAAAACCGCACTGATTTTGGGGTAAATCTAAACCTAACAAGCCCTTTAATAATTAAAATTAAAATGTATAAAAAAAGTACACTAATGAAGGATAGAAAGTGTGTTAAAGATTTAAAAAAAGAAATCCATAAAGAAGGAGTAAAGAAACTCTTCACTAATCTAAAGATCTTCATTATTAAGTTTTTTATAGCCTTTATAATTTTCATACTATTTATTTATCTTATTTAAGAAGCCAAAGGTATCACCCAAATTAACCATTACTAAATCAAGTGCATTATCAGTTGCCTTTGGAGTTATTGTAACGGTATCAATAGAAACTCCTTCATTTCCAATTTGATCTTTCCCAGATGCCACTAAATGATAAACTTTTGAAGGCGTAAGACCTGAAACAATAACCACGTGATTCAATGTTAAGTTATCATCTTCCTGAGTGCTTTGAGAATAATCAGAAGTTGCACCTTCTCCAAATTTAACCTGTGAGGTCGCAGGCTCATCAGTATCCCAAGAAACCATTAACTGAGCCTCTTGTCCATTGTCACCGACGTCTGTCGTACTTCCTTCAATTGATAAATTTGAGATTAAAGGAGGCCTTGTATCAGTTGCTGTAGTTAAGGCCTGAATATCGCTAACGGCTTCATTTCCTGCTATATCTCTTCCAGAGACAATGAGTGAATAGTTGGTATTTGCCTGTAAGTTTTTAATTAGCATTCTGTGTTTTCCACTAGTTAAGGCTACATTAACTTCGTCATTAGATAAGGAAGGGTTCCCCGTCGGATAATAAGTAATCACACTAGATAAATCCGTGTTCGTCTCCCATGAAACAAGAACCATTGGTTGCGCTGTCCCTTTAACCTCTTGAATTGTAACGTCGGAAATCCTAGGTCTTGGAAGTGTTGTAAAGTCAAGTATTGTTCCATCATATTCCTCCCCTTCTGAGTCTACAGTATTTATTTTATAGAAATACTTTGTCCCATCTTTTAATCCTTCTAAAGTTGCTGTATATGTCGTTTCGTTAGTAGAAGTTCCTATTTCAGATGTACTACCAAAAGAAGTTGATTCGCCATAATATATCTTGGCCAAACTTGAACCTGTCGTTGTGAATTCGAGGATTGCATCGTTTATTCCAATCTTTTTGGCAACAACATCTTTAACTGTAGGTGCAGGATCTGTTGTGAATGTATACTCTTGGCTTGTTCCAGTATTACCATCTTCATCAGTCCATTTTGCAACAAAATAATACGTTGTACCCGCAGATAAATTTGGCAAAGTAATTATATGTGACATAACGTGAACAGAATTAGAAACCTCTTCTGTAAAATAATTACCCGATGAAGTTCCATAAGCTATCTTTGAATCACATGTACGAGAAGTCGCCCAACTAATAGTAGCTTTCTTTGTGGTAATTGCAGAAACAGTAGGTTCAGCAACTAAAGGAGCTGGTACTGTAAACTTTCCATCTGGATACATTGAAACGACAGAAGAGAAAGCACCACAGTTGTTAGTATTATCACAAGCCTTAACTTTATAATAATAGACTTGTTGTTCAAGACTGGTGTCAACATAAGAAATGCCGGAGCTAGTTGCTACCTCTGAAAAGGAACTATTATCGATAGATCTATATATTTTATACTTAGAAATACCCGCCCCAACAGATTCAGGTTCTTCCCAAGACAATGCCAACTTCCAACTTTCAGTAGCCTTAACAGATACATCTGCAATATCAATGTTTGTTGCTATCCCAGGAGCTGCTGTATTTGCAGTAAAAAACACCTGAGACCTAAGATTTTCATCATCATAATCAACATTACCAGCCTCATCTTCAGCAACTACGTAGAAGGTGTTTTGCCCCGGTAATGTCGCAAAAGCTCCTGCAGGTAAGGAAGTATCTTCTGTTTCTGTTGTATTAACTGCAGTCGGAATAGCATTAATACTATAATGATATTTAATATTGTTTTCACTACCAAAATAAACAGCTGGTGCATCCCATGTGAATTCGAAACTATTAACAGTATTTGTAGATGGAGTTGCAATTAGATTTTGTGGTCGTGATGGAGGACCAGAATTATAATAATATTGGATTGGTTCATAGGCACTATAATTTCCAGCATTATCACGACTTCTTACATAAAAGGTGTTTTGTCCAGTTTGATAAGAAGGAACATCAGAAATTGTCGTTCCTGTTCCACATTGATCAGTTGACCAGATTCCAGAAGATGCAGCTGTTTTATAACAATAACCACTAATGCCTGACCCACTATCTGTTGCGCCCGTCCAAGAAAATTCAAAACTATCATTTGAAGAGTACCCAGATGGATCTACATCTAAATCACTTACAGCACCAGGATTCACATTGTCAAACGAATATGAAAATGCATCCCAAACGGTAGGATCAACGTTTCCTGCATCATCAACAGCTACTATTCTTAAGAAATATTCTGTACCCGATACCAATCCAGTTGGAGTATATTCAGAATCAGTAACAAAATCACCTTCTGTCTTTGGATCTCCAGCTGAGTTTGTACCAAAATAAACATAATACCCACTAATTCCCGATCCAGTAGGACCATCAGTGGCTCCATTAACCTCTTCTGCTTCTGGCCAATCAAAATAAGGGGCATCATATGGATTCCAATCTCCACTAGTTAATGTCTCAGACATGGCATCACTATCATAAGCAGTTAAAACCGTTGGATTCGAAGGGTTTGTATTATCTTGATAATAATTCACAGTATAGCTGTTTACAGTAGGAGACAATATACCATCACCACTAACGGCATCTATTTTTACTTGTAAATATCGATTCTTTGTGGAATTTATTTTAAAATAGTGTAAATTCCCATTAATCTTTTCATCTGATGTATCTGACCAAGCCGACCAAGTCGAATCATCACTAGAAGTTCTTGTAGACACACTCAAGCTTGTATTAGAGGCTGTAGAATAATCTAAAACAATATTTGCAAATCGATAAACAGAACCTAAATCATGAGATTCAGAGACATATTCACCAGACTCTTTAAATGATGAATTCTCTGTTTGCATTATGTATGTATACAAACCGTCATAATAAGTATTAGTTCCACGTCCAGCAATAACATACATCTTATTTACACCATCACTAGCGCCAGCACCTCCATAATAAATATTTGCAGGTGCATCAGCAATTGAACTCCAAGAATTATCAGAAATAGAATATTCATAACAATTAACAAGATTAGCACCACTACAAGCATACAAGCTGGATCCCCCATCTACCAAAAACCCATCATTGTAAACCCTATTTGGAAGGGGGCTAAGTGTTTCCCAGGTGTCTTGAGAAACATCGTATTTAAATAATGGATTTGGATTACTATTGTAGCCTCTTAGTGTATAAATATAACCATCTTTATACACTAAACCAGCTCCATAATTAAGGCCTTGCGGTGTATTAGCAAGAGTTTCCCATCTACTACCGGGAGCCCCT
>Ga0114931_10012032_pt1 | contig 10157 bp, 7 predicted proteins | sample 2SBtaG_FD_89579 | JGI IMG/M metagenome (GOLD analysis project Ga0114931, IMG submission 89579) | Deep subsurface microbial communities from Kolumbo volcano to uncover new lineages of life (NeLLi) - 2SBTROV14_V59a metaG | ecosystem: Environmental > Aquatic > Marine > Volcanic | place: Kolumbo... | reverse complement strand
CCAAGAAGAACGATACCAGATCAAGGCGCTGATGAAAGCAGGTCATAATCAAACAGAGATAGCCCAAATACTTGAACGCCACAAATCCACCATCAGTCGGGAACTCAGGCGCAACCGTGGCCGGCGGGGATACCGGCCCAAGCAAGCCCAGGAACTTGCCCTCAGACGCAGCCAGACGGTGCATAGTGCCAGAATCAGTGCGGCCCACTGGGGTCGGATTGAAGCGCTTCTGCGCCAGGACTGGAGCCCGGAGCAGGTCAACGGCTGGCTGGCTCGGGAAGAAGGGATTGCCGTCAGTCATGAATGGATCTACCAGTATGTCTATGCCGACAAACGCCACGGCGGCGACCTATACAAGCACCTGCGCTGCCAGAAGCCGCGCAGGAAGCGCTACGGCAGCCATGACTGCCGTGGACAGGTTAAGGACCGGGTCAGCATTGACGAACGGCCCGCAGTGGTTGAACGGCGCTCACGCGTCGGTGACTGGGAGGCCGATACTGTCATCGGTAAACCTGGGGGTGTCGTACTGGGTTACCTTGGCCGAGCGTAAGACGCGCCAGAGCATCCTGGCGCTGTCACCCGACAAATCTGCAAAGGCTGTCAAGAAAGCCATTACCGAGGCGCTCCAACCCCATGCGGCCCATGTTCACACCATCACCTATGACAACGGCAAGGAGTTCGCGCACCATGCAGAGATCACAAGCGCTCTCGATGCTCAAGGTTACTTCGCACATCCGTACCATTCCTGGGAACGTGGATTGAACGAAAACATGAATGGCCTGATCAGCCAGTATCTGCCAAGAGGCAAAAGCTTCGATTCACTGATCCAGGTTGATATCCAGTACATTATGAACAAGCTCAATAACCGACCCCGAAAATGCCTTGGATACAAAACCCCGAATCAGGTATTCTTCGGGATAAACCCACCTGTTGCACTAGCGAGTTGAATCCGGGGTGCTAAGTATGACGGTGCCAATCGGTTAAGTTTATGACTCGACGTATCAATAACATCTGGACGAAAAATGAGTCTTAGGTCAAATCGTCTCAGTGAGGAATATCGCACGGGCGAAAACGACCTGGTAAAGGAGTTTTATCGTCCTTGCCTACAGAATTCAGTCCGCTATGACCGTGCTGTAGGTTACTTTAGATCATCGGTTTTCTTGTTGGTGGGAGTTGACTTGATTGAATTTGCTAAACGAGGAGGAAAAATCCGTTTAATTTGTTCGCCATGCTTAACTGAAGATGATGCAAATTCTATAGAACAGGGTTATAGGTCAAAAAATGTTGCCTCGGACGAGATAATTCTAAGAGACATTGATCTGCTGCTTGGTAATCGAAGTATCGCAAAAAATACAGAGGCATTAGCGACATTAGTAAGCCTGGGCGTAATGAATATTAAAATTGCTTTTAAACCAGATGCGCAGGGAATCTATCATGAAAAACTTGGTTTGTTTTACGATGACGAGGGCGATTGTATCAGTATTAAGGGTTCCGTTAATGAGACGTGGAATGGCTGGCATGAACGAGGAAACTACGAAACATTAGATGTATTTTGTAGTTGGTTAGGAGGGAGAGATACAAGACAGGTTAACAGGAATAAAAAATATTTTGAGTCCTTATGGAACGGGGAGAATAAAGGTTTAGAGGTCCTAGAGTTTCCTAATGTTGCGAAAGAAAAACTTAGAGAATATGCAAAAGAGTCCTTAGATGAAATTAATCCTGACGATTTGGTGGACTATTTCAATATAGGAAATGATGTTGCCAAAAAAGAGATTGACGAGCACGGTGGTGTCAACATTAAGCGGACACCATTGCCCCATCAGTTAAACGCCATAGAAGAATGGAGAAAAAATAATAAGCGCGGAATCCTAGAGCATGCGACAGGTAGCGGAAAAACATTTACGGCACTAATGGCACTAAAAGAACACTTAGAACCAAGCGGTGTGGCGTTGGTTATGGTTCCGGATAAATTACTCCATAAGCAATGGGCCGAAGAAATCCGGAGCGAAATTGAAGGTGTTAAATTATTAAAAGCAGGCGGTGGACATAATAAATGGAAAAAAAATGATCGTTTGTATCATTTTACGTCACCGTTAGAGGGAGTTGGTAAGCGTGTGGTGTTATCTACTATGCAGACTGCACGTACAGACGGTTTCTTAAATGCACTGCACCAAGGCAATCATTTGATGGTGGTGGTAGATGAAGTGCATGAAATTGGCAGCACTCAAAACTCTAAGGCGTTAACCATAGAGTCAGGGCCACGTCTAGGTTTAAGTGCGACGCCAAAACGTTACGGAGACCCAGAAGGTACAGGTAAAATATTAGGGTATTTTGGATCCATTGTGCAGCCTCCTTATACATTAGTAGATGCAATTGATGAAGGCCGGTTAGTACCATACGAATATTACCCTAAAGCCTTGAGACTCAGCGCAGAGGAGTCTGAGCAGTGGGCTGAAGAAACAGATAAAATCGCAAAAGAATACGCACGTGCAAAACGTGATAGCAGTGGAAATCCCGTCATATCCACGTATTTGCACAATATGATTATTCAACGCTCGCGAATAGCAAAAAGGGCAAAAGCAAAGATACCGCTGGCTGTGGATATTATTAAAGAACAATATCAGCCAAGTGAGAGCTGGTTGGTTTACTGTGAAGACCAATACCAGTTGCGCGAATTAATGGATGCATTGAAAGAAGATGGCTTAGATCCGCTTGAATACCACACGAACATGGATGGTCATGCAGTCGCTTCTTTGCAGTATTTCAAAAACTTTGGGGGAATACTATGCTCAATAAAATGCTTGGATCAAGGAGTGGATATTCCGAAAATATCCCATGCAATTATATTGGCGTCGTCACAAAACCCAAGGCAATTCATACAGCGACGAGGTCGAGTGTTAAGGACCTGTGAAGGAAAATATAAGGCTGTTATATTTGACGCTATTGTTGTGCCTGTTAACCTGGAGTCTGAGCCGGAACAACTTTCATTGTTGAAAAGTGAATTCCAGCGAAGTATTCAGTTCGCAAAATCGGCACTTAATAGCAGTGCAGCCAACGAACTAATGTACTTGGCTATTCAGTTGGGTATAGATCCAGAAGAAGTGGGTTTGATTGATAGTGATGGTATAGAGGAAGAAGGCACTGATGACTGATGAGAAAAGTAACATACTGGCCGTCTTGTTGGATGTAAAAGAACGAAATAATCTAGAGATAGATGATCAATTGATAAAAGATTGCTACGACCTACAAAAAAAATATCAATATGATCCTAGCCGAACTACTTTAGAAAAAATGCGAGCTCTAGTTGAAGAAAGTTTAGAAAGCCAGCGCGGGTAAGGACGAGCATTAAAATTAAAAAATTAATCATACACAATTTTATGCCCTACAAAGGCGAGCAAATTATTGAGCTCCCGCAGCATGAAACGCAAAATGTCATGCTTTTATTTGGCGATAATATGCGTGGAAAAACAAGTTTTCTGAATGCGGTCCGATGGGGTTTTTATGGTGTCGCGTTAGGGCGCCATCTACGGGAAATCCCTAGAATAAACTTAATTAATACTGATGCTGCTGCTGAAGGCGATTGGCGCATGTCAGTTTCATTATTTTTTGAGCACGGCGGTAAGAATTATGAGCTAAATCGCCGTATTGAAAAACGAGAAAAAGCCAGTCATCCCCGCAACAACGCGGATTTTAAAGAAGACATTGGTTTGCGAATCCAGGGAAGTCCAGTAGAGGGAGGATTAATTAATAACGAAATTAATCAGGTTATGCCCAGGGAGGTGTAACGATTCTTTTTGTTCGACGGCGAGCTGCTACAAGAATATGAGAATTTGCTCATTGAAGAAAGTGAGCAGGGGAAAAAAATAAAGGAACATATTGAATCTGTGCTTGGGGTTCCCGCTTTAGTGCATGCGCGAGATGAATTAAAAGTCTTGCTGAAAGATGCACGAAATATTCAGCGTAAAGACGCGCAAAAAAGTGACGACCTAAAATCATTTGCGCAGGATCAAAAAATACTACAAGTCAAACTTGACAGTCTGGAGAGTGATCTAAATGATTTGAAGGAGCAAAAAGAAGATGTGCAAGAAAAGGTTGATGAGATTGATGACTATTTAAAAGGCACTGATGCTGTTCAGGCAAAAAAAATCGAAATAGAACGATTGAATACACAGATGGAAAATCACGAGGCTAGAATTGTTGAACATCAAGAAGAGGTTCAGAAGCTACTAAAGACAGCCTGGAAAGACGTGTTGGCAAACAGTGTCCAATATATTGTGGAGGATCTAAAGAATCAGAGGAATGCGCAGCAGAAAGAACTCCAAGAATCTGTTCGCTTGCATAGTAAGATAGATAGTTTGCGTGCTTCGCTAATAGATAATCAAGTGTGCGAAACATGCGGACAGGATATACCGGAAAGCATGAAACAGCCGCTACGCGATGAAATGGATGAACTGGAAGCGATTAAAGCGAATTATAATGTAGATTTTGAGAAAATGGCGGAACTTACGAAGCGAATCGAAGATCTGGATTTGATTCGTTCGGAAGGAGAGGTGAATAGAATTAGCACGCATGTCGATTCAATATCGCGCCATAAAGTGGAATTGACAACCGTTGAGAATGAACTAGATGACTTAGAAGAAGAAATACGAGGTGTTGATACTGATGAAATTATGCGTCAGAGGGAAAATAAGCAGAGATACGAAAGACATCTAGCGAGAATCAACGCGGATATAGAAGACGCTGAAAATGGGGTGGAACTTAATAACCAGAAACAGAAAAGAATATCTAAACTTATTGCGCAATCACAAGGAGAGCGTGGTTTATTAAGCACTAAACGGGTAGAGCGGTTGGAGCTGCTTGAAACGGTATTCGGAGAAGGTATCAGCCATCTTCGGAATAGTTTAAGAGGAGATGTTCAGTCATATGCTACACAAACATTTAAACGGCTGACTACGGAAAAAACCTACTCAGGATTACAAATTAATCAAAGTTATGGGTTGTCAATATTAGATCAAGAAGGAAGGGTTTTGAGTGAGCGGAGTGCCGGAGCAGAACAGGTGGTGGCTTTGGCATTAATTGACGGCTTGAATAAAACGTCGGGCAAAAATGGTCCGATTATCATGGATACTCCGCTGGGGCGTTTAGACCCTAAACATCGAAAGAATATCTTACAGTATCTTCCCGATATGTCGGAGCAAGTAGTTTTGCTTGTGCATGAAGGGGAGATAGATTCCCAGCGTGACACAAAAACTATCGCGTCGCGTATCGGAGCGCGTTATGAGATTAAGCGTATTTCTGCGACCCAGTCACGTATTGAAAAGGTTGTTTAGCGATGGAAGAGCCGCAACGTATTGGTTTATCAAAGGAAGCTAATAGCTATCTGGATGAGATGTTGGATGCGATTAATTCGGAAGTCGATAGTAGTAATGAAAAATTAATCAAGTTCGATTTATACCGCCTCGCTGTGGCTATTGGAGTTAAGAAGAACAAGAGGCCACCTGCTATAAAGGATAATACCGAGAGCTCGTTCAGGGTGGGCGAGTTAGACCCTGATAGAGCATTGTACATTGCCGTAGAAGCGGCAGATCTTCATGAGCAAGAAGAGCCTATTTATCGCATTGTGGAACGGTTGGCGGAGCAAGGTATTCGTGATTTCTATAAAGCTTACCGAGACAATATGGGACGTATTCCGTGGAATAAGATACTGGTCTAACTATGTCTGCACCAAAGTTGTATTTAATTTTAATTAGCGGCGATGAGGTTGCTAATACAATAACTTTTCGTGAACTAGATTCAGTTCAGGAATTATGGGGTAGTATGGATGCCAGTAGCGACACTGGGGTCGTCCACTGTGGTTTTGTACGACCCAGAATTAGCGGAAAAATAGAGATCCCAGATTATGCCCAAGGTAAAATACTTTACTCAGGTGCCGTTAAATGGGGGCTTCCAGATTATTTCAAAAGTACTAATCAGCCGATTACTTACCTATCGTTTAATAACATGGAAACACCATGTTACTTGGCATTAAACGAATGGGGATATGAATTACCACTTGATCAAGACGTTGAGTCCGATCAGCGGGATTCAAGCATGCTTATTAAGGATGAGGAAAATCTCAAAGACACTATATCAAGTGCGGCTCAGCAAGTGCTTAATGATGTAAACAATCGTCCGCTTAATAAAGAGGAAATCTATGCATTAATAATAGAGTCTAATTATTATCAATTTAATACACCTAAGCCAGTTCATGTTTTAGATGTAACGTTAAATCGTGAAACGTTAAATACAAAATATTCTAAAGCGGCTAATGTGCCGGTATTTGGTAAAACAAAGGATGGTCGCTATTTTCTGTTGGGAGATAGATCAATTGAGCCTAAGGGTTGGGTTCGCATTCTTTCCAATGAAGAGCCTGCATTATTTGAGCAGTTGCATGAACTGAGCGTATCAGATGATGATTGTTATCTCGCTAAACGTAGCCTACTAAGTGATAAGTTTAGGGTGTCATTAGATAACATACGATTCGACTTATTGAAAACAACCATTGACTTAGATAATCCACATGATTTGTTGCAAATAGCGCCACTATGGTTGCTTGACGAACACATTAAGAATATCGGTTTTTCCATTCGAGTTGTGAACGTTCTGTTAAGTACTGGAATCAGCAAAATGCAAGAATTGTCAGGGCTGAAAGTTAGTGAATTAGCGCGGCTGCCAAATATGGGGAAACGTTCGATTCGCGATATGTGTGAATCGATAATCAAAAAAGTGGCCAGCACTGGGGGGCATTTCGATAAATCGGTTTATTCTGAAACAGTGTCGGATGGGAGAGATGTTAAGGCGAGTTCTGAGATAGATTCAAATGCATTAGCAAGTCAAGTTGCGCAATTACCTTTGAGGCAGCATTTAGATCGGACATTAGATGAACTTAGTGAAGTAGATAGACTGGTGCTTCACGGAAGACTTGGCTATAAAGGAAAAGTGTTAACACTAGAGGAACTAGCAAATAAGCTAGATGTTACGCGAGAACGTATCAGGCAGAGGCAGAAAAAGTACGTTGAAAAAATAATCGCAGAAGAATATTGGGACGACGTGATAGGTGCTCGTGTAGGCCAACTGCTTTTTGATCGTACCGAGCCTCTCGTTCTAGAGTTGCTAGAAATCGAAGATCCATGGTTTCAAGGTTTTTCAGGCAAAAATTATACTTATTTAGCAAACGTTATACAGATGTTTTCGGAAAATGCGATACAGGTAATCAATGCGGAAAGAAGGAATGTTATTACAAGAATAAGTCAAAAAGCATGGGATCTACTTGTCCGCGACATAAAAGCAAGTTTGAAGCAAAAAGCAAAATTGAAAATATGGACTCGCTCAGATGTAAATCAATATATAGAGTCACGCCTTTCAGAACATAGTGCAAAAGAATTGTCGCCATTGATTCAAGAATCTGTTGGTGAGTATCTTCAGTACGAAGACGACCAACCAGACGCAGTTTTAGTTGCATACGGAAAATCTGCCGAATCAGTGATCACGGCGGTTCTGTCGCAAGCCGATGAACCGTTGCACTTCACAGAAATAGCGAATAAAGCTTCTTCATTGTTGGGTAAGCCGGTAGATGTGCGTCGCGCCCATAGCGCACTGGCGAGAAAGGGGGTTTGGTTATTTGATAGAGGGACATACGGGTTAATTGAACATTGTCCACTACCTGAATCGAAGCGCTTAAGTATTCGTAATATGGTAGAGAGTTTGCTGTACGAAGGGCCAATAAATAAGCAGTGGCATTCGAAAGAAATAATTGAGCAATTAAATGATAGATGCTCAGATATACCAGGTGAGCTAGACCCCTATGTGCTGAGGATGTGCATCGAAGAATCGGACAAAATAAATTTTTTGAATCGTATGGTCTGGGCGCGTTCAGATTCTGGCTTGAATGTAGAAGATAGAGTTGGTGTTGCCGAAGCATTTATACAAATCTTGGAGGAGGCTGGTGAACCATTAAGCGGGCAGGAACTAAAAGACAGGCTATCTGAGACTAGGGGTGTTGACGAGAATATGCAAATACACCCTAATGACCGCTTGGTGGCCGTTGGAAAAAATATTTGGGGATTAAGTGAGTGGGTTGAGTAGGGTCAGTCATGAATGGCTAAAAAGTTTCTAGATATTGTTAAAGAGCAATTGGATGAAGTAGATCTGGAGGTGCAGCTTGCACATTCTCTAGCTCCCCATAATAGGCAATTTCTACTGGCACCAATGGACTGAGCTTGCTGAAGAATGTGGAGGCATGAAGGAGGCATGTGAATGGTTTGTGCAAGAGACTCTTCTCGACTTTAGTGTGGAGGCATTATTTAAGGCAAAAGAAGACTTGTTTGCCATGGCTCAGGATGATGATTCAGAGGAGCATGAAAATATGGAATCAATGAGGGCGATCGAGCCGAATTCAAGTGAGGCCTACATAGCAGCATGTGCGGTAGTCATGGTATGTGACAACGAACTTGATGAAAGTGAATTAACGGAATTAATCAAAACAGCGATAAAGTCAAAATTGATGATCAAAGTGGTCGAGACGCTGGGCCAAAATATCAAGGAAATAGACGGGTCATTAACAGATCTCACGGCAGAAGATTATAAAAATGTGATGTCTCAACTAGAGACCGCTAATGAAGAGGAATCTGATGATGTAGAAGATGAGTTCAATACCTTGCTTGAAGAATTCGATGCTCAAGCGGCTCTGGCAGTTATTGCGAAGGTCAAAAGTGCATGGGGCGAGGCGCAGGAATCCGATGGTGAATACGAACTGCTGGATATTCTTGCTGACAAGATTGGCCCGGAATTGTCCTCGTTTGTGCTGAGCTCGTGCCTGGATATCGCGAAGGTTGATGGTAGCTTGCAGGATGAGGAACAATTCGTCCTGTCACACTTGGCCTCAAAATGGGGGCAAGAAGACTACCTCTGCACAATTCTGCAGGCCTTGACCGACAGGTCATGGTCGATGCTAACAGTGGCGGGCAGGCAGATTCTGATTCCATCTGATGATGAAGAGGAGGTAGAAGAGGATGTAAGGGAGAAGCAGCCTGTGGTCTCGGAGTTATGGCAGGCTATCCTGACGAATGAGGGTCAAAAGGCTATTGAATTAATCCAGGGCGGCGTGCCGGTCAACGAAATGATCGATTTCAACAGTGAGGTTTGCGATATTTCGCCACTGATGGTTGCCGCTGAGAAATTCGATGAAAAACTGGTAAAAGCACTTATCGACGCGGGAGCTGATATCAACGCTAAGGCCTGCGTGGGTTATGTGCCACTTACCTGGGCGCTGAAGGGCGAGAATCTCGATAACTTCAGATTACTGCTTGCCGCCAGCGCGAATCCGGATCCGCTGGAATCCGGAGAAGGTGATTTCTCGCCACTTTCCATGGCCGCGCGCCATGGCCTGGTCGTAGCGGTCAAGGAACTGATCGGGCTGGGTGTGAATGTTAACTGGGTTAGCGAAGATGGTGCGGATGCTTTAAAAAGTGCCGTAGTGCATGGCAATATGGCATGTGTCGAATTATTGCTTGATGCGGGAGCAAACCCTGCCTCTTTTGATAATGAAGGGTTTTCACCAATTCATAACGCAGCAGATGAAGGTCATCATGATGTAGTAAGAAGACTGCTGGATGCAGGCGTAGACGTGGATTTGCGCGTCCAGGGTTCGTCTGAAGGTGAAGGGGCTACAGTGCTGCACCGTGCCTGTTCAAAAGGTGATCTCGGTCTTGTGAGAATACTTGTGGAACGTGGTGGTAATGTAAATACTGTCGCAGCCGATTTCTCAATTCCACTTTCGGCCGCTATTACAGATGGTGCTGAAAATTCAGAAGATGCTTCAGACCTCATCCTTTATCTCATCAAGCAGGGTGCAGAGCCAGATATAAGGACGCTATTAATTTCTATGCAGACGAAACTGCCCGTTCCAATATTTTCTATTATGTTGAAAAAATTATTACCAGAAATGGATTCACCGTTGCCATTCGAATCGGGTGAAATTGAAAAGGATGATATTGTCAAAGCCTTTTCGTACTTTTTAAGCGAAGAGACGGATATGAGGCGGCGTAATGATATTCAAAAGATCCTGGAGGATGCGGGACTTGATATCCTGCCGATGAAGGAAGGTGATGGCGATATAT
>Ga0114931_10012031_pt1 | contig 10157 bp, 6 predicted proteins | sample 2SBtaG_FD_89579 | JGI IMG/M metagenome (GOLD analysis project Ga0114931, IMG submission 89579) | Deep subsurface microbial communities from Kolumbo volcano to uncover new lineages of life (NeLLi) - 2SBTROV14_V59a metaG | ecosystem: Environmental > Aquatic > Marine > Volcanic | place: Kolumbo... | reverse complement strand
CGCCTACCTGCGCAGCATCCGGCGCTTGGGGACCGATCTGCGTGCCGCGGGGATCACCGCCCCGGTCGTCCATGTCGACCACCACCTGGCCCATGCGCAGCAGGCCTGGCGCTTCGGGCCCTCGCAGCGGGCGGCGATCCTGACAGCGGACGGGATGGGGGAATGGACCTCCGCGGCGGCCTGGCGGGTCGAGGACGGCCGCCCGCGTCCTCTCATGCACAGCTGCTATCCACATAGCCTGGGCAAGGTCTATGCCGCGGTGACCCAGCACCTCGGCTTTCGTCCCGACGCGGACGAGGGCAAGACGATGGGACTGGCGCCCTACGGCCGGCCGGACCTGATCGAGTGCTTCCGGGAATTGCTCGTCCCGGATCCGCGGCGGCTCTTCCGGGTCCGTCTCGACGCCTTCGCCTATCCCTGGGGCGCCACGCGCATGGGCGGCCCGGAGTTCGAGACGCGCTTCGGCCCGCCCCGGGATCCCCGGGCCCGCATCGAAAAACGCCACGAAGACCTCGCGCGCGCGGCACAGACGGCCCTGGAGGAGACCGTCCTCGCGATGGCGCGCCGGCTGGCCGAGGAGAGCGGGGAACGCCATCTGGGGCTCGCGGGGGGGCTCTTTCTCAACTGCGTCTTGAACGGCCGGCTCGCCCGGGAGGCGGGCTTCGAATCGCTCTTCATCTTCCCCGCCGCCGGAGACTCCGGCGCGGCCGCGGGGGCGGGAGCCCTGGTCGCGGGGATGGATCGTGCGCCGCTCGCACACGCCTTCCTGGGGGACTCCTTCGACGACGCGGCCATCGAACGCGCCCTGGCCGGCAGACCCCACCAGCGGGTCAAGGACCCGGCCCTGGCCGCGGCCCGGGCCCTCGCGCGCGGCCGGCTCGTGGGCTGGTTCCAGGGCCGGATGGAGTTCGGGCCCCGGGCTCTCGGCGCCCGCTCGATCCTGGCCGATCCCCGCGACCCTGGAATCAAGCAGCGGCTCAACGCCCGGGTGAAGTTGCGCGAGGCCTTCAGGCCGTTTGGGCCCGCGGTCCTCGAGGAGAGCGCGGACGACTGGTTCGAGCAGGCGGCGAGAAGCCCCTACATGCTCCTGACCTTCCAGGTGCGTCCCGCGGCGCGGGAAACGATCCCCGGGGTCACCCACGTCGACGGGAGCGCGCGGGTGCAGACCGTCTCCAGGAGCGGAGAGCCCCGGGTTTTCCGGCGCCTCCTCGAAGCCTTCGGCAGCCTCACGGGGGTACCGGTCCTGCTCAACACCTCCTTCAACCTGGCCGGCCAGCCGATCGTGCGTACCCCCGCCGAGGCTCTCGACTGTTTCGACCGGTCCGGGCTCGAGCTTCTGGTGCTGGGGGATCGGCTGCTGGAAAAACGGTATCCTTCCGGGGCCTTATGACGGTCGACCAGGTCGTGGTCCTCGTCGTGCTGGCCGGAGCGTTCGCGCTCTTCGTCAGCGAGGCCCTGCCGCTGGGGGTAACGGGTCTGGGAATCATCGCCGTGCTCGGCCTGGCCGGGACCCTGAGCCCGCCCCAGGCCCTGGGCGCTTTCGCCAGCCCCGCGGTGGTGCTGGTGGGCTCGCTCTATGTTCTCTCCGCGGCGCTCATCCGCACCGGAGTCGTGGCCACGGTGGAGGATCGCTTCGTGCGCCGGGGCCGCGGGTCCGAGGGGCGGCTGCTGGTCACGGCGACCCTGGCGACCACGCTGGCCTCGATGATCCTCAACAACACCTCGGTGGTCGTGCTCATGCTCCCCCTGGCCCTGGGCGCGGCCCGCACGCTCAAGCTCCCCCCCAGCCGCCTGCTCATGCCCATCAGCTTCGCTGCGATCCTCGGGGGAACGATGACCCTGATCGGGACCTCGACCAACGTGCTCGTGGCCGATCTCGCCCGCGATGCGACCGAGATCCGGTTTTTCGACTTCCTCCCCATGGGGGCCGGCTTTGCCGCGGTGGGTCTGCTCTACATCTGGCTCGTCGGCCCGCGCGCCCTGCCCTCGCGGGCCACGGTCTCGTCGGTGACCCAGGGCCGCACCTTCGAGTACGTCACGGAGCTGACCGTCCGCCGGGGCAGTGTCATGGACGGCCTGAGTCTCGAGCAGCTCTCGCGGCGGGTGGGCGGCCGGGTGCTCTTCCTGCAGCATCTGCGGGGGGAGGAACTTCTCGACGTTTCGCGGCGCGACCAGCGTCTCGAGCCCGGAGATGTCGTGGTCCTGCGCGCGGCCCCGGACACGATCGTGACCATGCGCCGCGACCTGCGGATGGACACCCTCGCCGGCGGTGAGGGAGGCGACCTCTCCCTGCACAAGACGACCTTCGCCGAGATCGTGGTCACGCCCACCTCGCAATTCGTCGGGCGCACCCTCGGCAGGCTCGGTCTGCATCGCACCTTCGGCGTGGTCGCTCTGGCGCTGCAGCGGCGCGGCGCGCATCTGCGACGGGGTATTCTCGACGTTCCGCTGCGGGTCGGCGACGTGGTCCTGATCCAGGGGGAGCCGGAGCGCATCGAGGGGCTGCGCGGCGGGGCCGGCTTCCTCCTGCTCGTGGGGGTGGACGAGCAGGCGGTGCTGCGCAGGCGGGCCCCGGCCGCCATCGCGGTGCTCCTGCTCTTCCTGGTCTTCGCCGCCACCGGCGCCGCGGACCTTCCGCTTCTGACCGTGGGCGCGGCCGTGGCCTGCCTCGCCGCGGGATGCCTCTCCCTCAACGGGGCGATCCGGGCTGTGAACTGGAACGTGCTGGGTCTGCTCGCCGGCGCGATCGCGCTCGGCTACGGCCTGGGACATACCGGCCTGGCCGCGTGGGCTGCCGGGGTCATGGTCGGCGTGACCCGCGACCTCGGGCCGGTCGCGGTGCTGAGCGCGATCTATCTCCTGACCGCGATTGCCACGGAACTGGTCTCGAATGCCGGCGCCGCCGCCTTGATGGTCCCGATCGCCCTGGCGGCCGCGGGGGAGATGGGGGTCAGCGTGCGTCCCTTCGTCTTCGCGGTCGCCTTCGCCGCCTCGGCCTCCTTCTCGACACCGGTCGGCTACCAGACCAACGCCCTGATCCTGGGACCGGGCGGCTACCGGTTCCGCGACTTCATCCGCTTCGGCCTGCCGCTGCAGATCCTGCTCTGGATCTACGCGTCGCTGGCGCTGCCGTTCTTCTTCCCCTTCTGACTCCGGCGCGATCCAGCAAGCTCTGGTAGGCCTCGCAGGGGGTCCAGCAGCCGGGGCAGCGCTCCTCCACGACCTCGCTTCGGGCCTCACGCGCGCGGGCGCCGGCCAGGACCCGCCCCAGGTCGTAGCCGGCTTCCCGCAGACCGCCCAGGGGACGATCGTAGATCGAGCAGGGGTAGGCGATCCCCTGGGGATCGATGAAGACCGACGCGCGCAGGGCGGCGCAGGGCACCGGGGAGCGGCCGCTTTCCAGATAGGCGCCGATGCGGCTCAGGTAGGCGCGTTCCAGCAGCGCCACGGGTCCCAGTCCGCGCCGCCGGTGGCGCTCCAGGGTGGCCAGAACGGCCGGGGGAGGGCGCGCGTTGGTCCCCAGGTTGCGGTAGTAGTGCCCGCTTTCCATGCCGAGGTTGAAGTGGATGTCGCGCGCGTGGATCCCGGGCACCTTGTCCCGGGCTGCGGCGATGGTCTCGGCGACCACCGCGTGGTTTTCCGCAAAGAGCGTCATGCCGAAGTAGGCGCGGACCCGGGGCAGGCGAGCCTCGCGCAGGATCCGCATCGCTTCGCAGGCCCGGTCGTGCGCCCCTTCGCGCCCCCGCAGTCGGTCGTGCAGGGCGGGCGGGCCGTCCAGGCTGATCGTCACCAGCACCCGGCGCACGCCGCTTCGTACCAGACGGCGGCAGGCGTCCAGGGTCCGCTCCGGGAAATATCCGGTCGTCGGGAAGTCGACGAGGTAGAGCCCCGGCATCCGGGTGGTGAGGGACTCGAGGATCTGGGGCAGATCGGGGCGGAGGAAGATCTCGCCGCCGCTCAGGTTGACCCAGGCGGTATGCGGAGCCGAGGCGAAGACTCGGTCCCATTCCTCCGCGCGCATTTCCTCGCGAGACGGAGTCTTCCAGATGGAGCAGAAGCTGCAGCGCGTCGGGCAGCTGCGGGTCAGGATCAGGGTCAGCTTGTAGGGCAGCCCCCCGCGCGCGGAACCCCGCCGGATCGCTCCTAGGAGATTGGCCAGGCGCTTCACTCCCGGGCCACCTTCCGCCGCAGGTCCTTGAGCTTGAGCTGCTGGTTCTCGGTCAGGCGGCGGGACTCGAGGTAGGCGAGGGTGCGCTCGGCCTCCTCGCGCCAGCGCTGGATGTGGAAGCGTTCCCAGAGCAGCGCCGCGGCCTGAGCCGCCTGGAGCAGGTATCCGTTGGCACCCGCCGGGTTCTCCCGCGCCGCCTGCCGGTAGAGACCGGCGGCCTTCGCCAGGCCGTACTTGTCGAGGCCCGGTTCGGGCAGGATCGCCCGGTAAAAGACGGCCTGGGCGCGCAGGTAGGTGGTCCAGCCGCCGCGGGCGCGGTCGACCTCGGCGAGCATCGCGAGCACCGCATCGAACCCTTTCCGCGCCGCGGCGGGATGGCTGGTCCGCACGACGATGGAATCGCAGAGCCGCAGCCGGGCCCGGTCGAGGGTCGGGTCCACGCCGTAGCGGGTTTCGAGCAGATGCAGGGCCTCCAGGCCGACCTTGATGGTCTTTCCCACGTTGGGATTCGCCGGTGTGGCCAGGGCGATCGAGAGACGCACGAGTCGCTCGCCCACGTGACGCAGCTCGCGGTCGATCACCCGGCCCAGACCGTGCCGCATGTTCTCCCAGGCCTGGTTGTAGTTGTTCATCGCCGCCCGGTAGGCCTTCCGGTAGCGCCCGCTCGCGGCCTCGTGGGCGAGGCTCCATCGGCCCAGCTCGAAATCGAGATCCCCGAGCTCGACCAGGGCCTGGGTCCGCTCATCGAGAGGGGCGTTTTTCAGGTACTTCAGATAGAGTCCTTCGGCCTGCGTGCCGTAGGCCACGCCCATCGCGGCGTCCCCGGCTTCGAGAGCATCCAGGGCCCGGCTGTTGGCCAGGGAAGCCTCGGCCCAGAGGAGCATGGTGCTCCTCGGCCGCACCCGTTTTCCCGCGGCGATCAGGCTCGCGTCGTCACGCCAGTCCCCGATCCGCACGATCGTCAGCGCTCCGAGGAGCACCAGGAGCGCGGGGACCGCCGTCCGGGCAACGCGCACCGGAAGCCGGACGACTCCCTCCACCGCGGCGAAGGAGATCCCCATCAACGGCAGGTAGAGAAACCGGTCCGCGGTCGGCACCTTCAGGGGCACGATGACGTTGCTCACCGGAACGAGCGCCATCAGAAACCAGGCGCAGCCGAGGCGGCTGCGCCGCGTGCCGAACCGCAGCCCGGCGCAGAGCAGGACCAGGACCAGCAAGCCCGCCAGGACGGGCGCCGCGAGAAAGGACTCCTGCACCGGGACCCGGGCGTCGAAGGTGGGGCCGAAGGGAAACAAGATCGTCGCGGCGTACCATCCGAGTCCGGCGAGCATCGTGCGTACCGCGGCCAGGTGCGATCCACCCAGCGGCTCGGGAACCTGGCGCATCGCGGCGCCGACGTGCGCCCGCCAGAAGAGAAAGGCGACAACCAGCAGGAGCCCCGCGACCGCGCCGCGCCAGAGCGCCGCGGACCGCAGGCCCCGGCGCAGCCGGTCCCGGCGAAAAAAGAAGTCCCAGGCCAGCCAGAGGCCCGGCACGACGACCGCGTGCTCCTTGGAGAAGAGCGCCAGCGCGAGGGCCGCCAGGGCGGCCCACCCGTGGTCCCGGGCATACAGGAGCATCGCCAGGAGGACGAACACTCCGCAGAGGAGGTCGCCCAGCGAGCAGATCCAGGCGGTCGTCTCGACGGTGGCTGGGTGCAAGGCGAAGAGTCCGGCTCCCGCCGCCGCCGCCCATTCCACGACGCCGGCCTGGAGGAGCAGGAGCATCAAGAGCATCGCGCAGGCGGCGTGGAGCAGGATCGATACGATGTGGAAAGGCTTTGGCCGCTTCCCGAAGGCCGCGTGGATCAGCGCGAAGGTAAGGGTACGCAGGGGGCGGTAGATGTTGTCGGTCGGGTGCTCGGCGCTTGCCGTCGTGGAGAGGTCGGTGAAAAAGCGGAGCGGATTGCCCAGGTGGTCGATCTGCTGGTTGGCCACGACGAAGCGGCTGTCGTCGTACCAGAGGAAACGCCCCTCCCCGGCCCGCAGATGCCCCAAGAAGGCCGCCAGACCCACGAGCAGCAGCAGCGTCCTTCGACGGCTCATGCGAGCCTCGCGCCGGCGGCCCTGCGCACCAGGCGCAGGGCGGCGTCTGCGACGGGGTCGACCTCGATCGCCTGGATGCAGACCGGGTTGCGGCAGCGGCTGGTCTTGTAGTTGAAGTTGGTGATGCACGGGCTGCAGGGCAGCGCCGCGTAGAAGGAGACGCTGCCCTTCGAGAGCGGTCCGTAAAGCTGGGGGGAATTCGGCCCGAAGAGCGCCACGACCGGAGTGCCGAGGGCCCCGGCCAGATGGACCGGTCCCGTGTCGTTGGAGACCACGACGGCCGCGCGCGCGAGCAGCGCGACCAGATCGTCGAGATCGAGCTTGCCCGCAAGATCGACCAGTCTGCGCTCTGCGGCCTCCGCCACCTCCCGGGCCAGCTGCCGCTCCCGGTCGCCGCCGGTGAGCACGACGCAGGCTCCGGCCTCGTCCACCAGCCGGCGCGCCAGCAGGCCGAAGCGCCGGGTGGGCCAGCGGCGGCCGGCGAAATTGTCGCCGGAGCCGGGATGGAGGACCACCAGCGGTCGGTCGGCGGCCCGCCCGCCGAGGACCCGGTCCACCACGGCCGCGGCGCGGGAATCCACCCGCAAGCCGCCGGGAACGTAGGCGCGCCGGCGCACCCCCGCGGCCCGCGCCAGATCGAGAAAGCTCTCACCGGTGTGCCGGGTGTCGTCATACCGCACGAGAACGTGGGCGAGCTCCCCCCGCCGCTGGCCGGCGGTGTCGAACGCCACCACCTGGCGTGCCCCGGCGGCGAAGAGCAGGAGCTGGGAGCTTCGCAGGAACTGCTCGAAGTCCAGGGCAAGATCGACGTGCAGCCGGCGCAACCGTCCGGCCGCGGAAAGCAGGTCGAGCAGACAGAGCGCCATGGGCTGCATCCGCACGGTCAAGACCCGATCCGCCACGGGCGAAAAGAGCCGGCGATTGCGGGCGAGGGTCACGACGGTCAGCCGCGCGCCGGGATAGCGTTCCTTTAGGGTCTCGAGAACCGGAAGGATCAGGGCGGCGTTGCCCGCTCCCCAGAACTTCACGACCGCGATCTCGCGCACCCGACCGAGGACGCGATCCTCCCCCACGAGGTCCCCCAGGACGCGCAGGGGGCGCAGGAGGCGCAAGAGCAGTCCGCCCGCCGCGCGGTCGAGGAGCTTGGCGGCCGTGGCGCTCACGGGCGGACCCCCAGCCGCCCCAGGACGAGGTCGAGCTCGGTATGACAGTTCCAGTGGCAGGCGCGGCAATTCTCGAGCGCGTGCCGAGCCCGGTCGTAACGGTTCGAGCGCCAGAGGCGGCCCAGTCCGCCCCGCCCCACCGCGCGGCCCGCGGCATGGAGCGGCACGCAGGGAAACACCGACCCGTAGCAGTCCACGACGAGGGAGCTCTTCGGCGCCAGGCAGGCGATGGGCCGGGGCTCGGCCCTCCAGGCGCCCTCGAAGAGCGCCAGATACTCCGGCGAGTTCTCGATCAGGGGATCGTGGCGGGCCCGGTCCGCGAGTCCCCGGGCGGCCTGCGCCTCTTCGACCGGAGCCACCGCGGCCTCGGGAAAGGTGTGGACCGGGAGAAAGCCGACCCGGTCCACGCCCAGGTCCCGGGCCCGCTCCAGCAGCGCCCGCGCCCGGCCGGCGTTGGCGCCGCCCAATGCGCAGGTCAACGCCACCCTGGTCCTTGCCCCGGGCAGGGCGCAAAAGCGCGCCGCCGCGCGCAGGACCCGCTCGAACGAGCCCTTGGCTCCCCGCAACCGGTCATGGGTCTCGGCATCGGGCCCGTCCAGCGAGAGGTTGACCGAGTCGAGGCCGGCGGCAAAGAGGGAACGCGCGCGCTCCGGGGTGACCAGAGTGCCGTTGGTGTTGAGGTGGGTCAGCAGGCCGCGGCGGGCCCCGTGGCGGATGACCGCTTCCAGGTCGGCCCGCAGGAGCGGCTCGCCTCCGGTGATCCCGACCCCTAAGGTCCCCAGGGCGGCCAGCTCGTCGAGGATCCGCAGCAGGCCGCGGGTCGAGAGCTCGCGCCGGCGGTCTCCGCGGGAGGGGAGATCGCACATCGCGCAGCGCAGATCGCAGCGGTAGGTGACCACCAGGGTTGCGAGCAAAGGTCGCGGATTGCCGGCCCGCAGTCCCGCCAGCGATGCGCCCGCGCGCAGGAAGAACCCCAGGTCCCCCCGCGCCAGCCGCCGCATGGCCAGATCCAGATAGACCCTCCTCATTTCTCGAACCTCGGCCCCGCCACCGGCGAGGAGTACTCCCCGCACTCGCGACAGAGCGCCGGGAACCGCCGCCGGAAATGCGCCCGTCGAAAGGCCTGCATCTTCTCGTTGTTGAGGATCACCTGCAACGGCGCCTCGTCGATGTGGCCCACGACCGCGTCGCCCTCGGGGTCGGCGCAGCAGACGGTCACGGAGCCGTCGGCGAGCACGACGAGGCTGCCGCGGCTCGGCTCCCGGCACGGATTGCGCCGCCTCCGGCGCACGAACTGCGGGATGGCCTGGATCCGGTCCGCAAGGCGTTGCCAGTTCCGGCGCAGCTCCCGCCACCGGGAACGCGTCAGGTCGTTGACGACCATCGAAACCTCGATCACGAGACCGCTTCCGCGCTCGTCCCGCATCCGCCGGAGCCGCCCCAGGTTGCGGCGCAGGGGCTCCAGTTCGATCCCCCGGATGCGGCGGTGGGTCTCCGGATCGCCGTCCACGCTCAAGGTCAGACGCGCAAGCCCGGCGTCGAGCAGGCGCCGGCACCAGGTCTCGTCGAGCAGGGTGCCATTGGTGGTGATCATGGTCCGCACGCCGCGCGCGGCGGCGGCGGCGATCATCTCCGGCAGCTCCCGGACCAGGAGCGGCTCACCCCACTGGAAGAGCAGCAGGAACTCCAGCTCGGGATTGCGATCGAGAAAGCGCAGGAAGGTCTGGAGGTCCTGCCGGCGTTTCGCGCGCTTCATCCCCCGGTTGACGGGGCAGATAGTGCAGGCAAGGTTGCAGGCGTTGGTGACCTCGAAGTTGGCCGAAACCAGCCGGTAGCCGCGCACCCGGCCCAGCCGGAAGCGCGCCTCGTTCGCAAGCGCCCGGGACGCCGCCCGCCAGCTTCCGTACTTGTCGGCGATGAGGCGAGCCAGCTCGGGCCGGCGCAGGTAGAGACGCGCCACCAGCGGCGCCAGCCAGGCTCCGGGCGCAAAAGAAGGCCGCCGGCTCGAGCCGGCGGCCTTGGGTGTCGTATCCGCTAGAAGTCCGCGCACTGCTACGGCGTGAAGCGCACGCGCACCTCCGCCACCGCAGGAACTCCTTCCGGCGCCGTGTCGATGTTGCCCAGGGTGTTCTCGATCACCCCCGGCGTCGCCGGGTCGTCGGCAATCGGCAGGTTGGATCCCCCCGCGGGCGCGAAGTTGTCCAGGAGGAAGGCTTCGTTCCCCAGAAGCGACAGGTCGAACACGATCCGCACGCGTGCGAAGCGATTCCCCAGGGCCGGCGAGTTGGCCGGGATGAGGAATCTGGAATCGAACTGCGGCGCGCCCAGAGTCGCTCCGGTGTTCATGTCGTAGTGCTCGCCGGCCTCGATCGTGAAGCCCTTGGGCTGGATCAGGTTTCCGGTCACCGGGTCCTCGGTGGAGAGATCCGGAAGGCCGCCGGGTCCGGTCGGCGCCACATCCAGGAAGACGCGGATGGGCCGCAGGGAGGGCGTGCCCACCGAATAGGGGAAACGCGGCGCGTTGGAGAGGATCCGGATCGAATCGTAGGAGACTGCGTCGGAAAGCGTGTCGAAGAACTCGGTCACGATCTGGCTCTTCGTGAACATGGGTTCCCGGGCCTCGTCCCCCCAGGTGGTGAGATTGATGACCACGGTGCCGGTCATCTCGTTGAGGTCCTGGATGATCGCAGCGTCCGCGACAGGATCGAGGTCCGCGATTCCGTCGCCGTCCAGGTCCCGGTT
>Ga0114931_10012030_pt1 | contig 10158 bp, 11 predicted proteins | sample 2SBtaG_FD_89579 | JGI IMG/M metagenome (GOLD analysis project Ga0114931, IMG submission 89579) | Deep subsurface microbial communities from Kolumbo volcano to uncover new lineages of life (NeLLi) - 2SBTROV14_V59a metaG | ecosystem: Environmental > Aquatic > Marine > Volcanic | place: Kolumbo... | reverse complement strand
TCGGCGCCATTGGCGATTTGCTCCCGTACGGCTTTGCGACATTCATCCGCTCCGTCGACGATCTGAACGCCCTTCGGCAACGTGAGCTCCCAGGAATAGTCGGACGGGCCGTAGCGGCCTGTAATACTCAAAGCGCGTGTCGACACCCACATGCGCGGACCCGGAATAACCCCGTTGTTGATCGCTTCCCTGACGTCCACATCGGCGTACATGGCGCCTTCCGTTTCAACATCCCGCATGGCGGTAAAGCCGTTCGACAGTGCGGTTCGCACGGCTGCCGCCGCCCTGAGAGTTCGATACGGAATCGATTCTTTGTAAACCTGCTGCTCGTATTCTTCGGAGGTAATGTCGCCCTGCAGCAGCACGTGCGTATGTGCATCGATGAAACCGGGCAGTACCGTCTCGTCACTCAGATCTAAGACTGTCGCCCCGGAGGGAATTTTTACATCGCCTCCCATGGCGGAAATCTTATTGCCCTCCACGATAATCGTGATGTTCTGCCTGGCGTTCGCGCTGACGCCGTCGATTAATCGTCCGGCCTTTATAGCGTAGGTTTGAGCAAAAGACACGCCCGCCACAATGAAACAACAAGCAATGATTCGCAAGGTAAATCCAATCGTACGCTTCATGATTCTCCTTTCAATTGCGACACGCCACGTCGCTTTTTGAGATGTTTGCTAGTCGCGAATGTCGTTTTCGGCAGACTTAGCGGATTCGACGCGCCCACGCGGGGTTTCAAGAATCGCGATGAGGGCCGGCTCTGCGGCGGACTCAACCGGGAGACTGAATCCGAAGGCTCTCAGCCTTCCACGCGATCGAGCACGACAGTCAAATCGTCGCCACCGTTCAGATAGACCAACGTGCCCTCGCGGCTTGGCACATAGCCCTCGCCTTGCACGGTAGCGCTGCCGATGCCGCCGCGTTCGACCAGCGGAAAACCCATCGTCACGCGTCCCATCGGTTGTGATGGCATACACCTCGAACGTTACCGGATGGTTACGACGCGACCGGCGCCGGCAACCTTACTGAACAGGGCCGGGTCGTGGCCCGGGATGACGCGTTCCGGCGCACCGGCCAGAAAGAGCATGCGGTCTAATGCCGCCAGATTAGCGGGACCATCCTCAGGGCTAAATGTTGCTACGGGTAGGTGCATTGCCAAATTGCGATAAAGATAGCAATTATCAGAGGCAAGAACCACAGGCTTCTCCCCTTCCACAAGAATGTACTGAGAGGCAAACGTGTGACGTGCTCCTGAAAAAGCGCGGATGCCCGAAAAAATTTCGACATCATCGCCGTCTACGAATCTGACTTTGCCCTCCGTGTTGCGACGCACAAGGGACAGCAGGTCCTGCGGATCGATGCCACCATGTTTTCCACCTTCCTGCCAGGCCGGTCCAAGGTAGTATTCAAATTCCTTTTCTTGAATCCAGACAGTGGCGTTCGGGAACAAGTCGATGCCTCCCATGTGATCCCAGTGGGCATGACTGATGATAATGTCCGTAATGTCATCGGCGGCCACACCGGCGAGTTTAACCGCTTCATCGGGCCGGATGAAATCCGTCAGGTTGAAGCGTTTACTCAGGGTTTTGCGATAGTAACCACTGTCAAAAAGAATGTTGCGGTCATGCCCCTGGACCAGCCAGACAACCATGGCGATGTCCAATGAATCATCCTCGGAGGCGCCGATCACCAGGCTCGATACGGGAAACTGAGCGATGGTGGCGTAACGGATGGCCTTGATTTTATAACTGTCTGCGCCGAAGAGCGTCGGGACCAGCGCCAATATCATGATGAGAACAAAGGCAATCATGGCTATTCCTGAATGTGGTGAGCTCTTTCCTGGATTATTCACAAGTTCAGCCTTGGTAACACCTGCAGATGTGTCGTACATCGAATTTCACAATACGTCAGGAAATATGTTTCTAACCGCCAAGATCGTGGAGGCGCAGAGGACTATGATTTTGACTTTTGCAAGACTTTCAGATTGAAACCGAGCTCCCATAGCATCAAATGTTCGAGCTTTTCTGGGCGAAACTCAGCATCCTCTGCGAAGTCCGTTCAAGGTTTGTTCAGAGCAAGGGCCAGGTGCTAGACTGGTTCCGGACCACATGTGCTTGGAAAAACGGCATCTAATTCAGTGGCACGGGATATTGCCACTCGGTGGTGCACTTGATAACCTAACTTAACAAATTTAACGCGGCGACTCAACAGAAAATTGATGACCCTGGAAATGAATGATTCTGACGGTCGTCTGTCAGGACGCCGCAATTTTTTCTTTTCTGGAATGCACACGATTGTTAGATTGTCCTTTTAGTAAATTACCAGGAGGCATAGCCGAATGAAAGCTGCTGTATTGCGTGGTCAGAATCAACCGATCGAAATCTGCGAGGTGGCTGAGGTCTACCCCGGGCGGAATCAGGTCAGGGTGGCGATCAAGTATGCCGCCCTCAACCACCGTGATGTCTGGATTCAGGCGGGCCGCTATCCCGGCCAATGCGAGCGTCTCATTCTTGGTTCCGATGCGGCTGGTATCGTCGAAAGCGTCGGCGAGGGAGCGAACAAAGCATGGGTGGGCAAAGAAGTCATTATCAATCCCAGCCATGGATGGGGAGATAACGCGCGTGTGCAGGCGGCCGACTACAAAGTATTGGGCAATCCAGACCCGGGTACTTTTGCTGACTTCATCGTGGTAGAGGAGAAGTATCTGCACCCAAAGCCGCCGCACTTGAGTTTTGTCGAAGCGGCGGCCTTGCCGCTTTCATGTCTAACGGCCTACCGGGCTCTCTTCACCCGCTGCCAGTTGCAGCCAGGCGAAACCGTGCTGGCGAATGGCATTGGCGGCGGCGTCGCCCTTTTTGCCTTGCAGCTTGCGCATGCTTTTGGGGTCAGGGCCTACGTGACGTCGAGTTCGGCCGCGAAGATCGAACGAACTGTTGCCCTCGGTGCTGCCAGCGGTTTCAACTATACCAGCGATGCGTGGGTACAACAAGCCCGGGCAGTCTCTGGCGGATTCGATGTCATCATCGACGGAGCGGCCGGCGCCAGGTTCTCCGATTTAGTAGAACTTGCCAACCCGGGTGGTCGCATCGGGCTTTACGGTCAGACTGCCGGCCCGATCAAAAGTTTGCTTCCAGCCAAATTGTTTTGGCGTCAGCTCTCTATTCTCGGCACCACTATGGGCAGCGAAGCGGATTTTGACGCCATGGTGAAATTTTGTCAGGAAAAGAAAATTAAGCCTGTTATCGACGAAATATTTCCATTGGCACAAGCGGAAGCGGCTTTTCGAAAAATGGCGGCGGGGAGGCAATTCGGGAAGATCGTTTTGAAAATCGATTCGTGATCCGACCAATAGCATACGGCGAAAAACACTGGTTCACCCGGGTCGGTAACAAACCGGCGGCACGCCTTGGTCGTCTAACTCTTCGCCGGTGAATTCTGGTAGGGCGGGCATTCTTTTTCTGGCCACCAAACTTATTCCCCAAACACATCCTCTGCATCAGAACATAATCCATCGCAACCCAACCCGCCTCATAATAACTGAGACGCCGATAGCGATGAAAGCTCGACCATCTCCAATCTTCCGGACGAGTGACATGGCCGTGTTTCACCGGATTGTAATGAATGTAATGAAAGTGTTTTTCAAATCAGCCTCGTCGCGTATTGGTGATCCCAATATCTGCGTTGCCAAATCGCTGCTTCCCGCGTTCTCTGGCGTGATTGATTGCGTATTCCTTCCTCACCGCCGGCCTTGGCTGGAACTTTGAACCGCGGGATTTGGTTCTTTAAATGTGGGACAACGTTCACAAAATAGTTGCAATTACTGCTAGTAATCGGTTAATTTGTTTACCATTTGACACCGCACCTAGCCAAAGTTGATCGTATATTGTTTCAAACAGAGATTTCAGGCATTAAAATCTCAAAAACTATTCCCTCTGCGACGATAAGGAATGTGGGAGATGTTCGTCGCAAACTAAGAAGACCGATGGGCGCATCTACCAATCACTATCTCAGTTTTATTCGCATACTTACTATTACGTGTTCGATAAACCATAGCGTTTTCGCTTGCGCTAAGAATGTGCAGAGGTAAATTATGTCTCACACGATATCCATAGAAGACTCACCTGCTCAATTGGAACTCTTTCAAGACAAGGCTATGAACAAGGTTAAAAATGGCCTTGACCAACGTGTACGGCCCTCGCTTTTGAATTCTACAATCATGCCTTGGAACCTTAGAGAATTCGGCAAGTCCCTATTGAAGGGTTTGGGGTCAATTCTACCTGTTATATACCATCATTATCCAACTCCCCAGCACAGAGAATTAGGATTCTACTTCAATCGTACAGGCGAATACATAGAGAGAGCTACTAAGAACTACTACGATTCCCTGGAACCAGAATTTAAGAAAAGGGTAGATTCGGCTTTGGAAAAATCTTTGTAATTTAGCGCTATGCCGGAGAAAAGTGGAGATGTTGAAAGACGTGGGAAACCGGTTCCAGAAGTAAGCTTGACGGTTCAAAAATCATCTTTTTCCGGGCCGTTGCCTCACCCTCAAATACTATCCGAATATGACCAAGTCCTCGCTGGGTCGGCCGAAAGAATTGTTCGTATGTCTGAGAAGGAACAGGACCATCAGCATAAGATTGATCGACGTAGTCAATTACTACCTTTCATTACAACCACAATCGCCCAGGTACTGGCAACAGTTGTTACTGTAGCGTTCATAGGTGGAGGATCTTACCTGCTTTCCATTGACAAAGACATTGCGGGTTACTCATCATTAGTAATCGGACTTGCTCCTATTGTTTTTGCGTACATCACCAAAAAAGATAGCTCAAAAAAAAATGAGGAGTAAGCCATCTGGATTATGGTCTTCCCTCCGCAACATTGATTCCGACGATAAACCAAACCCAAGGCTTCCAAGTACTATTAGACGACTCACCTTCGACCCCTGCAACAGATAAAAAACACAATATCCTCCCCCTCACAATTTCCGGACGAAACTCAGGAATCACAAGCGTCAGCGCAGGCCCCGACACCAGAATATACCGAAGTTTGCTATTTTAGGATCGGCACTTTCCTATTGGACTAATCGTATTTGTCAGCATGATTTTAAGAAAATCTCGTTCACGTACACGAGGTCCTGGTGAGGACGCAACCAGGACTTTTCGGAAAATGGCAGCTGGCAAACAGTTGGGCAAGATCATTTTGGAAATCCGCGGATAGGTACGGCCAGAAGGGCCGTCGACAACACCCTGCCAGAGGATTCGATTTTTTTCATGCTGTGGATCTGATGGCCGCAGCCGTCTCGAGAAATTGTGCCCCCTCATTTTCGACTCCGACGATTCTTACCTTTGCGGGTACGCTTTTCTCAATAGCATTCTTTTCCATGGCATCTTGCAAGGCACGTGCGTCATACCGCGTGAACGCCAGCACGGTGGAGCCTGAGCCGCTGATACAAAATCCCAGCGCGCCGTTTTCATAAGCACATTTTTCGAAATCGGCATAGTGTGGCACGAGGTTGCTGCGGAAAGGCTGGTGCAACTTGTCCTGCATCAGCGCTCTCAGGCTTGAATAATCCCTGGCGATGAGCGCCCGCGTCAACGACGCGCATCTCTGCAGATTGAAGACGGCGTGCTGGTAGGAGATTGTGGCCGGCAGGACCCGGCGGGCCGCGCGCGTCGACACGCCGGCTTCCGGGATGAGAAGAACCGCCAGCAGCTCCGGATCTGCTTCTACCCTCTTCGAGATGATTTGGTCGTTTGTAACGCAGTTAACCGTGAGACCGCCTAACAAAGACGACGCCGCGTTTTCCGGATGGCCTTCCATCGTTGTGGCGAGCGTGATCAGCGTTGTCTCATCCAGGCCGGCTTGCGCCAGACGGTTTCCGCACAGCAGCCCCGCAATGGTGGCGGCGCCACTGCTGCCCAGGCCGCGCGTGAGAGGGATTTCATTGTCAACGCGCAGCTTCAGGGGAGGAACGGCCTTGCCGGCCCGTTCGAAACTTTTAGCAATCGCCCTCATAATGAGATTGCTTGCATCTCGCGGAAGGTCCTGAGCACCTTCACCTACACATTCAATCTCAGACTTATCAGCTTCTGCCACGGTAACGGTCAGGTAGATTTTGAGGGCGAGGCCAAGAACATCAAATCCCGGACCGAGGTTCGAGGTAGAGCCTGGCACTCGAATCGTACACGACATGCTATTTCAGGTTCCGACTGCCCGGTTTGATAGCCGGACCCAGGTTGGCAAGTGCCGGGTCATCTGGAGAAAAGCTTTCGATAGGAAGAGAAATCAAAGCGTGGTAAGGGAGTCCCAGGTCGATTTTACCGGCACTGCGATCCACGATGCAGCCGACCGAAATCGGGTGAGCGCCAACCTGCTTGACCAGGTCGATGACCTCGCGCACCGAGCCACCCGTGGTCATCACGTCCTCAACCACCAGCACGCCTGCCGCTCTTTCGAGCGAAAAATTTCGGCGCAGCGTCATCCGGCCATCCTGACGTTCGGCGAAAAGAGCCGCGACTTTCAGGGCACGGGCGACTTCGTGCGCCACCAAAATTCCGCCGACGGCCGGTGCTACCACCACGTCGATGCCCTGGTGTCTAAATTTATCAGCCAGCTGCGCGCACAGCCGTTCCGCGAGCTCAGGATATTTCAGCACCTGTGCACACTGAAAATACTGCTTGCTGTGCAAGCCCGAGGTCAGAATGAAGTGCCCGTTCAGCAAAGCACCGGTCTCTTCGAAGAGCTTGATGATTTCTTGTTTAGTCATATGGCCTGACTTAGCCTGATCAATTCATGAACTTAGCCACAGAGCCTCAGAGATAGTGACTTAGCACATCATTTTATGAAATTATGTACTTCCTACAAGCTGTGAATTACGAAAGCTGATTTGGAGAAACTCTGAGTCCTCTGAGTCTCTGTGGCCCTGCATTCAGGATTTGGTTTGAAGCTTCGCTTGCCGGATCTCATTAATTCTCGTGCACAGCGTTTGTGCTTCCCGCGCTGCCGCCTCCACAAAATCGCGCCCAGACGATTTGTAGATGATGCTCCGGCTCGAGTTGATCAGAGCGGCCCCGCCCTCTGAATCGGTGCCCAGTCTAACAGCGGCTTCCAGGGCCCCGCCTTGTGCTCCAACACCGGGGATGAGCAAAGGCAGGGTCGGGCTGATCTCTCTTATTCTCGCCAGGTCTGAGGCGTCTGTCGCCCCGACCACCAGGCCACAATTGCCGTTCTTATTCCAACTCATGACTCGGTCGGCCACCGTTTGGTAAAGGGGTTGGCCTTGACTCTGTAACTGTTGAAAGTCGCCAGAGCCCGGGTTGGAGGTGCGGCACAAGACAAAAGCCCCCCTGGCCGGCCATTGCAGAAATGGCTCCACAGCGTCTCTGCCCAGGTAAGGATTCACGGTTATCGCATCGAAATCGAGGCGGTCGAGAATGGCATGCGCGTAGCGTTCCGAAGTATTGCCGATATCTGCGCGTTTGGCATCCGCGATTTTGATGACATCAGCGGGTAGTTCGGCCGCGAGCTGTTCCAGCATGCTCCAGCCGGCGGAGCCTTCTGCTTCAAAGAAAGCAAAATTGATCTTAAAGGCAGCAGCGCTGGCAGCGGTTGCAGCTATGATTTCCTTGCAAAACAGGAGAATCGCGTTGGGTTCCTGCTGCAAATGCTGCGGTAGGCGCCGCAGGTCCGGGTCGAGACCGACACAAAGCAGGCTGTTCTTTTGTGAGACCGTCGTGGCAAGGCGGTCGTTAAACGTCATCAAGAGGCTCATGATTCGGGGGTTCGTCCGGGTCAAATTGCAAATCAAAATAAGATGGGCCGGCGAAAGAAGCAATAAAAAAGGCGCAAGCGCTTCTGTTTCCCTTGTTTGTGTATCCGGAGCGTTCGTTGCTCATTTGTCTTCGAAACGTATCCGCGCTTAGAAGAGACGAACTTTCCGAAACCGACTGTTTGCAGGATTGATAACTTTGTTGCACGTCGCACGCGATGGGCGGCTGCCAGATCTGGGTTGTTCAACTGCTCAGAGACAAGAAATGCAGCTGTGCTCGAGCAAGTGACGCAAGAATGGCAGAATCAGATTACCGCATGCTAGTCTCATCTCCTACGCTCAGCAGGAAGCGCTGGAGAAAGAGTGCGACCGTCTGGCTGTAGGCGTCACGGTTGCTCTTCTTGCGGAATCCGTGCCCTTCGTCTTTGGCCAACATGTACCAAACCTCGCCACCGTTTTCACGAATGACTTTTACCATTTGGGCGCTCTCGGTGGCCGGAACGCGCGGGTCATTTGCCCCCTGCGCGATGAACATCGGTTTGCTGATTCTATGGGCGTTGGTAGTCGGTGAAATCTTGTTGAGAAAGGCACGCATCTCCGGGTCACGTTCGTCGCCATACTCGGCCCGGCGCAGGTCGCGACGGTATGCTTTTGTGTTTTCCAGGAATGTCACGAAATTGCTAATGCCGACGATATCGACCGCAGCGCGCAGGCGGTCATTGAAATGTGTCATGCAGGCGAGTACCATGTAGCCGCCATAAGAGCCACCGATGACGGCCACCCTTTCAGCGTCGAGTTCCGGTTGCCGGGCGACCCAGTCCAGCAGTTTCCCGATATCCTTGACAGAGTCTTCGCGCTTCATGCCGTTGTCCAGCAGCAGGTAGCGTTTGCCGTAGCCGTTTGAACCGCGAACATTGGGGGCCAGGACTGCAATACCGAGCTCATTGAGATAAAACTGAAAACTGGATCTGAAGAAAGGGCGGTACTGCCCTTCCGGGCCGCCATGGATCGAGATGAGAACCGGAAATGGTCCGGGTCCGCTGGGCTTGTAATAAAAGGCGGGAATCGTGCGCGGTTTGCCCTCAACCTGGTCGAACGTGTCATATGTGATCAGGTCCGGAACAATGAAATCTGAGGTATTCAAACCGCCGACTTCGCTACGGGTCCAGCGCATAAGCTGGTTTTGAGCCAGTTCGAGCACATAAACGTCCCCCGGGGTCTGCGGCGTATTAAGCACCATTCCCAGCTTTTGGTCGTCCGGGCTGAAATTCAGACCGTAGATTTGTCCGACCGGGAGCTCAGGCAGGGGTCGTTCCTTGCCACTCCGGATTTCACGCACGTGAAGTTTGCTGATCCCATTCTCGTTCGTAACGAAAGCAAGCAGATTGCCATCGTCGGAGAGGTCGAAGTCATTGACGTCCCAGGGAATGTCCCCGGTGAGGGTTGTCAGCCGGCCTGAGGTGAGATCATAATAATGCAGTTGTTTGAAATCACTGTTTTCATCTGAAGTCAGGTAGAGGCCCTTGCCATCCCTGCCCCAGGCGGCGCCGCCATAGCCGATTTTTTTGTCGACAGCGTTCACTTGCTTCAGAGTACGCTCTTGCACGGCAAGCGTGTAGAGGTATGATTCATTGATCGAAACGTAATTCCCCAACAGCAGTTGCGTGTCGTCGGGCGACCAGTCGGCAATGTACCAGAACCCGGGCTTGCTTGACACCATTTCAGCCGCTTCCGGATGCGCGATGTTCCCGATGTAGACGTCATAGTCGCGGCCGTTGCGTTTGGTCGAGGTGAAAGCGTAGCGATCACCCGGTTAGACCAGACGCCACCGCCGTTGCGCGATTTGCCATCGGTGAGCATCGCGGTGCTGCCATCTGTCAGGTCAAAATAGAACAGCTGATAGTACTCGGAACCACCGACATCCTTACGAAAAATGAAACCCGCTCTTTGGGCATCTGGATTGACCATTGCCCCGGATACCGGTTCACTGAAAAAGGTAATTTGCTGCCGTGCGCCGCCAGGAATGCGAACGAAGTGCAGCTGGCTGGTTTCTCCAAAACGCGTCGATATGAGTATGGCTTTGCTGTCTGCCGTCCAGTCCTGCAGGGCAGCCGAACGGATGTTCTGGTATTGCCGCAACCTTTCACTCAACTGCACCGGTACCTCAGGGATGTCTTCGAGCACGAGGTTGCCCTTTTCCACGCGATTCACCTGCGCGAGCAGCAGATTTGTTGTGACCACGAGTACAGCGCTGCATATGACACGATATATGCGGTTCATCTTGACCTCCGTGATTTTTGACGTTGGCAACCTGGCCCAAGAGCAGGCCGGGTCTTCTCTGCGTAGTTACGGAAGGTAATGTCTCTATGCGAAAAGATCAAAGC
>Ga0114931_10012029_pt1 | contig 10158 bp, 5 predicted proteins | sample 2SBtaG_FD_89579 | JGI IMG/M metagenome (GOLD analysis project Ga0114931, IMG submission 89579) | Deep subsurface microbial communities from Kolumbo volcano to uncover new lineages of life (NeLLi) - 2SBTROV14_V59a metaG | ecosystem: Environmental > Aquatic > Marine > Volcanic | place: Kolumbo... | reverse complement strand
TGATGCGTGCCATGTCCGGGTCAAACAGCGGCCGCAGCGAGGCGATGGCGGGATGGCGCTTTCCGGCCAGCTCGATTTCCCAGTGTCCCTCCTTGACGATTGCCGCCGTGAGCGGCTCATCCAGTTCGGCAAAGCCGATCCCCACCGCACCGCCCAGCGTGTGCCCGTAGGCGCCGACCTGGATGTGGCCCACCGCGCGGCCATCAAGCCGGATGATCTCGTTGCCCCACATCAGCGGCTTGGGGTCGCGCAACAGGAATTGCAGCATCCGCCGCCGCGGCACTCCGCGGGCCTTGATTTCGGCCAGCGCGTCGCGGCCGATGAAGCCGCCGGGCTTGTCGAGCTTCACCGCAAAGCCGAGCCCCGCCTCCAGGGGATTGTCGGTGTTGTCCACGTCCACCCCGAAATCGCGGTAGGCCTTTTCCAGCCGCAGAGACGAGAGCGTCTGCATCCCGGCATTGCGCAGGCCCAGGTCGCGCCCGGCCTCGGTCAGCAGGTCATGGATTTGCACCGCATGGATCGCCGGCACATGCAGCTCCCAGCCGAGCTCGCCCACATAGGTCACGCGCAGGGCGAGGGTGTTGAACAGGCCAATGTCGATTTCGCGCGCCGACATGAAGGGGAAGGCATCGTTGGACAGGTCTGCCGCACTGACCCGCTGCAACAGCCTCCGCGCCTTCGGCCCGTGCAGGTTGATCTGGGTGACGCCCGGCGTGATATCGGTGATGGTGACGCATTCCCCCGGCCCCATGTGGCGGCGCATCCAGGTTTCGGTGTGGCCGTGGCTGTTTTCACCGACAACCACAAGAAAGCGGTCTTCGGCCAGACGGGTCACGGTCAGGTCGGCTTCGAACCCGCCGTGCTCGTTGGTCCAGGCGGTATAGACCACGCGGCCGGGGTTCACATCCACGTCGTTGCAGCTCAGCCGGTTCAGAAACCCGCGGGCATCCCGGCCCTGAATCTCGAACTTGGACATCGAGGACATGTCCATCACGATCACGTCCTCGCGCGCCGCGCGGTGTTCGGCGGCGTGCCAGTCCCACCAGGTCTGCCGCCCCCAGCTCCTGCGCTCGATCCGCGCCTGTTGGGGCGAGGGCGCGAACCAGTCCGGCAGTTCCCAGCCATGGCTTTCAGTGAAATACGCCCCCGCCGCCTTCAGCCGGTCATGCAGCACCGACTGTTTCAGCCCGCGCGCGGTCTTTAAGGTGTCGTTCGGGAAATGCGCGCCAAAGCTCTTGGCCAGCAGTTCGGGCGTGCGGGCGCGGCGGAAGGCGGGGGTGTTGTGGCTGCCATCGGCAAAGCGGTCCACGTTGAAGGCGGTGTGATCGACCGGGCAATGCCCCTCGACGATCCATGTGGCCAGCGCCATGCCGATGCCGGGGCCGTTGAGGATGCCGAGCGAGTTCAGCCCCGCCGCAACCCAGCAGTTGCGCAACCCCGGCGCCTCGCCGACCAGCGGGGCGAGGTCGGGGGTGAAGCTTTCGGGGCCGCAGAACAGCTTGCGCACACCCGTTTCGGCGGCGGCGGGAACGCGGGCAAAGGCGCGCTCCAGCCACGGGGCCACCCGGTCCCAGTCCGGCTCGATCTCGCCAAAGGTGAAATTCCGGGGAATGGCGTCGATGTTCCACGGTGCCGCGTCAGGCTCGAACAGGCCGATCAGAAGCCCGCCCGTCTCTTCGCGGAAATAGGCCCAGCTGTGCGGGTCTTCCAGGAGCGGCAGGTCGCGGGTGACGCCGGCCAACGGCTCGGTGATCAGGTAGTAGTGCTCGGCGGCCTGCAACGGCAGGTTCAGCCCGGCCCGCGCGCCGATCTGACGCGACCACATGCCGGCGGCGATGACCACATGCTCGGCCGCAATCTCGCCCCGGTCGGTGCGCACACCCACGGCGCGGCCATCGCGCACCAGGATGTCGCGGGCGCTGACGCCTTCGATGATCCGTGCCCCGCCCGCGCGCGCCCCACGTGCCAGCGCCATCGTGGTATCGACCGGGTTGGTGCGTCCCTCGTGGGGATACCAGAATGCGGCCAGCGTGTCCGAGAAATCCCCGATCGGGAACTTTTCCGCCGCCTCCGCCGAAGAAATCTCATGCACCTCGATGCCATGCCGGTTCATGAAGGCGGCCCCGCGACGCATCTCTTCCAGCCGTTCGGGCGTATCGGCGGGTTGCAGGTAGCCAGGGCGGCGGAACCCGGTGGCCTGCCCGGTTTCTTCCGCAAGGCCGGCGATGAATTCACGCTCGTAGCGGTAAAGGTCGCATTCCCATTCGCTGCCCAGAACCGCCGGCACGATCTCGCCCGCGGCGTGCCAGGTGGTGCCCGAGGTCAGCCTGTCGCGCTCCAGAACCACGACATCGCTCATGCCCAGTTTGGTCAGGTGCCAGGCAATGTTGCAGCCGATCGAGCCGCCGCCGATGATCAGGCATTGGGCGTGGGGCGGGATATCCGTGGTCATGAGGGTGGTCCTCGTTCCGGGGGGTTCGTCATAATTTGATCAAATACTGTCTTGACAGCGGCTGAAAGTCAGTCCAGTGATTGAATGGACATTCAGTGAAAGACATTCCCCATGCCGGAAGACGCCGGAAACAGACCGCGCACCGCTCCGCCGGAAACCCGCCGTCGCCAGCTGGTCGAGGCGACCATCGACTCGATCGCCCGCCAAGGGCTGTCGGGCACCACGCTCTCGGGCGTGACCGCGCGGGCCGGGCTGTCCGTGGGGCTTGCCAATTTTCACTTCCGCTCCAAGCATATCCTGCTGGAGGAAACCCTGCGCCACCTGGCCGAAGAACACCGCGACGCCTGGCGCAAGCCGCTTGGCCGCAAGGGGCTGAGCGCCGCGGACAGGCTGCTGGCGATCGTGGATGCGCATTTTGAACGCCGGATCTGCTCGCGCCGCAAGATTGCCGTCTGGTTCGCCTTTTTCGGCGATCCGGCCTGGCGGGCGGCCTATCGCGCGATCATGGCCGAAATCGATGCCGAGCGGCGCGGGGTTTCCGCCGATCTGTGCGCCCGGATCATTTCCGAGGGCAATTACCGGGAGATCGACGCCACGGCGGCGGCCGGAATGCTGGAGGCGCTCTATGACGGTTTCTGGCTGAACATGCTGATCTATCCCGGCAACTTCGACCGCGACGGCGCCCGGGCCGCGATCCACGCCTTCCTGGCCCGAACCTTTCCGGATCATTTCGGCGGGGAGCAAGGCCGAGCCGATCGGCGAACAGGGGATAACACCGCATGAGCCGCGATCCTCGCTACGACATCCTGTTCGAACCGGTGAAAATCGGCCCGGTGACGGCAAGAAACCGGTTCTATCAGGTGCCTCATTGCACCGGCATGGGCTGGCTACGCCCTCGTATGCTGGCGGAAATGCGCGGGATCAAGGCCGAGGGGGGCTGGGGTGTCGTTTGCACCGAATACAACTCGATCCATCCCAGCTCGGATGACCTGCCGCACCCGTCGGCCTCGCTGTGGGATGACAGGGATATCCGCGCCAGCCGGCTGATGACCGACAAGGTGCATGAACATGGCAGCCTCGCTGGTGCTGAACTGTGGTATGGCGGCATGCGCACCGCCAACCTGATGACGCGGGAAGTCCCTTTCGATGTGGGCAGCTTCCCCAACACCGAGGGTCAGCCGTTTCAGACCCGCGCGATGGACAAGTCCGACATCCGGCAATATCGGAAATGGCACCGCGACGCGGCCCTGCGCGCCAAGGCGGCCGGATTCGACATCGTCTATGTCTATGCAACGCACGGCTATCTGCTGTCGAATTTCCTCAATCCGCGGATCAATACCCGCGGGGACGAGTATGGCGGATCGCTGGAAAACCGGGTGCGGCTGGTGCGCGAACTGATCGAGGAAACCAAGGAAGCGGTGGGCGACAGATGCGCCGTGGCAGTGCGCTTTGCCGCCGACGAGAGGGCCGACAAGGATGGCCAGCCGATCATCGGCGAGCGCCGCGACATGTTCGAGATGCTGGCCGAACTGCCCGACCTGTGGGACATCAACATTGTGGATTATTCGCTGGAGATGGGGGTGTCGCGCTTCGTAAAGGAGGCGCCGCTGGAGCCATACATGAACTGGGTCCGCGCAGTAACGACGAAGCCCGTGGTGAGCGTGGGCCGCTTTACCTCGCCCGATACGATGGTCTCGCAGGTCCGGCGCGGGATCACCGATTTCATCGGCGCCGCGCGCCCCTCGATCGCCGATCCGTTCCTGCCCACGAAAATCCGCGAAGGCCGGCCGGAGGATATTCGTGAATGTATCGGCTGCAACGTATGCTATTCGGGCGACACGCTCGGCGTGCCGATCCGCTGCACGCAGAACCCGACGATGGGCGAAGAATGGCGGCGCGGCTGGCATCCGGAAAAGATTGCCGCGAAGGGGTCAGACAGCAGGATTCTGGTGGTCGGCGCCGGCCCCGCCGGGCTGGAAGCGGCGCGCGCGCTGGGCAAGCGCGGTTACGCTGTAATGCTGGCCGAAGCCTCGCGCGAACCTGGCGGGCGGGTCAGCCGCGAATGCGCGTTGCCGGGAATGTCCGAATATGCCCGTGTGCGCGACTATCGTCTGCAGGCGCTTCAGAAACTGCCCAATGTCGAAGTGTTTCGTGAAAGCCGGCTCGGCGCCGACGATGTATTCGCCGTCGGCGCGGATCATGTGGTGATCGCCACCGGTGCGACATGGCGGCGTGATCGATTTGACGGCGAGTGCTATGTCGGCATTGCGACCGGGGACGGCGAGCGGATGATCTTGACCCCCGACGACATCATGGATGGTCGACTGCCCGCCGACGGCCCGGTGATCGTCTATGACGAGGACGGCTATTACATGGGCGGTGTTATCGCCGAGAAACTCCGGCAGGCGGGGTTGACGGTGACGCTGGTGACGCCATCGGACAGTGTTTCGTTCTGGGCCGGCATGACATCAGAGCGCTGGCGTATCCGGTCGCATCTGCTGCGGCTTGGCATCGGTATCGAAACCGCGCATGAACTGGACAGCTTCGACGGTGGGACCGCGCGGCTGAAATGTGCCTATTCCGGCGCCCTGTCCGAACACGCGGCAAGCGCGGTGGTGATGGTGACGCAGCGCGTGGCCAACGATAGCCTCTATCGCGACCTGCTGGACCGCGTCGGCGGGGACGAAACCGCATTGCCTTTCTCCCTGAAACGGATCGGCGATTGCAATGCGCCAGCAATCATCGCGGCTGCAATCCACGCCGGGCACCTCTATGCGCGGGCGCTTGACGGAGGCGAGGACGCCAATGCGCCGCTGCCCCATGACCGCGAGGATTTCAAGGAGACCCGGGTTGCGCGGCCAAGCGAGCATGATGCGAAGGTCATCGCGCCGCCGTCGGCGCAACGCGTTGGCGAAAAGCAGATCGGCAGGGATCATCGCGTTGGAGCCAAGCCCGAAACGTGACATCTGGATGGCGACATGACCGGCCGGCGCGCTCGATGGTTTGATACCAAAAATGCGGGTCGCGCCGGCTGCCGCAATCCGTGCGGCGCGATCTTCGGGCGTCACGGGCGCGAGCGACCGCCTGAGCCTGGCAGTTGCGCAGAGGTCTTTCGATCCTGGCACATCGCGATGCCATCCGCGGGGGGAGGGGGGAGACAACCGTCCCATCCGCCCGACGCGCGCCTGCGCCCATTGTTCATTCCACCGAATGATTGCGCACGTTGATCCAACAGGCGCGACCTGCGCGTGGGCTGGAAAAAACCGGAAGGTCGGCCTCAGGCCAGTTTCTTCCGCCAGTAATCCGGGCTGGCCATCTCGCCATAACCCTTGCGATAGGCCGCCTTGATCCGGTCGAAGTCGCGCAGGAAGCGAAGCAACGTCCCGGTCATCTGCCAGCAGATGGCGAAGAACTGCCGCTTCGATTGGCGCACCGTGTAGCCCTTGTCGCGGGTAGTGTTCAGATAGGTGATCTGCGCCGCCCCGAAAGCGGGGTAGACCAAGCCGCGCTCGCCGATACCCAGCACGATGCGGTCCCAGCGACGGGCTGAAAACGGCACCAGATGCCCATTGAGTGTATATATTCCCAGTCGCTCCAGCTTCTTTCGGGGGCGCAGGGACTTCTTGCGCCGCTCGCTCAGTTGGCGCGGGTCGATGTCCTGCCACTGCTCGGTCCTGACCATCTCCTTGATGGTGGCGCGGCGCGCGCTCATGTCGATGTTCTCGTCAAAGAAACCGGGCCCCTCCATCACGTCCTGCCAGGACAGGAGCTGGGCACGGGCGGTTTCGTAATGGAACCGCAGCAGGCTGCGCATGATGAAGCGGATCGCGATCTTGGCGGTGCCCAGCGGTCCGCGCGCCAGATCATCGGATATGAGATGGTGAATCAGATGGTTGCGCAGATCAAGATAAAGCGTCTGCGGGCTTTCCTTTTCCAGGAAATCGTCCTGGAAGGAGACCACGCCATTCAACGTGGTGATGCGGAAATCGTTCATCAGCGAAAAGCTGATGTCGTCGCCGCGCACGAAGAAGGGGAAGGGGTAGTATTCGACCTGGTCGATGGCGAAGGCAAAGAACCACCAGCCGCCATAGAAGGTGGCCGGTGGCTTGCGGGCGCTGTCGAACTCCATGCCGAACACCGCGTCGCGGTTGCGCAGGTCGAGCCCACAAAACAGCGGGTGGCAGGAGCCGTCGAACCAGGCGCCGTTTTCCCACATCGCCCATTTGTGGGAGTTGGTGATCATCGCGCCGGCTACCGCGCGCCTGTGGTCGCGGGCGAGCGCCAGAAAAACATAGGCGCGGGCGATATTCTCCATGTGGAAAGAGGCGTCGTCATCCATGAACAGGCAATGGGTGAAGCCGGCGTTTCTGGCCTCCAGCAGGCCGCGGGCAAAACCGCCGGCGCCGCCGTAATTGGGGTTATCGACCGGGGTCACCCGGTCGGAGGATTCGATCCCGGCGCTCTGGCCGTTATCGACAACCTGCAGATGGATCTGATCGCCGAACTCGAACCCGGCGAGGAAGTCCTCAAGCCGCGCAACTGTTTGGCGAATCTGCTTTTCGCGCTTGAAGGTGGTGATCGAGACCGCCAGCCGGGGCATGGTGGCAGGGGCGGCGCCGGCGGCAAAGCGCCCGCCGGTGATCGTGGCCCCGGTGCGGTCGAGCGCCTTGATCTCGATATAGATCAGCCCGCTGGTGGAGCGTTCGGCATAATGGGACAGGTCCGCCAGACAGGGTGTGTCGAGGCTTAGCGTGGTGATCTCGCAGTACAGGATTTCCCAGGATTTTTCCGGGAGGGCATGAAACACCCGGATCTCGACCCGGCCTTCGCCGGTGATTTCGGCATAAAGTCCCTCGAGGTCGCAGGCGGCATGCCATTTGCCGATATTGAACAGGTTGAAATAGGTATCGAGTTTGATCAGGCCGCCGTGCCCGAGCCAGATCCGGCCGTCGCTCTGGGAGAAGCCGAACTCGCCCACCGGGCGGAAATAGAGGTCGTGCTCGGTGCAGATCTCGGGATCTGGAAAAATCAGATTTTGCAGAGTGATCATCAAAAAGGTCCTGGTTCCTGTGGCGGCCCTGCGGCAGATGTTCTACCCGGCCGGGTCGCTGTCGAGCATGGGCGGCGCCTGAATCATTCCTTTTTGCCGCGTTGCAGCGACGCGATGAAATCGCGGATCTCGTCGCTGGGCAGGCTGGCCGGATCGATCCCGGCCAGAAGGTCGGCATTGGCCTCCTGCTCGGGGATGGGGCGGGGCCGGGAGAGTTCCTCGATATCGGGAAAGAAGGCGTCCTGGCCGGTGGTCTCGGACAGCCAGGCATGGATCGGGGCGAAGCGCTCGGCCAGTTCGGCGCGCAGCCCGGCGCCGAACATCTCGACGTCGCGGTTGGGCACCGGCTGCGGCCTGCGCTCGTCGTCCAGCAGGTAGCGGCGCAGCGCGTGGGCCTCCTCCGGAGGCAATTCGTGATTGCCCCGCCGGACGATCTCCATCGCCGCGCGCGGCAGGCTTTCATTGGCCCGCCCCACCGGCAGCATGTCCTCGGGCAGCTCGAGCGCGTTGCTGGCGAAGAAGTCTTGGACCGAGCCGCCGGCGGCCAGCACATCGGTGTAATTGCGCAGGTGCTGCGGCGCATCGGGGAACTTCTCGAGCCAAGGCTCGACGGCCTTGCGATAGTCGAAATGGATCGTGCTGGTATAGTTCAGAGCTGCCCCCTCGCTCAGCGCGGCGACTTTGTCGCCGAAGCGCAGCCGCTGGGAGTGCCAAGAGACGAGATAATCATCGGGCCGGCGCAGCACGCAGTAGATTGACGGACTGGCATCGGGGTAGATGTCGCGCACGCGCTCGATCAGTTGGGGGTAGCGCGGCCCGAAATTCGACATCACCTCAGAGCAGATCAGCACCGAATGGGGCTGGATGAGCCGCGCCTGCAGCCTCATGGCGCGGATCATCTGAGGTACGCCGGGCAGCCCGCTGTGCCATTCCGGCAACTTGCCCTTGGTCACCTGGGCCAGCATCTGGAAGGCCAGCGCGTTATGCGGTTCGAGTGCGTTCATCGTCGGCGCATGGGCCAAGGCGGCAGCCGAGAGGCGCGCCGCCTGTGCCTTGGACAGATCGCCGCTTTCGTCCAAGAGGCGGGCGATGGCGCTGGTCAGGCTCTCGCTCTCCGTCCCGGGATAGAGAATTCCCTGTCGCATCAGCGCTGTTTGGTTGCGGAACAGGAATCTCTGCAGCGCGGTCGAGCCGACTTTGTGATGGCCGAAATAGAAGATGGCTTTCATCGTCTTGTCATATGTTTCTTGTTGGCTCGCGATATGAAAACAGGGGCAGAGCGACCCGGTGGGGGCGTCCGCATGTTATTCATGTGGGGAGGCTTTCCGGGCGGCATTCACCTCCCGCAGACGTTTCTTGTGCAGGAAAGAGGGCCAGTCGACCTCGTCGTTCTCCAGCAGGCCCGCGATCATCTTGGACATGATTTCCAAGGACCGTAGTTCCGAGGCTGAGAAATGGTCGGCCGGCTCGGTGGATTGAGGATGTTCCAGCGCCTTGTCGACAGCGTGATGTAATTCGGTTTCCATCAGCGAAACGCCATCGAAAAAACTCTGGTCCATCGCGCGCGCATCGTCGCGATAGGTGTCGCGGATCTCCTCTGCCAGGCTGCGGTGCAGTTGCAGCCAGGTGCGCGTGGGGGCGGGCGGCAGGGTGCCGAGCATGCGGGCGAATTCCCAGCCCAGCTTCAGGCGCATGTCGCGGGGGGCGCGCACTTCTCTCTGCAGCAGCTTGAGGCGCATCAGGTCCTCCAGGCAAAGGGATTCATTAGCCTGATCCGCGCCATGGATTTCGAAGTCGATTCCGCCGAAGGCGTGATGCACGAAGTCCTCGACCACGGACTGGCTGCGCAGTTCCGAGCGGATCATCGGGCGCAGCAGGAACCGGTCCTTGAACATATCGCGCCAGGCCGAGAAGCGCGGCAGGTAGAAGAATTCCCGGTCTTCCTTCTTTTTGGCGACGAAGTCCTCCAGGGTCCCGTTCAGCACACGGGGGCCCCCCACCTTGGTGCGCTCGGCGAAGCTCGACAGCAGCCGGGCGGCATGGGGGCGCACATAGCCGATCACGCGGACGTCGTCGGCGCTATCCGCGAAGAAGGTCTGCACGATCTCGTGGAACAGCTCGGGCCGGACGGCCTCGAACGATTCGGCCGAGATCAAGCTGAAGTCGGCCTGTGAGGCCCGGATCCGCGCGGCCAGCTTTTGCAACGGCTCGGCGGCCTTCTGACGGGCTTTCGGCGTGGTGGCGGCGCCATAGGCGGTGCAGTGATCGCCCAGCGCGTTGCTGGCCAGCTTGGCCGGGTAGAATAGGCCGTGCCCGGCCAGCGTCACCTGGCGCTTTGCGAAGGCGAGCTGGATCGAGGTCGATCCGGTCTTGTGGTCGCCGATATGGAAGATCAGCGTCTTGCGGCGCGGGGTAGGCGCCGCGGCCCGGAGCGTGGCTCCCTCCGTCGATGTCGTCACGAGTGTGCTCCTTCTGCGGTCACGCCGCCTGCTTAGGCGATCCCTGCGCCGTCGTCCAGCGCCCACCGCAAGGGGCGAGATCAAGCGACCGTTGGTCCGGAAATTCGACGAGGCGATGATCAAGCGAAGGGCCGCCCGGGGCTGTGGCCAGAGCCTGGTGGGGGCGGTCGTCGTCTTCAGGTTGTGCGGGTGTTGCC
>Ga0114931_10012028_pt1 | contig 10158 bp, 10 predicted proteins | sample 2SBtaG_FD_89579 | JGI IMG/M metagenome (GOLD analysis project Ga0114931, IMG submission 89579) | Deep subsurface microbial communities from Kolumbo volcano to uncover new lineages of life (NeLLi) - 2SBTROV14_V59a metaG | ecosystem: Environmental > Aquatic > Marine > Volcanic | place: Kolumbo... | reverse complement strand
CCCCAAGGGGAGAGGGAGGAAGAGAAGACCCCTCACCCCAACCCTCTCCCCCAAGGGGAGAGGGAGGAAGAGAAGACCCCTCACCCCAACCCTCTCCCCCAAGGGAGAGGGCGCGGATGAGCCTCGGGCGAGGCGCCTGCGCCAACTGAGCGCAATGAAAGCCCCCCGCGTCGAGGGGCGCGGGGGGCGGTTGGTCTTGCATCAGCCCGGTTCGGGTCGATCCCGATTCGGGCGGTGCTCACGTGTTGCGATTACGGGCAGCCGGCACCGGCCGGATCCGCGAAGCAGAGCACGAAGCAGAAGAAGTCGGCCACGTCGATGCCGCCGCTGCCGTCGCAGTCCGCGGCCGGATCGCCGGAGGCAAACGCCAGAACGAACGCGAAGAAGTCGCTCACGTCGACGCCGCCGTCACCATTGATGTCGCACGGGCACCCGCCGCCGCCAGTCTCCGGCCCGAACAGTGTCATCGGGAAGGAGGAGAAGGGGACGAAGGCCGGATCGGTCACCGGGACGCCGAAAACCCATCCGCCGAAGAAGAAGGTGCCCAGGTAATCCGTGATGTCGTGGCCGGTGCCACCGACGGCGGGGCCGTTCGCGTAGATGTCGAAGGCGTCCTCAACGCCGTAGGACGTGCCGTTCGCGCCGGTCGGGAATCCGAGCCCTTCGGGGCCGTTCTCGAACGGAAGGATGAGCAGCGGTCCAAGCAGGCCCTGCGTGCCGGTGATGGCGGTCTGATCGAAGGAGTAGGAGTAGCCGAAGTCACTGGTCCCGCCGGCGTCCTCGTCAGCGCCGGCGAGGGTGAAGGTCAGCGTGGAGCCGGACAGGTCGACGGTGATGATCCAGCCGGAACCGAACCCCGGGGGAAGGCTGGGGGTGGCGCCGGGAAGGTCGGTCACGCCGATGGCGGTGACGGGCGAGAACGTCGTGTCGCCGAAGCCGCTCTCGTCGTCGTACCACGAGTTGACGGCGGTCAGACCCAGGACGGTGCTCGTGGCGCCTCGGACGGTCGTGGCATAGGCAAAGACGTAGCAGTCGATGTCGGTGCTCAGCGGGTCGGTGGTGCCGCGGCCGATGTCGCCCCAGTCCAACCACTCGTCGCCGAAGACGCCGCCTGTCGTGTCATCGATGGAACTGAAGAAGTTGCCGTTGGACGTCACGTCCTTGTTGTCCCAGACGTTGGTCGATGAGGCGCGCACGCTCGATCCGGTGGGGACCATCGTCCGCTCGCCGGTGGCGAGGTTGATGTAGATGGTCCCGGCCATCTGGTAGTGATGGAGGCGATTGGTGCCGAGATTGGTGGGCTGGTCCGCCAGAGCGCCGGCTGCGAAGGTCGAGCCGGCCGCCAAGGCAAGTGCCAAACTGGTGCTGGTCTTCATGGAATACTCCTCTGAAAGTGGAACCACCTCAACTGCGCTTCCCTACCCAGGGAAGCCGCTGAACGGAACACAGTGTGCGTCGCGCCACGCAGCGCGACCTGAATCAGGCGTTGATCCGAAACTCAGTCGTTCTCTCGTTCTCTTGCCGCAGAGCCCGCATCCGAAGTCGCACACTCGGGCTTGGCCCCGCACCCCGATGTCTCCCTTCCTGTCCATCGCCGCGCGGGCTCGTGCAACTCCGCCCGGCGCTCCCTCCGGTACCCGGCCCCTTCCGAGGCCGCCGCACCACGATCTCCGCTCCCACGGTGGTCTTCCCGCCCGACTCGGGCCAGATTCACCACCACTGGCCACAATATAGCACGATCCGAGAGGGCAACGCAAGAGGGTCAGCGCAATATCCGGCCAAACTTTTCCAGATTTCAGACGGGATTCACGGTTGTTCGCATTGTGGACGGCCCGGCCGCCTGCAAATGCCTCCAAGTGGGTCCCGAATGGGCATCACCGGCCTCGCGCCGGTCGATCGGGTCGCCCCTTGGCGCCCTTCCCGCCGACAGACAGACACCCGCCGGTCCATCAGCCGGAGCCCGCCGCTGGACCGGTGTACAGCTTGGTGGCGCTTCTACGGGGCGTTTCCCCGGCGATCCAGGAGCCGGGCCGCCTCTTCGACGTCCTTGTCGCCACGCCCCGAGAGGTTGATGACGAGGTTCTGATCCGGTTTCATCCGCCCGGCGAGGCGGACGCCCTCGGCGACGGCATGGGCCGATTCCAGGGCCGGGATGATCCCCTCCGTCTGTGCCAGCACCAGGAACGCATCCAGCGCCTGATCGTCGCCGATCGTGGAGTACCGGACGCGCCCCGCATCCATCCAGTTGGCGTGCTCGGGCCCGACGCCGGGGTAGTCCAGCCCCGCCGAGCAGGAATGGACCTGGGCGGTCTGCCCGTGCTCGTCCTGGAGGACGTAGGACAGCGACCCGTGCAAGACGCCGGGCGAACCCAACCCCAGCGGAGCGGCGTGCCGGCCCAGCGACGAGCCCGTCCCCCCGGCCTCGACGCCCAGGAGCGCGACGGGATCGTCGATGAATGGGAAGAACATGCCCGCGGCGTTGGAGCCGCCCCCGACGCAGGCCACGATCGCATCTGGGAGTCGACCGATCGCCTCCAGCGCCTGTGCCTTGGTCTCACGCCCGATCACGGACTGGAACTCGCGCACGATCAGCGGGAACGGGTGGGGCCCGACCACCGAGCCGAGGATGTAGTGGGTGTGCCGGACCGATCCCATCCAGTCGCGCATGGCCTCGTTCGTCGCGTCCTTGAGCGTGCGCGACCCGGCGTCCACCTCGATCACCGATGCCCCGAGCATCCGCATCCGGACCACGTTCAGGTGCTGACGCCGGGCATCCTCGGCGCCCATGTAGACCTCGCACTCGAGCCCGAATCGGGCGGCGGCCGTGGCGGTGGCGACGCCGTGCTGACCCGCTCCGGTCTCGGCGATCACCCGCTTCTTGCCCATGCGGACGGTCAGCAGCGCCTGCCCGAGCGTGTTGTTGATCTTGTGGGCGCCGGTGTGGGCCAGGTCCTCGCGCTTGAGCCAGATCGTCGACGAGGTTCCGTTGCTTGACAGCGATCGGGCCCGCTCGGTGAGGCGGTCAGCCCGGTACAAAGGCGTCGGGCGACCGACCCAGGCGGCCAGCATCGCGTTGAACTCATCCCAGAAGCCCGCGTCCCCGCGGATCTGCTCGAACTGATCGCGGAGTTGGTCCAAGGCGGCGATGAGCGTCTCGGGGACGTAGACCCCGCCGTAGGGCCCGAAGCGACCTCGGGCGTCGGGCAGAGCGGTCAGCGGTTCAGGCATGGGGGACAGTAGGGGAGCAGCGGTTTGGGGGAGCGACGCCACGTCCCGATGCCTTGGCCTCATCGCGCTCGGCCCTTTGCGCGACCCGGATCCCGGCGCGGGGATTCACGCACAGGACCAGCGCCAGCCCGACCACGAAGAACCCGGTCAGCACGCCCAGCGCCGGCCCGGCCCCGGCAGCGGCCTTGGTCAGACCGAACCCCGCCACACCCACGACCGCCGAGGACTTGTACGCCATCCCCCAGAGCCCGAAGAACTCGGCGGTGCGATGATGGGGAGTGAACAGCCCGACCATCGCCCGGCTGGCTGTTCCGATGCCCCCCAGCCCGAAGCCCAGTCCCAGAGCGACGAACCAGAAGACCCGCTGCGCCGGCAGGGCGGTCCAGCTGAGCACGGCCAGCGTCCCGGCGCTGAGAATCCAGATGACCAGGTAGACGATCACGGTCGTGCGCGTGCCGATGCGATCCTGGAAGCGGCTGGTCAGGATCGCGGAGACGGCCGCCACGAGCGTCATGGTCAGGTAGAACTCCACGAGCCGAACCGTGGAAAAACCGAATCCCCGCGTGATGATCGAGGCGAAGAAGATCGTCGCCTGAACTCCCATTCCATAGACGAAGAACGCGACCAGGAAGACGCCCAGTTGCCGGAACCGACCGGCGTCGCGGATGGTCCGCGCCGGGCGGCCGAACCCGGCGGCGAGGATCGAGCCGCCCGGCGCGGGGGCCGGCGGAGGCTCGGGCAGGGCCAGCATCGGGGCGATCATGCCGATCAGGAACCAGCCCGCGGTCAGGATGAACAGCGGGCGCCACTGCTGCGGCGCGGACAAGCCCAGCGGACCGATCGCGGCATAGGCGATCAGCAGCAGCAGCAACGCCCCGACGTACCCCATGGTCCACCCGATCGCCGAGACACGTCCGATGTTGCGACGCGACGACACGACCGGGAGGAACGAGGCCAGGAAGTTCTCCCCGAGCTGGTAGGCGATGTTCGCCGGGATGTAGAGCAGCGCGGCCAGCAGGATCTGCCCGGGTTGGACCAGCGCCAGCCCCGCCGTCAGCACGACGCAGGCGACGCCGGACCCAATCAGGAAGGCCTTGCGCCGCCCCCGGCAGTCGGCCATCGCCCCCAGTAGCGGCGAAACCGCCACAACCACGAGCATGCTCGACGCGACGAGCAGCGCCCAGAGTCGATCGCCCCGCGCCGGATTGCCCGGTCCCACGACGACCTCCTTGAAGTAGACCGCGAACAGCAGCGTGTTGACCAGTAGCGTGAACGACTGGTTGGCCAGGTCGTACATGCCCCAGGCCAGCACGGGCCGGCGATCGGGAAGCCCGCGCAGGGGACGGGGCAACCACCGCGCGTGGGCACCCCTCCGACCTGCGCCCGAAGACGCCCCGGGCGGATCCGACGGGGGCGGCGCATCGGCAGCGCTTTCCGGCGCGTGCTCCCGTTCAGCGTCCGTGTCCATTGCCCGCTCCGGGGTTCGGGCCCAGAAGGTGCTCGACGAGAAAGGCGGTCTGGGCGTTCTTGGCCTCGTTGGAGTATCGCCCAAAGCCCGCGTGCTCGCCGGGGGCGCCGGTCTGTGCCCACGTCATGACCCGGATCAACGCCGGATCAGCCCCGGCCCGGGCGTACCGAGCGGCAAGGGCTTCCAGAAACCGGCTCTGGATGGGCCAGGGGATCATGGCGTCCGCCTCGGAGTGCAACACCAGCAGTGGGATCGGGGCCAGACCGTCCAGATTCGCCATTGGATCGAGCCGGGCGAGACGGCCCGCGTCCACGCCCCCGCCCGCCCGATCGCCGTGGGAAAACAGACTCCCGAGATCGCCCGTGGTCGATTCGACAGCGGCGCATCGGAACGAGTTGGGCTCGCACAGGCGGCGCAGCGTGGCCATCCCCCCGGCCGACATGCCCCCGATCCCGACGCGATCCAGATCGAAGACCCCCCCGAATCGGGGGTCCGACAGCGACCCGAGGACCGCGTCGATCTCGGGCAGCACCCGCTCGAGCAGGTCCCGCGTGCTCGAGACGCGATGGAAGGCCGGATCGAGTCGCTGCCCGTGCCCGGGTAGGTCGATCGCACAGGCAGCGACGCCGGCGCGGATCCAGCGCAGGTACCGCCCGGGGTCCAGTTCCTTCGTCGCGGTCCGCCCGTGCATCCAGAACATCACCGGAGCGGGCCGTTCCCAGTCCGGATGGGCCAACAGCGTCGGAACGCCGGGGCCGAGGCGCTCGGTGCGGGCGCGCCGGGCCAGGGATCTGGGGAATCGCGTGAAGCGCTCGATGGTGGGCCCGGTCACGGCTCGGCGGCTCCTGAAACGGACTTATCGTACCTGGTTCAGAGAGCCACTCGCTCCCCCCCGGGCCCGTTTCGGCGCTGTCCACGTCGGCGTGCCGGCCCGAATCGAAAAACCGGATCAGGTGGACCCCGCCGCACATCAGCTTCGTGACGGTTTGCGTGCCCGGGGTTCGTGCAGGGACGTGTGCGGCTGGCAAACCAGCGGGCTTGTGGGTCATCCGGTCGAATCGTCGCGGACCGAATCGTCGCTCGCCGATCCGCCGTGGGCCGAAGTGCGGGCCAGCGCCCGCAGGTACGCCACGACGTCGGCCTCGCACATCGCATCGGTGTTGATCACGTCGTCAGCCAGCGCCTGGTACAGCGCGTCTCGGGCCTCGAAGACGGCCTGGACCTCGTCGAGCACGCCCCGCCCCGTCAGGCTCGGGCGATGGGCCTGGTTCTGCCCGGCCAGCCTCGCTCGCAGAGTCTCGGGGCGGGCTCGGAGGTAGACGGTTCGGATCGATCCCGATCGGTGTGCGGCACGGAGGAGGTCAGCGGCACCCGGGGCTGTCGGTGTGCCCCCGCCCAAGGCGATGACCCGTCCGGGCAGAGGCAGAACCGATGCGAGAGCGTCGCGCTCGGCCCCGCGGAACGCCGGTTCCCCGTGCTCGGACCATGCCTGGCCAATGCTGGTGCAGCCGAGCAGGCCCGGCGTCACCTGGTCCAGATCGACCAGCGGTCGATCGAGGAGGTCAGCCAATCGTCGGCCGACCGTCGTCTTGCCCGAGCCCCGAAGCCCGATCAGAACCAGACTCACACAGTCCGTGTTCATCGTCGGACGGTATCTCACCCGGTGCCGGGATGCCAGACCCGCCCGGGATCCGGCGCACGGTCTGCTCGGAAGTACTCACGCTTGCGGCTTGCACGGGATGGGGAGGCCTGGCGACGGGGCCGCCCTCAGCCGTCGCTCTTGGCCCGGGACATGTACGACCCGTCGGCGGTGCTGATCTTGATCTTCTCACCCGGCTCGATGAAGGCCGGAACCTTGGTCTGGAGCCCGGTTTCGCAGGTCGCCTCTTTCAACTGGTTGGTCACCGTCGCGCCCTTGATGCCCGGCGGGGTGTCGGTGATGATCAGTTCCACGGCCGCGGGCAGTTCGAGCGTGACGGGAACGTCATCCAGACAGAGCACGTTGATCTCGGAGTTCGGCGCCAGGTAGAGCATCGCATCACCAAGGATTGCCTCGGGGAGCGTGGCCTGGTCGAACGTTTCGAGGTCCATGAACGTGGCCCCGGTCGAATCCGAGTACAGATACTCCATCTTTCGGCGATCCAGCGCAACGTCCTCGACCTCATCAGTGGCGTTGAAACGGCGTTCGGAGGTGGATTGGGTTCCGCCCACCTCCTTCATCTTGACCTGCATGTACGCCGGGCCCTTGCCCGGCTTGGTGTGCTCGGTCTTGGTGACGATGAACACGCGGCCGTCGATTCGGATGGCGTTCCCGGTTCGGAGGTTGTTGGCTCTCATGGTTGATCGGTGCTGAGCGGATGGGCCGCCGACCTGCCGGCGGAGGGCATGGTAGGCTGTGCTCCCCCCGAGGGTCTGCACGGGGGACGGGGATCGGTTTCTTTGGTTGGGTGCGGGCAGGTCGGATACGGGCCCCCGGGTGGGTATGGTCACATGGCGGGGAATCTGGAGGCTGAACGATGAACTGGACGCGGCGAGAGTTTCTGGCAACGGCGGGGACGGCGGCGGCGGGGGTGATCGCCGCGCCCGGCCTCGGGGCGGCGTGCCTGCGGCGGGGCGACACCTTCTTCCCGTGGCGGCAGGTCCGTGAGGGCGTCCACGTCACGCAGGGCCTGGAGACGGGCGGAAACGTGATGGTGGTTCTCGGGGAGGACCAGGCCCTGGTGGTAGACGCGAAGTTCGCGTTCATCGCCCCGGCGCTGCGGCGCGAGGCCGAGGCGTTCGGGCAGCCGGTGCGAACGCTGGTCAACACGCACCACCACGGCGACCACACGAGCGGGAACGTCGCGTTTTCCGGCGACGCCCAACTGATCGCTCACGTCAAGGCCGAACCCAGGATCAGGGCCCAGTTCGACCGCTACATCCAGGGCATCGCGAGCGGCCCCGAGCGCCTGGCTTCGGGCGGGCGGGACGTTCCCGAGCAGGTCATCGCCGAGGCCAAGGCTCTGGCCGATCGGAGCGGATCGCTCACGCCCGACGACTGGCTTCCCGATCGCACGATCGATCAGCCCGAGGCCGGCGTCGAGCTGCCCGGTCGGGAGGTTCGCCTGCGGTACACCGGGGGCGGGCATACCGACAACGACATGACCGTCCATCTGCCCCGGGACAACGTCCTGCACGCCGGGGACCTGTTGTTCAACCGCCTGCACCCCTTCTTCGATCAGAACGGCGGCGTCGGGGCTCGCCGGTGGATCCGCTCGGTCCAGGCGGCGATCGACCTGTGCGACGCCGAGACGGTCGTGGTGCCGGGGCACGGCGACGTCTCCGACGTGGACGGGCTGAAGGCCCAACTGGAGTATCTCCAGCGCCTGGTGGCGGAGGTGGAAAAACTCGTCAAAGCGGGCACGCCGCGTGCGGAGGCGGTCAAGATGTCCTGGCCGTTCATGGATGGGCTGGGCTTCGAGCAGATCCGCGGGCGTGCGATCGGGGCTGTCTATGACGAGGTCGTGGGCGAGCGGGACGCGGCTGGGAAGTGATGAGACGGGCGAGGGCAACGGAGGCCCCGGATGCTCAAACTGGCGTTGATCGCGGGAGCCGGGGCGGTGGGTGCGGTGTTGCGGTATCTCGTGGCCGGATGGGTCCAGCAGGGCGCGTCGGGCTCGTTTCCGGTGGGCACGCTGAGCGTCAATGTGCTCGGCTGCATGGTGATCGGGTTGCTCGGGGCGGTCTTTGCCGGGCCGGTGGTCGTGCGCGAGGAATACCGTCTTGCGTTGATGGTGGGGCTGCTTGGCGGGTTCACGACGTTCTCGTCGTTCGGTTTCGAGACGATGGCGCTGCTCAACGAGGGGCAGGTGCGACTGGCCATCGTCAATGTCGTGGCCAGCAACGGGCTTGGCCTCGTGGCGGTCTGGATCGGGTACCGCCTGGGCGAGCGGATCTACGGAGCCTGACGCGATGAAGATTCCCCAAGATGGGTTTCTGCTGCGGATCTTTCTTGGCGAGTCGGACCGATGGCACGGCAAGCCGCTCTACGAGGCGATCGTGTTCAAGGCACGGGAACTGCATCTGGCCGGGGCGACCGTGCTGCGCGGGCCCATGGGCTTCGGGGCTAACAGCCGCCTGCACACGGCCAAGATCCTGCGTTTGTCGGAGGATCTGCCGATCGTGATCGAGATCGTGGACAGCAAGGAAAAGATCGAACTGCTCCTGCCGCACATCGACGAGATGGTCCGCGACGGGCTGGTGACGCTCGAACGGGTGCAGGTGATCCGGTATCGCGCCGATACGGGCGATTCCCGCGCGGACTAGTCAGCGTGTGCCGGCCGCCGGTTCTGGTGTATGTGGGATCTCGAATCGCTCGACGGAGCCGCGGGCTCGGTGCGGAAGTAGACGGCGACGTTGATGTAGCGGTCTCGCCGGACCTCGATCGGGACGTAGGTCGTGCTGGTGGAGTAGACCGTCGTGTACCGCCCGTCGGAGTCGGTGATGCTGGAGTAGGAATCCGTCACAATGGGTTGCGTCTCGCGGGTGGTGACGCGGCCGGCGAATGCACTGCCGAGCAGAACGTCCGTCGCGCCAAGGCGTCTGGCGAAGCGCCGGAGTTGCGGATCGATCGGCTTGGCGCGATAAAGGGCCGTGAAGCGTGATTCACCGAGGCGCCGGCCGAGTTCGCCCCCCGGTCCCAGACGATCCATCTCGACGAGGCGCACTCGAACCGAGTCCGTCGGCTCGTAGGCGCCCACTTCCACGCCCTGGTAGAACGTCGCCCAGTCGCCGGCGGCACACCCGCCCAGCGCGAGCAACGAGCAGAGCATCTGTATCGCGGCGAGCCGACCCATCCCGATCCATCCCGACAGTGTGCCGATCCATCGACACACCCCGATTGTTCAGCCGGGGCTGACACTCAGTTCGGCATTGACCGTTTCGGACGGGGTCTGGACGTGGAGGCGCCGGGCCCGATGGGTGGACCAGTCGGCGACGCCGAGGTCCGGGCTTTCGGGGCCATCCTGGACGCGGAGGATGTCGTAGGCGTTGTCGCGCTGGGCGGGGGTGAAGCCGGCCTGGCGGATCAGTCGGCACAGGAGGGCCTCGTCCAGGCAGTAGGTCGTGCCCGCGGCCGACACCACGTTCTCCTCCATCATCACCGAGCCCATGTCATTGGCGCCGAAGAGCAGGGCGAGTTGCCCCACGTGCGGGCCCATGGTCACCCACGACGCCCCGATCGAGTAGACGTTGTCCAGGAACAGGCGCGAGACCGCCTGCGTTCGCAGGTACTCGACAGCGCCGCTCATGCGCACACGCCGACCGAAGTCCGGGTGAACCCGCGGATCACCGTCGCCGTTCAGGGTCGCCACAACATCGCCGGGAAACTGCCCCGCATCGCCCTCGTGTCGCCCCCAGTCCCGAACCCGCCCCAGCGGCGTGTTCTCACGCTGGAACGGCCAGGCAATGAACGAGACGTAGTG
>Ga0114931_10012027_pt1 | contig 10158 bp, 3 predicted proteins | sample 2SBtaG_FD_89579 | JGI IMG/M metagenome (GOLD analysis project Ga0114931, IMG submission 89579) | Deep subsurface microbial communities from Kolumbo volcano to uncover new lineages of life (NeLLi) - 2SBTROV14_V59a metaG | ecosystem: Environmental > Aquatic > Marine > Volcanic | place: Kolumbo... | reverse complement strand
ATCAAAATATACTATCCCGATATTCGTTAACCTCAATGTAAAGAAATTGTCGGCAAACTTGGTAAAATCGTTTTGACCTGCAACAAACTCGTAAAAATTCGCTAATGTATCATTACCATTCAAATCCGTTAGAAGATCGGAAATTGAATATAAATCATAACTGTAATAAAAAGGTACTACATGAAATAAAGTTGCTGCCGTTGCCACTATTGGATTCGATATAAGAACACCAGAATCATTAATGGCAACCAACTCATTCTGATACCGTTCTGTTACAAGTTGCTCACGATCTGGCAGGTTTATGGGTACAGCGTTTGAGACACCACAAACATTACTTGTTGGGTCGATTGACAAAGCAACCAATGTATGACCGTTCGGTAGACTCATTTCACCGTTCAGAAAGCCATTCTGATACCATTGAACTTTGTTCTCATCTATCCTGTTTGTCACTGCTGCCGGGTCATAGATCAATCGATAGTCTATTTTGCCTTCAGGCTTAATTCTGGCAAGTAAACTAGCTGGCTGCATGAGAACCTGACTTTCAACATAAGCCGCATTCCTCAAGATATCTTTACCATCAAGCTGATTAAATATTACGTGTTTTGGCGATATTTCATGCAAGTTCCATGGATATGAATATTTTACAAGACCCGGCATATCAAAACTTGAAACATTAAAACACTTTAATGCGCTATCCAGAGTGATTCCCGAAGCACTTATTGCGCGCACTTCCACGCAATTATTATCTTTAGTTAATAACCCCATATCAATTGCAGTAGCAAAGCCTCTACTATCATCATCGTTTTCGAATAACCAACCATTAAATCGATACTCAACTTTGCTTATCGGCCCTGATGTAACAACCGCTACAATATTGAATAGACTTGTTCCTTCCAGGTAAATATTATCAGGAGACAAAGACACTTCAATTTTATTTATCTGGCCTGCATTAAATGGAATAGTGTAAATATTATCATCGGCAAGCTCTCCCGGTATCTCGGAATCCGGATCCAGGTTTACCGTAAACGTATCACCCAATGAAGCTTTAAACGACGACAAACTTTGCTGAGTACCAACCTTGCTAGCCAAGGAAGGTATTGTTATCCAGAAACTTTCATATCCAGTATCAGTGACATGGTCGAATCGCACCTTAATGGGATCACTAATATCATAATCACCCCTGTTCATGACCGACAAGGTAACCGAAACATCGCAATTATTAAAATCGACATCACAATTATTATAGGTATAGCCAATGCTTCCGGGCCCCACTGCGACATTCTTCGCACCTATCCGGTAATTTACTTTTGTTCCCAATTGTTCCGAATTTATTTGCCCACGCAACGTAAGCTCATGATTTCCCGGCGATGATACGATTGGTATGGTACTACCTGGCCCTTGACCAGTAAGCAACCCTGGTTGAGAATCATCCAGAGCCAACGTATAAGTATCAAACGCCCCCTCAGCCATATACATCACATCGACAACTGGTGGGAAATTGTTTGATATGATCTCTTCATTGTCCACAGGAGCAATAAATCCCAGTTTTGCCACCTGAAAATTGATTGGGATATTAATATTTCTTCCGGCGGCATCATTAGCCTGCATTTCGAAATGATACGTCCCGGCAGCAAGGTTTTTAAGGGAACTAACTGGACTTCCGTTCAGCAAATATTGCACATTGAACAATTGTTTATTACTGGAATAGTCAATTGCTATATCGCCCCGTGTATAAATACGGGGTTCCGGATTTGTTAGTGCTACAACCGGTGCTACGCTATCTACCGTAAAATGAATTGCCTTACTGACTTTATTATTACTAATAGAATGTGTCGCAGTCACGACAAGGGTATGACTGCCGTCTTCAGTGAAGACCAGATTTGGCATATCACTAATAATATTCCCGTCTAGTTGCAGGGTCACGTTTGAACCTGAATCCACTGCGTAATTGAGAGGTACCGTTGTATTCGGATATACAGATCCGTCTTCCGGCGAATTAACACTCAGAACAGGCATAGCCTCCTGAACACTGAAATTTACGGTGCGTATTTCTGTCTTGGCATTATCGGACACTGCAGTTATGACAAGCTGATGATCGCCATTAGCAAGACTGTCGAGATTAAGACCGGTCTGCGAAGAACCATCATCCAGCGTATAGCTTATACTGGAAACCGCCCTGTTCGACTGGTACTGGATGGGAACACTGCTCTTCTGATAAGTTCTGCTGTTTTGTGGTGACAGCAACTGAAAAGAAAATGCATTACTATCGATACTAAATGTAATGGATTTAGTTATCGCATTCCCTTGGTAATTACCACTAATGACCAGGGTATGCGCCCCATCAGACAGTCCGGAGAGATCACCTCCCGGATTGCCGTCTACTGTTATAACAACATCCGTCAATGGTTGCGTAAAATTGTATACTAGGCCGAGATCGCCGGTATAAACACCCCCATCATCGATTCCGATAATAATAATCTGTGGGGGCGTCAAATCTGCGGTAACGAAATAATCGATATTCGTAGTATTGCCTGCAAGATCTACAGCAACAAGATGAATGCGATTAACACCGTCATCCATATTTAAATTCAGGGAGCTCCCGGTGAATACAACAGGCGAACCAGAGGAATTGAGTTCGTAACTTTGTATTACAGAACCGCTATCTGCATCACTAAACAAAACATCCAACGTGAGCGAATCGAAATCAAGGGTACTATTTGTTACCTCAATCGCAGGAGCTGTCTGATCGATTCTTAAAATATTCCCACTAGTATATTCATGGCTAACACCCAATGCGTCATTGGAGACAACTGCCTTATATTGGTAACATTGTGAGGCAACAACCGACACTGAGCGGACAACATTAGAAGGTGACGTATCACTCAGTGGCTCCCAGGCGCCGAACGCACCACAGACGCCAGCAGACAATGGCGCTAATCGTTGTGACACCTGTAATACATCACACGATTGACAGGTCATATTAACACTAACATTGACACTTGATGCATTCGAGAAACCATCTGGATAATCGATACTGCCGTCACTACCGTCATTTGGGTCTGCGTAAATCAGGTGACGTACGGAACTAAAGTACTCATTTCCTGTGTCCCTATCAACCACTTTGAATTGTATACTGACGTCATGAGTCGGCACAGTGTAACCGCTATATAGCTTATTCTTTGATATCATTAACAATCGTGAATGCTGATTAAGATAATAATTTATAGATTGATCGCCAGGATCATTTACTGCATACCAAGGCTCCTGCTTTTTTACCAGGTATGATTCTTCGCCGATTTTCTGGATATTGATAATATAGTCAGGAAAATAGTTGCATCGAGAAATCCCATAATAATCACAAGCAGGATCATCGCGGTCAAATTGAGTAGATATGACAGGGTCAACAACATTGCGAAATAAATTTGTTATTTCCATACCGTACGAAGAATTACCGTTAGAATAATCATTATATGTAATTCCTTCTGAATGGTATAAACCATGCCATTGAGCTAAAATATTGTTACCACCAAGATAAACAAAATTTGGAACCACATTCGTCATGCCATAGAAAGAAGATCTATCATAAGAGGCTGTATAACCTAGAGGGGATACAGTTGGATAATATATTTTATCAGGATATGGGTAGCGGTAATCACTCAGCCTTGGCTCTCTCCACAACACAACTGGAGTTGAATCAAGCAACAATCCATTCGAGTCAACTCGGCTATACAATATATCTATATTATTGTCTAATGGCCCATTATCAGATGCAGGGCGTATCGCATCATTATTTGGATAATCGGTTTGTGCCAGATAGGAAATAAAATACCCCCCCGAGTCGTAGGCAACTACACGTGGTTTTGTATATCCGATATACCCAGAATATTGAGGAGCATAATTTTGTGGATCAAATAGTTGCTCGGGACCGAATCTATTACCATTCAGATCAAAAACCTGTGATTTGACAACAGCTTCGTTGTAATCCCCTTCTTTCCATGCGACAACGAATTTACCTGCTTTAACGCCCTTCAGGGGAACAAGATCAACAAACAAGCTATCCAGATTATAATATAATTCATATGAAGTTAACGGAAACTCACTTTTGACGACATTACCATTTGAATCAAAAGTTTTCATCGCTATGGTATAATTAAAATTGTTAAATTCTATAAAATTCTCTTTCTCGTAATACAGCAACACAAACCCACTGCCGCCTTCCAGACTTTTTACAAGAAATGGTTTCCAGTAATAGGAAAGCCCCACATAAAGTGGATCAAACACCAGGGAATTCAATTTGAACTGAGGACGAAACACAGAGCCATCAAAATTATATCCTATGGCATAGATGTTAATATTTTCCCCATATTGCGCCGACGCCGGACCATCCCATTGATCCCAAACAACAAGATAGCCACTATTCCCTGTTTGTATCAACTGCATTTCTGGCTGCAAGTATTCTGACAGAGGCCTGATGACATTTGTTATGGTATGAACCAATTGCTGATTTCGGTAGATACTGCCATCTGGGTTATAGATTTTTGTATAAAGGCCATATCCAACAATCGCCGTATCATCATAAACCAACTCTATTGAACCGATAACAATCTTTCCATTATCAAGAACCAGAATAGGTGCATCTGCATCATAATCTGCGGAATCGGAACCAAAAGGAGTTTCAGATAATTTGTGCGGCACAGGCAAAAATGACGCTCCCCCATCTGCAGACCAATAAACATCTCTGTTAAAGCCGAGTGGATTATAATCTTTTATATTGACAGACACTGTCAAACCGCCGTTAAAATAGGTTCCGTCAACCACATTTCCACTCACCTCAGGGGTACCAACACAAATATCCTCAGCACATGGTATGCTCGCATGAGCCGTATTCTCATATACGAAAGTCAATACCAGCAGCATCATCACCGCTACAAATGCATACCTGGAATGCTCAAACCTTAACATAACACCATTCACATCCCTTTCATCAGCCAGCTTATAATTATTAATATTCATACCATTGATCCCTGTTTTCATTCCCTATGCACATTAATTGAAAACACATTATTTGACGTTATAGACTCATCAGTTCTGACTCCAATACGCCCAACCACCTCAAAATTACCAACCGGTAAAATATCATTTGGAATAAATATTCTTGTCAAATTTTCGTTTGAGGTAGGTATCGTATAGACAATCTTACTGAAAGTGGATACAAGATTTGTCCCTTGTTTAATATCCAGTATCAACGGCAGCCTAATAAGCGGTTTTTTATAATCAGTCGTATAGCCGTTCGCACGAATGTCTACATCAATCATGTAATTGGGAGATGCGCCATCCGCTCCGGCATCAATGATGCTATTAAGACTCACGTCATTTAACGCACCTTGAGTCGAACAGTCATCACTACTCAACGCTATAGGCTGACTGTCATATTCAACATATCCACTATTACTAAAATACATCAGGTGTAATTGATAATTTCCTTGATCAATATTATGAAAGCTGACACTTTCATGTCCACCTACCGCAAGAAATGGCAACTGATTAGATGCGATAGCAACATTACCATCTGTTGCAAGCACCATTTTCACGCCTTTCAATACTTCAGTTCCGGTATTGGCTATTATGAAATTCAGATTACGACAAATATATTCCTGGCTTTGATATGATAATGATATATTTCCAATTACCGGTTCAGCATGCGACACCATCAGTATCTTGCTCATATTATTATTTCTGTCGATTTCCGAAATAACACCATATGGATTTACGATTGCATATAAATATTGACCGTTAATCTGCGGCAAGTCAGTCTTATTAAGTAATATATTTGCATTACCTTGCGAATCTAATGTCACATCCTGATAGTACCAGGGATTTTGTAATTCAGTTTCCGATACAGCCTGATCCGGTTCATCGGTAATCAGCAAACCAACGGGATCGGCAATTAAATTACCTGTATTAATAATATCCAGCTGAATACTCTGATCTGTCTGCTTTAGGCTCTGTATAACATATTCAGGCCTGCTATCGATTTTCTGACTATATACCGCCTGATTGTTACTATAATTATCTTCGACGACTTTCTTATCCGGATTCAATTTAAAGAGCACATTATAGTCACCGGTCTGTGTTGACAACGAAGGAATATCAAAAGTAACTGGCTGCAACTTCGCAGGATTGTATGTGTTTACCCCAATCTCTGTTTGAACCCCGTTGATCACAAGATAAGCCTTGAGATCTACTGAGGGCGCTGCAATTCCTTTGCGTTCAAACGCATAAACTTCAAAATGGGTATCGCTTGTCCGATTGACTTTCTTTATATAAAAATCAGGGTAAACTTTTAATAAATATGATTTACTATTATTCTCCTGATTCACTTCTTCACTTGAATAAATAATATCTATTTTTAGATCCGTTATCTCAGACACAGGGGTAATTGGAACATAAAATGTTGACTTACCACCCACGGCCAGGGAACCCCCATTCAGTACCGAGAACACCTCGTTATTTTTCAGTATTCGCACCTGATAGGAAAGAGAGTCAACAATACCTTTGTTTGTAATTTCAATCAGAACATCAGAATTCTGATTAATATTCACGGCACCTGTCTTCACCCTGACCGAATCTACCGTCAAATCAGGCAATATGGGATAGGAGGAAATATAAAGACCACTACCTGCATCAAGATTATTCTCTTCATCAGCCACCAGATCATGACCAGAGTAGGCAACCCATAGTTTATTAGCGATTACATCGAATGATATTTCTGAATAATTAATTTTTTTTACTGCAAGATCATCCAGTACAGCCAGGACACTCCAGTCGCCATTATTGAATTTGGCGATATTGATGTTATATCCATTTTGATAGAACAAATAGGCATAATCATTATAATTAACAATCTTCGCATTCTTGAAGTCGTCGGCGTAAATCTGGCTAGAAACTACCGCGGACCATTGGTTTCCAACATATTGCTTATCTACGATTTGATACTTGTCGTTTGCTGCTTTTTCTGTCCACAACAGATGTATATTATTTCCATCGAAACCTAAAACATATGATGCACTGCTATCATTTTTATTCGATATACTAACGGGCGCCACAGATACAGAACCGTCGTTCGAAATCTTTGAATAATAAAATTCCGCATTGGTCGAACCATTATCACTATATGCGAGCCAGGTAATGATGTAATCACCATTAAGGTATTGCAATTTAGGCTCGTAATCGAACAAATTATTATTTGTGAGACGCACGGAATCAGTCCAGGCACCGTTTTGATAGATCGCATAGTACAGCTCAACGTCTGTTGATGTACTTTCGTCTTGATCCTGGTCTATGGCATAGACGACAAGCGCGGTATCATTTTCACCGGATATAATGACAGCTTTTGAAGCACGATTAGTTCCAGGTATGGCTTGCGGCGTTGACCACCCATTCCCACTATTAATACAGAAAAACAGCCTTTGATTATCATCGAGTAGCGCGCTTAGCTGTTCGTTACTGATATCCGGTAAGATTGGATCCGTGTCATTCGCCGGCGTTGCAGGAGCTTCAGTCAACCCGAATAACTTTGCATAATCCGTATCATCCCCCCTCACCAACATCATGCTGGCAGAATTACTCAATTGAACGACACCATACAAAGTAAAACTGCTTTGATTCAGTATATTTTCAGCAAGCGGCTGCGACCAGTTAGAGCCGAGCATGACTGAACTAAATATATCCCCTGTTGTTTCATTATCTGACAGCTTATAACTAATTTTTACATTACCGTCAGGGGCTGGATAAAGCGATATATTTTCTGGCGTCCGGCCATTAACAGGTAACTGGATTTCCTGGAATGAGAGCCCTGACGCATAAGCATTCAAGGACAAAATTGCCCAACATATGCACAGCATTCTTGCCATTATAATTTTCATTTTTCTTCCTAGTAACATCTGACTACTGTGTAACAGGGTAGGTATCAGATTTAGTAAACGTCCTTTGCTCACTTAATGTAACAGCCCTTTCATTCGCATCTGTCACATCCATTTTCGAACCTAACTTCAAGACACCATTTTTATACTGAATCAACTCAAAATATTTTGTGCCGACCGACGGGTATTGCACTCCACCCTGACATTGCATCCCTGAAAAATCATTCAACTCAGTACTCAGGGAAACCGATACATTGCAATATCTATTGAGTGACCCAATGATGTCATCATCAACAGGATTACTATTATATATTTTCACGAAGACGTTATAGAGAGACAGATCGATATCGGCACCGGAATCAGTTCCAAGTGACTCAGCATTCACCAGTGACGGCTTGTATTCTTTAACCACTCCAAGCCAGGGGGGTTGTTGACAGTTTGAGTCCGGATAATTTATATGTTCCTGCACATACTTATCCGGGTAGATTGTTATTACTTCTCTTTGATATTCGCCGGTGGATATTTTTACACATTCACCCACCCAAATCCCTGATGCCTGCACCAGGCTCATGTTAAAATCGAGTATTTTCTGTCTTAAGACAATAAGGTCTGCAGCATTGATAATTCCATCAGGATTATTGACAGGCGCAAGGTCTGCCTCCTGAATCTCTACTTGAGTTGGCACTGCCGTACCATCTACGAATTGTTTTACAACGATATAATCCGCCAGATTCACAATGCCATCCGGCGTTCCTTTTGGAGCCACATCTCCAGATGCGGCATATAGTGAAAAGCTTGCAATGAACAGGATGATTGCCAGGGCATGTTTAAGAAGCATTCCCAGTTTCACATGATTATTCATTTATCTTCCCTTAGCTTGTAAGATATTGATAGGATTATTTAATAATGGCGGTTACCCCAGATACCTCATTGCCATCAATATCATACGCCTTCGTATCAACGATATTTAAATTCTCAACGCCTCCTGACACGTAAAATTTAAACCTTACCATATCCTTGAGAACCTTGTTCTTGGTTGGCATTACCATCACCCTCAGTGATTCGCCATCATCTTTCCAGCTGACATTTTTGATATCCCCTCTGGGATTCACTACCTGCGCTCCCCCTACCCCATCATTATCCATATCCAGATCATGATGCATATCAATCTGAACAGCGTAAGGAATAACATCAGAAGTTAGAGAAATTTCCTGCAGCGGGGCTCTCTCAAGTGTTTGCAATTGAGGTTCTGACAGGCCTGAAGTTAATGACTCAACTTTGAAAGGATTAGGCTCACCAGTCCCTTCAAGAATCTCAAGTGGAACAGGGCCATATGATTCAGACATACCACCACTACTTGTAATGCTGATTTCTGTCATGCCTATCGGCAAATCAGGTGGCAAATCGATGATTACGGCAGTCTGCCACCAATCAGGGTCATTGTTTGTATACCTGTACGATGCAACCGAGCCATATGTGGCACCATATTTATATTCCGGAGAAATCCTGTTGGTTTCCCAACCAACAGCCATGTAAGAAGCAGGATCTGCATAAAGATTGATGACAGCGCGCACATGCGGGTCATTAGGCTGATAAACGATTGGGCTTCCGCTAGAAGGCGTAATAGTTACGGTAATTTTATCCCTGGAAAATTCATGCTTCCAGCCTGTTACCAAAGATATAGTGTCTCCTGCCCTTGCAGCAGTTGGAAATGGTTGAAGAGCCGCACAACCGGATATAAGCAAAGGTATAAGAAGAAGAAAAGCAAGAATACTCCTGTTTATCATTTTAATTCCTTGTTTGCCAGATAACACTACAAAATGTATTTTCCACATCCCGTAGTTATTATTGTGCTGCGATAAAAATATATCGCTTGAAAAACTTTTAATTTATTAAATCATCAATCAACTGAATTAACAACAGTAAAAATAAGATTTTTTTGTTATGGGGGTAAGAGCAAATACCGTGCCTTGTCAGTAAAACCACGAACACACCTGGTGTGTATAAACAACCGATGTCTATGTTTCATCATATATTTGTTAAAATTTTCGACGATTAAATTGATCAGAAAATAGACAGGATGACCAAACTCATTTTTATTCAATTACTTAAGATTCTAGAGTTTAGAGCGAACCAACCCCATCCGGCCTTACGTTATCAGCCCGAATAGTTTGATCGCTTCGTTGTTAATCCTTGTATTACGTCGCTTTACGCTGTTCATGTTCACGTTTTCCCT
>Ga0114931_10012026_pt1 | contig 10161 bp, 10 predicted proteins | sample 2SBtaG_FD_89579 | JGI IMG/M metagenome (GOLD analysis project Ga0114931, IMG submission 89579) | Deep subsurface microbial communities from Kolumbo volcano to uncover new lineages of life (NeLLi) - 2SBTROV14_V59a metaG | ecosystem: Environmental > Aquatic > Marine > Volcanic | place: Kolumbo... | reverse complement strand
TGAGGTGGGCTATCTCTCCTACTCCAACCGTCACGCCGATCTGCTGTTCGATATCGTCTCCCGGCGCTATGAAGCGAAATCCACGTTGGTGACCACCAACCGCCCCTTCGCCGAGTGGAACGAAGTCTTCCCCAATGCCTCCTGCGTTGTCTCACTGGTGGATCGGTTGGTACACCACTCGGAGATCATCGCCATCGAAGGGGAATCCTACCGGCTCAAAGAGGCCAAGGAGCATCAGCAACAAAAGACGGCCAGCCGGAAGCAGCGAAAAGCCAAAGCAGCACCAACAAAGGGAGCACCTTCATGACACAACCACCCATCCCCGACGACTGGACACCGGAGCAGGCCCTGGCGGTGTATGAGTTTGTCGATGAGATCCTGGATGCCATCTAGGATCGCTACGCCATCCAACTGGTTGAACTGATGCAGGAGGAACGCCAGACGACTTTCGATAGGGTGGATGAGGAGCTGCCATTCTGAGCAGTCAGTAGGGGGGGGGACGCTACTTCACTTGAGTCACTGTTGCTTGAAATCGGTTCGGCCAAATAACGGATTACCCCTTCGCCATTTATGCGCACTTTTGCTCAGCCACTAACAGACCGAACGTTTGCGTCCCAGCGGTGTGTCGGAAAACTCAGCTTGGAGTTGGGGGATTAGATCGCGTAGAATGAACATCGAACGGAGCTCCTTTTGGTATAAAAGGGGGTATACGGTTAGCTCCTCCTGAGTAAGCGCCCAGTTAAACCCGGTCGTCTGTCCATTATCTCCTGGTGAGGGACGCCGTAAACCCATCCTTGGGGGCTCGGCTGCGGCTATCCCTGCCGCAGACGCCCTCACCAGTAGATAATGGACAGACACCCTGCTGGGTCAACGTGATTAACTTGGCGCATACCTTCCTGATACAATATATAGTGGTGGAGTTTTCCAAGAACAAAACGCCGAAACGACCAGGATTGCCGGCGTGACGCGACTATCCCGGCAGCTACCGTGAATTCGTTGATTGGTTTCATGACGATACCGCATGCCTGGCGTATTTGGAGAGCTTGCGATGGCCGAACGGATTCCAGGGCCCTTCCTGTGGAGTTGCCGGGGAACCCTGGAAGCAAAGTCGTGGCCAATTGGTATGCCGAGCTTGTCGTCACCAGAAATCGATCATCGCAGGAACCATACTGGAGAAAACGCGAACCCCTTTGACAACATGGTTTGAGGCAGCATGGCACGTAACTACGGGTAAAAATGGTTTTTCGGCCAAGACCCTGGAGCGAACATTGGGGACAAGATACCAAGTGGCGTGGACAATCTTGCATCGGTTTCGCATAGCGATGATCCGATCTGAACACGAGCAGTTGTCTGGTAACGTTGAGGTTGATGAAACGCTCATCGGCGGAGTTAAACATGGCGGTAAAACCGGCCGTGGCGCTAAGAAGTGCATCGTAGCAATCGCCGTTGAGGTCAAAGAGCCCAAGGGTTTCGGACGGGTATGCATGCGCCATATTCCCGATGCTTCGGATGTCAGCTCGCGACCCTTTGTTTGCGACATGGTGAGTCCCGGCTCGACTGTGCTCACGGATGGCTGGAAAGGCTACAACCGGTTATCAAAGTGCGGATACACGCACAAGAAGGTCATACTCTCTTCCTCGGAAGACCCCCCGCACGTTGCCATGCCGGGTGTACATCGAATTGCGAGTTTGCTGAAGCGCTGGATTCTCGGTACCCACCAAGGTTCTGTATCGGAAGTGCATCTGCAGTCCTACCTGGAAGAGTACACTTTCCGATTCAACCGACGTACCTCGCGCAGTCGTGGCCTTGTATTTCGCCGACTTCTTGAACAATTGGTGGCGACAGGTCTGGTGACTGAAGCTGAAATCACTCATGGTTACTATTAGGCTCTTCGCTATTTCGAGTGGAATTCCCTCGGAAACCTATGCCAGTGTATCGGGGAATTCAGTGATAAGGAACCGATATGGACGGCAACCAGATTCTGCTCCTTGGGTTGGGCATAGAGGCCCCTTGGACACTGGTGGATCAGCGATTGGACATAGACAATCAGCCGCATGAGCTGCACCTTGAAGTGAAGGCCGATCGCGGGGCGAAGTACGCCTGCCCGGTCTGCGGCAAGGCCTGCTCGGCCCATGATTTCCAAGAGAAGACGTGGCGTCATCTGAACTTCTTTCAGCACCATTGCTATGTTCATGCCTCCGTGCCTCGTGTGAAGTGCCCGGAGCACGGCGTGAAGTTGGCGGAAGTCCCTTGGGCGCGCAAGGGCAGCGCGTTCACGCTGCTGTTTGAGCAGGCTGCAATGACGCTGGCGCGTGAGATGCCGGTCAATGCTGCAGCCCGGATCATCCAGATCACGGACACTCGCCTGTGGCGGATTGTGCAGCACTATGTGGCCCAGGCGGTGAGTCAGTTCGACTTGTCCTCAGTCGAAGCCGTAGGGCTTGATGAGACCGCCAGCAAACGTGGCCACAACTACGTGACGATCTTCATTGATATGGAGCGGCGAGCGGAGCCGGTGCTGTTCGCCACGCCGGGTAAAGGCAAAGAGACCGTGGCGTCCTTTGCCCAGTTTCTGAAGGATCACCAAGGCGAACCGGAGAAGATCAAGGAGGCGGTATGTGACATGTCACCGGCCTTTCTCAGCGGTCTCGCTGAACAGTTCCCTGAAGCGGAGGTCACGGTGGACTGGTTCCACATCGTGCAGACGTTTACGCGCGCCCTGGATGAGGTGCGGAAAAAGGAGAACCACGTGACACCGCTACCCAAACACGTGCGATGGGCGGTCTTGAAGAATGGCGAAGTGGATCACCTGACCACGAATCAGCTGAATGCCTTGGCTGAGCTTCTGGAGCAAGGACTGGATACGGCCACAGCTTGGCGCATCAAGGAAAGGCTGAAGTGGATCCGGCAGGCAAAGACCCCTCGGGCAGCGCGCTGGCGCATTACCCGCTTCATCAATTACGCAAAAGGCATGATTGGCGATAGCGTCCTGCTGGAGCCGGTCAGCAAAGCCCTGGAGACGCTGAGAAGGAATGCCGAGCGGGTGGTCAGACGTTGGACATCAACCTATACCAATGCGCGCCTGGAAGGCTTGAACAGTCTCTTTCAGGCAGCAAGAGCCAGGGCACGCGGATACCGGAACAACGAGACCTTCATCGCAATGATCTACATGATCGCCAGTCCGGCGGGTTCCATTCTCAAATCCACTTGAAATGACGAAGAGCCTACTATTAGTGAGACCACAAGATATAGGGGGTGGAGGAGCTAACCGTATACCCCCTTTGGTATAATATTCAACAGCTTATACTACATATTATATCGCGAAAGAGAAGCCCCGTTCATTGAATATCTTGTTGATAACAAAGAAGTATTTGGGTTTTAGTCGCAAAGTTTGGCATGCTGCTTTCAATATGCCATTATGCCTGCATAATTAATACTTATGATCATCGTCTCCTGTGCGAAATCTGCGGCTGGCATCGAAAATTTCTAGAAAACTTCAGACCATTACTTGCTGCATTTAATAGGTATATAAAAAAGCATAAACCATACTCGATATCTTTAGAATATCATGGGTCATTACGTGCGTTTGAGGACTTGAACTCATTAGGTTTTCTTAAAAGGGAAACCCGCCCTGTTATCTATACGATGAACGATCGCGTGCGTGATAAACTCGATTTTTCTGATATCGTTCTGGTTTCATCGGATGAAGATACGATTTAGCACAGAATGAAACCACTGAGGTATAAATATGGAAAAAATATGTAATGCATTGACATTTGATGTTGAGGACTATTACCAGGTCAGTGGTTTCGAAAACCATATTGATAGAAGCGAATGGAAAAATTATGAAAGCCGCGTCAAGGCCAACACGGAAACGATATTATCGCTCTTGGAAGACAATAATGTCAAAGCAACATTTTTTGTTCTAGGCATGGTTGCCGAACGTGATCACAGTATTGTTAAGGAAATATTCGATGCCGGACACGAGATAGCAAGTCATGGCTATTCGCACAGGCTAATTTACAATCAGTCTCCCGAAGAGTTCAGGTCTGAGACTGTCAAGTCCAAGGATTTGTTGGAAAGTATTATCAATGAGCCGGTCTGCGGTTATCGTGCCGCCAGCTATTCAATAACCAATAATTCGTTATGGGCGCTAGATATTATACATAATTCTGGATTTCAGTACGATTCGAGTATATTTCCTATCTATCATGATCGATACGGGATAAAAGATTTTAGCCGGCGAATAGGGCCGGTTAATTATCAGAACACCTCTTTGGACTTGATAGAGTTTCCCATAACAAGTGTAAAGTTATCGGGCCTAAATATACCTGCATCTGGAGGGGGGTACTTTCGCCTGTATCCATATTTTATAAGCAAGATACTGCTCAATAATTTCTTGATAACTGAAAAGCAGCCGTTTGTATTTTACCTCCACCCATGGGAATTCGATCCAGAGCAACCTAGAGTACAGGGACTTAGCTGGTTTACAAGATTCAGACATTACAACAATATTCATAAATGCAGTGATCGCCTTACCCACTTAATTCACGACTTTAAGTTTGGCCGTATCATCGACATACTACGAGATATGCAGTTATTGAGTAAGTAACATTGAATAGTCTCACAGGCAAAGCCATCTACCTTATTGGGCTTAATTTCATCAAGTACGCCATCGGCTTTCTTGTCCCAATATTTATTGCCAGGATACTGAGCAAACATGAATACGGAACCTACCAGCAAGTCCTACTGCTGATAAATACTTTATCCGGGACTATGGTTCTCGGGGTTCCGACATCTATATATTATTATTACAATTTGCATAAAAATGATTTGCACAAAAAGACTCTTGTCATGCAATCATTTATCATACTGAATATTTCAGCACTGATAACGGTTATCGCAGTTAATGTTGCTAGGTATTCAATTGCATCTTCACTCGGTAACGAGCGGCTGATTGAATTGATACCCATTCTGTCCGTATATATATATTGTTTCATCGTATCTGAATATTATTTTCATCTGCTTGTATCGAAAGATCAGTACACTAAAAGTGTAATCTTCGGTGTATCAGAAAGCTTGTTGAGGTCTGCACTGGTTTTGTCCGCCGCATTTATTTATCAGGATGTACTTGCACTTGTTATCGCCATATCAATTTATGCTTTTGCAAGATATAGCTACAGTGTATATGGGTCATCAGAAGACTTCGTATCTCTAAAAATATTCAAGGCACACCAATATGTAAAAAAGCAGATATTGTACAGTTTGCCGCTTGCCTTCACTGCATTGGTAGGATTAGTAGGGCGTATGGTCGATCGATACCTAATCACACTGCACTATACAACTTCGCAATTTGCGGTCTATACTGTAGGTGCCATCGAATTGCCTCTGGATGTCATTTTCCAAGGGTCTGTAGCCAATGTCCTGCGTACGAAAATACCAAGGTTGGTCGTTGAAGAGAAATATTCAGAAGTCACGGCTCTGATAAGTGAGGCCACGCGAAAACTGGCCTTGATTATTCTCCCAATATTCATGTATCTCTTGTTTTACGGAAAAGACTTTATTCTTATTCTGTTTACCGATAAATATACTGAAAGCGTCGATGTCTTCATCATCTATCTGATGTTGACACCGCTGCATATATTTATATTGAGCGTTGTGCCCCAGTCATTCGGTCTCACAGGCATCGGCTTCAAAATAGCGTCCTTCACGATTCTCTCAAACGTAGTATTGAGTATTATTCTACTAAAAACGATTGGTTTTCTTGGGCCTGCGGTTTCCACCGTCCTTACCACATATATGAGTGTTATAATATACTTATATATAGTCAAGAAATTATTACACAAAAGAATCGTCGATTTTGTGCCGGTATCTGAGATTATAAAGGTTCTTGCATTGTGTTTTTTATTACTACTGGTACTGCATAATTTACATATATCTGGATTAAGAACAGTAGATTTTTTCATTAATGGCATAATATATGTTTCATGCTTTATTGTTATTGCCTGGCTAACCAATATCTTTAAAAATGCCGATAAGGATATGGTTATTAGTATCAGGAAGAGAATTCCTAAGTATATAGGGAGATAGGGCTATGGCAATTGCAGGAAAAATCAGAAACAGGCTATTTATTGAGCTAAAACTGACTTCACTACTATTAAAAATAACGAAAAATAATCCTGTAATCTTGATGTACCATGGTGTCTCAAAAAACAGTGATCTGGCACACAACAGCAAACATCTGGATTATCAGTTATTTAAAAAACAGTTAATTTTATTATCCAATTATTATGAATTTGTCAGTGTTGATGATTTAATAGAAGATATAACTACTGGTCAGCCCAATTTTCCTAAAATCGCCATAACATTTGACGATGGATATAAGAACAATTCTGAGATTGCTGCCGATATATTAAGCGATCTTGGGTTAACAGCTACATTCTATCTATCAACAGGGTACATAGGAACGGACCGCTGGATGTGGACAGACCTCCTTGAATACTCACTGCTGAATACCTGTAAAGACTACCTGGACACTGCTTTAAGTGATAAGCCATTGGCTTTGTCAAGCCCGAACGAGAGGAGGTCTGTTCTATCCAGACTAAAATTCATACTTAAATCTGAAAAGAGCGCCGAGAGTGAATCAATAGTCAAAAAGATCGCGCAACAACTGTTGAATGATCCGAAGATATTGCCATTCGGTGATTACTGTTTCATGAACTGGAGCGACGTGAAGTCCTTAGATAGCGCAGGATTCACCATTGGTGCCCATACTGTAAATCATCCAATACTCTCGCGTATCAATACAAACGACGCTAAAAAAGAAATTGTTACCAGCAAAAATACAATCATCGAGAAAGTTGGTAAGTGTTCCAGTGTCTTCTGTTACCCGAATGGCAAGAAAGCTGATTACGATTCTGAATTAATGAATATTACCAGAAAATATTTTAAGGCTGCCGTTTCCACGAAATATGGCTATGCCAGAGGCGATGAGCTTTTCGAACTCAGACGTATCGGAGTAGACAATTCACTCGGTGATTCGCTGCTTCTCAAGCGCATCATGAATCAGACAACTGGAGCAGTATAACCGGATGTCCTTTTTATATAGCTTGTTTACCTTTCTTCAACCAGGAATTCTGTTTCCCGCTCTGGCTCCCTATAAGCCGTTACTGTTGTTATCGTTACTGGCCCTCGTCTCCACCCTGGTTAAATCGCCAGACTACTCAAGAAAACTTGTATTCAGCAACAGTGCCTTGAGGTACTTAATCGGTTTCGTGCTGGTACAGATTATTTCTGTTTATTACAGTGGCTTTTACAGTATGTTCCAGTATTTTTTATTCTGGTATGCCTACATTGCGTTCATTATTGTATCTGTACTTTTAATTTCCAGTATTAAGGAAATCCAGCGTTATATTCTTGGAATGATACTGGCAGGTGAGTTTATCGTCGGATATGGGATCTATGCCGTTATTTACCATCTGCCTAGCTCCATTGAAGGACGGGCCGGCGCCTATGGAATGTATGAAAATCATAATGATTATACTTTTATGATTATTCAGATCTTACCATTTGTCTATATGATGCGCTTCAGGACTCAGAACGGCTTTTATAGGTTATTACTGAATATCATGTTACTATCGCAAATCGCAGGGGTTGTGTATTCCCAGTCTCGGGGTGGTATGGTTGCGCTAGTCGTAGAGCTGGGTTTACTGTACGTTAACACGACAAAGGCACGCATAGGAATTTTTAAGATTCTATTAATGGGAAGTATTGCTGTCGGCGCAGTCGCTTTCCAGATTATTCACCGGGATGAAGAGCAGGGCCCTCAGTATACAACTGCAGATGCGGAAGGGTCACGTTTCGAACTCTGGAAAGCGGGAAAGAACATGTTTTTTACCCACCCCTTACTTGGTGTAGGAAGTCTGCGGTTTGGAGAGTTTTCACAAGATTACGCTGAAATCAGTCATGATAACCGGGGTAAAAACGCGCATAATACCTACGTAGAGATCTTGGCCACCACTGGGCTAGTCGGCTGGATCTGTTTCTTCGGTTTTATCAAGACATCCATCAAACAACTGAGGCAAATGATCAAGGACAATAAGGAAAACACTGTCGGGTCTTATGCTTTAGCGACCCTGATCGCTTTTTATTCCATTTTGGTTAGGGCATTATTCGATACGAAAACCTATGACTGGAGCTTTTATACCCTTTGTGTAATAGCCGTTAGCTTATATGCGTACTATAGCAACCAGAAACTTAGGAAAACTACCCAGGAAAACCTGTCTCAGGACGGCCAAGAAACCGAACAGACAGGCACCTTGAATCAGTCTGGTTCACGCCTATAGAGCCAAGGTCAGAATAGAAAAACAATCGGTAAAACAGCGTGCTACTGTCGTATAGCTTACATTCCGCGCGAGGCCAGAAGAGATTCTGGAATTAACCCAAACGCATGAAAGCAAGCATCGATAGGCACTATTTATCTACCCATAACCATTGCTTGCTGGACAATTGTACCCCTTGCACACATTCTACAAACCTCAATCCATCAAGAGGTTTGACATTTAGTGGATACCAAGATCAAGAAGACAGCGATCCTGCCATCAGTGAAATATTACATGGAACGGCTGGGGCTTGTGCAGTTGTTTGACAAATAGCTACCCAACCACAACGACGCGGAGATCGCAGCGAGCCAGGTTTTGTGCACGATGGTGCTGAACATCATGGTCTCGGCAAAGCCGCTGTATCGGGTAGAGGATTGGCTGCATGATGACCTGGACGGGATCGCCGAGAAACAAATCCATGCCGCCAAGTACCATGATGATCGATTGGCGCGCAACCTGGATGGCCTGTTTGCTGCGGATCGGGCGAGTTTCATGGTGGATCTCAGCGCCCATGCGATTCGGGAACACCAACTGATCACGCAGGAGATACACAACGACTCGACCCGCATCACCCTGATGGGCGCCTACCCGGGTGGAGACCCAGGGGCGGTAAAGATCACGCATGGACACAACAAGGATCACCATGCAGATTGCAAACAGATCGTATTGGGCTTGAACATCACCGGAGATGGCCCTGTCCCGCTCAGCTACCGCCTGTATGATGGCAACCAGGCGGATATCACCACCCACCCGGTGAATTGGCAGGATCTGCGAGAGCAACTGGGCAAGGAGTCCTTCATCTACATCGCTGACAGCAAATTGTGTTCAGATGGAAACCTGCGCACCATCGACGAAAACGGCGGACGGTTCATCACCGTAATCCCGCACAATATCTGTGAGGTAAAGCAATTTCTGCAGCGCGTCCGGGCAGGCGAAGCGGTGACATGGCAACACCGGCATAATGTACCCGACAGCCGCAAGAAGGGGCGTTTCAATGCCTATCGAATCCATGAGGGTGAGCCAATGGACGGCTACCGAATTCTCTGGATACACAGCGCAGCCAAAGAGCGACAGGAACCTAGCGCCAGGGAGAGACGCATCACCCAGGCGGAGTCGGCCCTGAAGAAGGTTTCACCTGGACTGAACCGGTACCGTCTCAAGTCACGCGCACAGATTGAGCAGGCCATCAAAAAGGCCGTTCATGGAGCAGGCCCCTACCTGACGGTAGAGATTCAAGAGGGAACAACCGTGGAACAGGTGCAGATAGGCAGCGGACGTCCCGGCCCCAACACCCGTTACCGGGAAGAGGAAAAGACCTCCTATCGGCTGGAGTGGACACGAAATAAGGCCGAGATCAGCCAGGCGCAACGCACGGATGGCTTCTTTCCGTTGGTGGACAACACCACGCTGGAACCCGTTGAGGTATTGAAGACCTATAAGAATCAGCCCTACTTGGAGAAACGCTTCAGCACTCACAAATCCGTCCTGGAGGTCGCACCGGTATTCCTTAAAACGTCACGGCGTATAGAGGCGATGATGTTCCTCTATTTCATCGCCCTGATGTGGGTCAGTCTGATCGAGCGGAGGATCCGGCTGGAGATGCAGGGGCAGCCTATCGACCGTCTACCCATGCGGCCTGATGGCTCGTACACGGACAAGCTGTTAATGGCCATCTAAACTGACCCACCTACGGCCAACAATTTTGACCCACCCTGGGGGTGTATCGGAGGCCGCAAGGCCGTAACCTCCCCGCGATCATCGATTGCCTATTGGCGGGGAG
>Ga0114931_10012025_pt1 | contig 10161 bp, 7 predicted proteins | sample 2SBtaG_FD_89579 | JGI IMG/M metagenome (GOLD analysis project Ga0114931, IMG submission 89579) | Deep subsurface microbial communities from Kolumbo volcano to uncover new lineages of life (NeLLi) - 2SBTROV14_V59a metaG | ecosystem: Environmental > Aquatic > Marine > Volcanic | place: Kolumbo... | reverse complement strand
CGTCGCCCACGAGCACAACATCGTCCACCGCGACCTCAAGCCGTCCAACATCTTTTTGTGCAATCGGCCCGGGCGACCGACCCTGGTCAAGATCCTCGACTTCGGTATCTCCAAGGTGCTGCACAGCCAGGACCAGGCCACGCGCACCGGGCTGGTCATGGGTACGCCCAGCTACATGGCCCCCGAACAGGCCGAAGGTCGCGCCGGGGACGTGGACGGCCGCACCGACATCTTCGCCTTCGGCGCGATCATCTACGAGTGCCTCACCGGCAAGGTCGCGTTCGAGGCGCCGTCGGCGGTGGGCACCATCTACCAGGTGTGCCACGTGGAGCCGACCCCGGTGCGCGAGCACGTTCCCGACCTGCCGCGCGCGCTGGATCAGGTGGTGTCGCGCGCCCTGTCGAAATCACGCGAGGCACGCTACAGCACCGCACGCGAGCTGCGCGACGATTTCGTTCGCGCCTGTGCCACGGTTGGCGACGCGACGGTCATGTTGGTCGATCAGCTCGGCGCCGCCGGTGGGATTCCCCGGGCCGGGGCGAGCGATCGCACCACGTTGTCCTCGGCCGCCGGCGCACGCGGCGGAGCCACCGGCCTCCAGGAGCGGTCTGGCCGCGGCTGGAAGTTGCCCGTGGCGCTGGTCGCGGTCGCCGTGGTGGTGATCGCCGGGTTCTTCATGGTCAAAGGCGGTTCGGGGCAGAAGTCAGCGGCTCGACGCACGCCTGTGGCCCAGCCGGTGTCCCACGTAGACGCGGGGGTTGCGCCGGCACCGATGGATGCGGCCGTGGCGGCCATCCCGATCGACGCGGCTGTCACGGCGGACGTCACCCCCGACGCGGCGGCCAAGACCGCGGCCAAAGACGGCAACGCGCACGACCGCAGCCATCGCGCCAAGCGTCCCCACCCCAAGACGGGCTCGCCCAAGAGCACGCGCCACCGCAAGAAACCGCGCAAGCATGGCCGCAAGCACACGTACGGCTCTCGCAACAGGCACAAGACGAATACCGGCAAAGTCAAGACCGGCAAAAAGCCGGCGGAAACCAAGTCGGGAAACAAGAAAATCAAGAACCAAATCGAGGACACGTGGTGAGACACCTCAGCTCAATGATCATCATCGCGGTGGCGACCACCACTGCGGTTGCACACGCCCAGCCGACCGCCGAGCAGCAGGCAAAGAAGCTGTTTTTCGCCGGCAATCGCAAGCTCCGCGCAGGCGACTACAAAGGCGCTGCGGAGAACTACCGCCGCGCTTACGCCAAGGTGGCGAATCCGAAGATTCTGCACAACCTGGCCGTTACCTATAAGCTGCTCGGCCGCAACGTGGACGCCGCCAACACCTACGAGATGTACCTGCGCGATCCGAAGCGCAATCCGCACAAGGTGGGCATGGTGGAAAAACGCCTGCACGATCTGGAGCAGAAGGTCGGCCACATCGAGGTCCAGGCCAGCGAAAAAGACGCAGCGGTGTACATCGATGGCTCGCGGTTGATCGCGGCCAATCGGTCCCGCCGGGTCGAGCCGGGGGTGCACACGATCACCGCCAACAAGCACGACTTCCGCACCACGCGCGTCCAGGTGACCGTGGCGGCGGGCGATACCCGGGTGGTTCAGTTCCAGCTGGTCCGGGTGGCCAAGGTCGCCAGCAATGACAGCGACACCGACACCGACACGGATACGGACACCACCACGGACACCAAGACCACGGACACCAAGACCACAGGGTTGACCATCACGAGCTCGGCCGCGCCGCGGCGGGGACGCCTCGGCCTGTATGCGCGCGGCGACATCGACGGCAACTCGTTCGGCCGCGGCGCCGTGCTGACCGTGGCGCTGGCCTACCGTGCCAGCGACCGCTTGCAGTTCGGCATCGGCGGCATCGTGGGTGCCAGTCCCGGCGCCTACGTGGGCGCCACGTTCGCGCTCAGTACGGGTCGCATTCGCCCGGTGCTGCTGGCCGGCATGCCCGTGCAGTTCACCGACGGCGCCACCATGGTCGGCGTGCACGCGGCGGCCGGGCTGCACATCGCGGTTACCCGCAACATCGGCGCGCTGGTGACTGCAGGTGTGGGGTACTTCGGCAACGCCCCGGACAACTTCGACCGCACCCTGTTCGTACCGTCGGTCGGCCTCACCTGGCGCTTGTAGGAGGTCTGCGATGACACAGGCGCGCTACGTTGCGTTCGTCGCCGCCGTGTGTGGCGCATTGTCGGGCTGTGGCGACGACTCGAGCGGCGCTAAACACACGCACGCTGCCGACAGTGTCGCGGCCCGGCTGCTCGATGTCACCAAGCTGTCCGATACGTGGATGCGACAGCTGGTCGCCGGCGCCGACGGCGTCGCGCTTTCCGACCTGGGGTTGACCAGGGCGGCGTTCTTGTCCGGTGTCGTGGAGCGCGCGGCCCTCGAGGTTGGCAAGTCGGGAAGGTTGCCGCGGGAAACCCTCAACCAGCTGCTGCGCTACGCCCACATGGCGGACTTGTCCGCGCAGGAGGCGATGTTCGGGGCGCTCATCGCGGGTGCGAAGCGGCCGTGCCGTCGCTGTGTCGCGCTGCTCGATCAACTCATCCAGCGCGATCACCACCGACTGGCCAGGGCGCGCTGGCTCAGCCGCTACAAGCTGTGGCGCGTCGTGTTGGCGACCCGGCCGGAGTGAAGCTCAACGCAGCTTGTGCGTGATCTGCGGAATCGTCAGATACGCGCGCGTGGCTGGCGCCGTGCCCGCCTCCGAAGACACGTTTCACGCCGTCGCCCGCTCGGCGACCAGCTGACCTCACGGCGCTGCGCGCTCCAACCGTCGCATCCAGCTCACGAAATCCGGCGCCAGCCGCGGCACCAGTAGCTCGCTGGCGGTCTCGACCATCGCCAGCTCACCGTACAGGGCGGCATCGGCCAGGGTGGGTTGCTTCCCGAACAGAAACGGCCGGGCAGCCAGGGTCGCCGCTGTGGGTTCGAGCATGCGTTGGGCGCGGGCGACGAGCGCATCTCGTTCTTCACTCCAGCGGTCGATGCAGCCGCTGCCGTACTTGCGCTCTTTGACCAGCACATACAGTCCGCGTTCCCACGCCGAGGCAAAACGCCTGGCGATGTCCGGCGACGCGATGCGAAACAGCACGTCCTCCAGCTCGGTGTCGCACCAGTCCGCGTACGCCCACACCGAGCCGCGGGTCGCTTCGTCCACCACCAGCGTTTCCGGGTGCGCCGCGGCCAGTCGTTCACATATCGCGCGGGAGTCGACGATTACCTCGCCATCGTCTTGGAGCACGGGAACCTGAACATAGCCGCCGGTGAGCTCGGCGAGCTGTTCGCGCTCGCCGTAGGGCACGTCGACCAGGTCGTAGGTCTCGCCGCACAGGTCCAGTGCCATCTGCACTTTGCGCGCGTAGGGGCTGTAGTCGAACCGGTAGAGCTTCATCTGCCGAGACTACGCCGCGGTTTCTTCGGGCGCTACCGACTCGGACGGCTCGGGATGGGAATCTTCGGACTTCGAGCCCGGGAGCGCCTCGTACACGATGGCGGTGCAGAACATCATCATCACGCCGAAGGCAAACAGCAACGGGCTGTACGGGATGCGCGGGTCGATCTCGTTGCCGCCGGTCCACATGCGCAACGAGTCGGCCAAGCCGACGCCCAGCAACGATAGCGATACCAGCGCCCAGGCGACGGTGACCGTGATGCGTAGGCGGTCGTGGGGCCATTTTTTCGCACGCTCGTAGGCGTCGCTTTTCATCAGCTCGGGGTCAGGGACGATGGGGAAGAAGCGGGTGAACAGCAGGATCAGCAGCGCCATCAAGCCGACGAGGCCGACGACGAAGCCGAACTCCACCCACGATGGCGTGTACGAGCCGGAGCTGAACTGGATGCGCGCGCCGTGGGTTTGGGACGGCACGATGATGAGCAGACGCTTGGTAATGGCACCGATGATGCCGCCGGAGGCCGCCACGCCCAGCCAGGTGATCGACGACTTTTTGGTGATGAACATGTAGAACGGCACCACGAAGCACGTGCCGAGGGCGACCACGGTGAGCCAGAAGTAGGGTGCGTAGACACCGGTGACGATCGCGTGGGCGACGTTGCGGTCACTACGGGGCCCGGCGTACGTGGCGGTCATTTCTTCGGCGAGCATGAAGTACAGGTAGATCGCCGCCAGGACCCACATCAGATTGCCGAGCCAGCGCAGCGCCGAGTCGGGGAGCTTGTCCCGCAGCGAAAACAGGCGGCGCAAGATCAGCGACACCACGATCAACACACCGGTTCCGGAAACACCCGCGAGGGTGACGAACGCCGCCGGCTGCAGTGGGCTGTACCAGCCGGGCCGGCCCACCTGCAAGCCGAAGATGAAGCCCTCGGTGGACTGCACGATGATGAGCAACGGGAAGATGGTGAGGGACAGCCAGTACGAAGTGATGTGGTGGCGGTGGCGCTCCTGGACCGAATCGCTGTAGCCCAGCGCCCAAACCCGGTACAGCGGACGCAAAAGCTTCGGGCCTTGGTTGGCCATCCGCGCCGCGTCGGCCCGACCGGCGAGGAAGAAGAACACCAGGGTCGAGAACAGGTAGCCCGCCCCGATCATCGTGAACGTGCCGTAGAACGGCGATTGTGGTCGGGCATAGCGCGGCAGCTTGATCACGCCGTCGAACGGACGACCCAGGTCGGCCAGGATCGCCGCGCTGCCGGAAATGAGCGCCGTGATGGTGATCAGCTCGGCGAGCCGGGTGACCGGCTGCAGCTCCTTGACTTTGAACAGCCGCGCCATGGCGGCGACCGTGATGCCGGCGAAGCTGACGCCGACGAAGATGACGTAAAAGCCCACGTGCAGGCCCCAGGGCGCACCGCCAAAGCCCAGGTTGCGCAGGCCGGAGGTGATGAAATGGTAGTGGTCCTGGTACCAGAAGCAGAACGCGCCGAAGCCGACGCACAAAAGCGCGATGCCCACCAAAAGGTACCAGATCGGGTGGGGCCGGGTCTGGCTCACCAGCTCCTCGTGTCTGGTGCTCGTGTCTGTCGTCGTCCGGTCGGCCACGTGACTACTCCGCTTTGTCCCGTTTGAGATAGACAACGTTGGGCCCGGTGTCCAGCTCCTCGAGCACCCGGAACCGACGCGGGCTCTTGTTGAGCTCGCTCACTTTGCTCTCCGGGTCGTTCTGGTCGCCGAACACGATGGCGTCTGCCGGACAGGCTGCCGCGCAGGCGGTGAGTTGCTGGCAGTCCTCGTCGCGCACCGGGCGCTTCTCCATCTCGGCTTGCTCTACCAGGGGCTTGATCCGATGGTGACAGAACGTGCACTTTTCGACGACTCCGGCGGGGCGAGTCGCCACGTCCGGGTTGAGCATCTGGACCGAAACCGCGTCCCACTTGGGTTCGGTCCAGTTGAACGACCGGCGCGAATACGGGCAGGCGACCATGCAGTAGCGGCAGCCGATACAACGGTCCCAGATCTGGTAGGTGATTCCGTCGGTCCCCTTGTAGGTCGCTCCCACGGGGCAAACCTTTACGCACGGCGGGTCAGTGCACTGCTGGCACGGGAACGGCAACAGCTGGGGCATCGCACCGTCGGCGCTTTCATCCCAGTACATGCTCATCCACTCGATGTGGGCACCGTCGAATTTTTCCTCCGGGCCGAACGTGGGGATGTTGTTTTCCTGGCGGCAGGCGACCGTGCACGCGGCACAGGCAGTGCAGCGGTCGAGGTCGATGACCATGCCCCACCGGTGCGTGGACGCGGTGGCGTTTTTTTGCTTTTGCGCGGCGACGACCGAGCCGAGGCCCGCTGCCAGCGCGGCTACCCCGGCGAGCGACGCGCCGCCACCTCTGAGCAGTTGCCGGCGGGTGATCATGCGGCCCCCTTGTCGAGGCGCGCCCGGGTGCCGCAGAACACGCTGGCACCGCTGCGAGGCGCCGGGCCCGGGTGCAATAGCTTCATGACGTTGATGCCATCGACCTCGTGGCGGTTGTTGCGTCCGCGGCCGATGGAGATGGCGAGACAGCCCCGGCGCATGCGCGGCTCGCGGCGCCCGATCAGGGTGGCGGAGCCCCAGTTGCTGGTCACTGTGACTTTGTCACCGTCGCCGATGTCGGGCGCGTCCTCCGGGTTGAAGAACACCGAGTGTTCCCACGGCAACACGTTGGTCCGGTTTTGCAGCATGCGCAGCCACGGCATGTTGGGACCACCGACGGCGTCGGTGAGATCGCGGTAGGCGAGCAGCTTGAACGGGTACTTTTCCTCGTCGCCCGCCCACTGCGGCAGCTGGTAGGCAGTGTGAAAGCGGAACGTCACCGGTTGCACGGCCGCGTCGGTGGCTTCGTACCAGACGCCGCGGTCCTCGATGGCTCGCACGAACGAGCGCTCGCTGTTGGCGACGATGGAGCCGCGCTCGAGTTTTTGCAGTCCGGCCCAGCGGTCCTGGATCGCGTTGTGGAAGCTCTTCCACGGAAACGCCGTAGCGACGCCGCCGCCGAGCGTCTGGGCGGCGTCGATCAGCACGTCGGTGGTGGCGCGGGTGTCGAGCAGCGGCTTGATCACCGGCCGCCGCACGCCCGCCACGGCGCGGGCGAGGGCGGGTGCGGAGGCCGCGTCCTCCCAGCGCTCCATCGGCGTGTGGTCCGGCAGCACCAGGGTCGCAACGGATGCCACCGTGCCTTCCAGGTACGGCGAGAAGCTCACGACGTGCGGAATCTTGGCCAGCGCCTTGCGCCAGCGTTCGGGCTGGATACGCGAATGAACCGGATCGGTGTAGTGAATCAACGCCATGCCGGGCGGGGTCTTCTCAATCGCCTCCGGCAGGGTTTCGTGGATCGACCCGGCCAGCGGATAGCCATTGGTGCCCGCCCCGTCCAGGCGTGGTCTTGCCAAACCGGCGGTGGCCACGCTGTCGATGGAGAACACGGGCCAGTCGGCGTAGTCCGGGTGGGGCGACACCCGCATGCCCCCGGCGGGCGCCTCGACCGCACCGAGCAGCGCGTTGAGGCCGAACGCCGCCGCCGCGGTGTCGAAGCCGTTCGAAAAACTGGTGCTGCGTTCATCGACGAGCACGAACGCGGGCCGGTTGGCCCAGATGTCGGCCGCGAGCCTGGTGATTTGTCGCGGCTCGAGCCCGGTGATCTTGGCGACGCTCTTGACGGTGTAGTCTTTGACGAACGCCCGGAACTCGGCGGTGTTGACGAACGACTCGGCGTCCAGTTTCTCGTGGGCTTTGAAGTGGTCCACCAAGACGCGACTCAGACCCAGCGCGAGCGCGCCGCCGGTGCCGGGTTCGATGCGCAGCCACTGGTCGGCGTTGTACGCCGCCAGGTCGAACATGGCGCCGGCGTGGACGATCTTTGCCCGGTGGCCGCGATCGCCCCGGCGCAGCGCGGCGGCGACCCGCGCAAAGTACACCGACTGGCACGAGTTCTCGATCAGCGCAGACTCGAGACTGAGCACCGTGTGCGCCCCGAACCAGCCGTAGGCCGGGCTCTCGCTGCCGTTCATCACGGCCTTCATGGCCTGGGCCAGCACGCCGCTGTGACTGGGCCGGCCGTCGACGAAGTTGGGGGTGCCATAGGCGCGACAGAATCGTTCGAACAGCTCGTGGGTGAAGCCGCGTTCCATCCCGGTCATTACCAGCAGCTTGTCCGGGCCGCTCTTGCGCACCTCGCCGAGCCAGCTCACCAGCTTTTTGGTCGCGTCTTGCCACGAGATCGGCACCAGCTTGCCGCCGACTCGCTCGAGGGGCTGCTTGATCCGCTTGGAGTCGTACAGCGCCTGCAACGTCGACAGCCCGCGCGGGCCGATGCCGCCTTTGTTGACCGGGTTGTCCGGGTTGCCTTCGACGCGCACCGCGCGGCCCTCGACCACGCGCACGTGAATGCCGCAGCCCGCCGAGCACTGGGCACACGAGGTCTTGAACCATCGCTCCTCGTAGCGACCGTAGTCGTTGGCGCCGGGGACATACGGTTTGGCCATCGCTTTGCTGAATGGGTCGTCGCCGCGCGGCGTCCAACCCTTTTTGCAGCTCGCGGCGGCGGCCGTCGCGGCGGCGGCGCCAGCGCCCAGGCCCAGCTTCCTCAGCCAACCGCGGCGAGTGATGGTTCCCGTGGGGTCTTTGGGGTCGCGATCGCTCATTTGTGACAGACTCCGCACTCGTTGTCGGCGCCACGCTGGCGGTGGCAGGCCATACACGAGCTCATGTGTAGCAGGCGTTCGTTGGGTTTGCGCGGCGGCTCCTCCCACTCTCGCACGTTGCCGTGGCAGACCTCGCAGTCGATCTTGGCGATGCTCACGTGCGGCCGGTGGGAGAAGTACACGTGGGCCGGGTTGCGCGTGACCTGATACCACTGGAACGGTTCGTTCTTGCCCGCGAGCTCGCGGACCTTGTGCTCGTTTTCGCGGGCGGACTGCACCTTCATGTGGCAGCGCAAGCACGAGCTGAGCGACGGCAAGCCGGCGTGGATGCCCTTTTCGGCGCCCGGGTGGCAGTCGGTGCAGACCAGCTGGCGCTGCTTCATCTTTTTGGCGAGCTCTTTGCTCAGGTGCAGCTTGTGGTCGAACGCGATCGGCTGCTCCGGCGCGTTCGCGTCGGAGGCGCACGCGGTCGCGGCCACCAGGGTGACGAGGGCGAGCCACCTCATCGGTTGGCTCCTGTGCGGAACGGGTGACAGCCGATGCAGGTCGTGGCCTGGGGCTCGTGGTTGACCCGATCGGTGTGGCACTTGCCGATGCAGGTCTGTCGGTTTGGCCGCAACGTTTTGTGAGTGGTGTGGCAGTTGCTGCATGTCAGGTGATCTTTGACCTGGTGCAGGCGCGCCAGCTTTGCCGTCGGGTGACAGCTCGTGCATCTGGGTGGCCGCGCAAGACCCCTGGGACCGTGCGGCCGGTGGCACGTGTTGCAGCTGCCTTTGACCCGGCGCGCATGGGTGGTGCGGGCGATGGTCTTGTGGCAATCGGCGCAGCCGCGCACGAGCTGTTTGCCCGAGTGCTGGTCGTGGCAGCTGAGGCACTTTTTGTGGCCCTGCGGGGCCGTGGCGTTCTCGCGGCGGTGACAGCTGCCGCAGGCCGGCGTTTTGCGCTTGGGCTCGTGGGCGGTGTGGCAGCTGGTGCATTTTGCGTGGCCCGTGTTCGCCAGGGTCAGTTTCTGCTGTTTGGCGTGGCAGCTGCCGCACGGTTTGGGCACCACGGTGTGGGTCGCGTGGCAGTCGGTGCACGTCGCTTTGTTGTCGTGGAACGCGCCCGGAGAAATCGCTTTGGTGTGACACGCCCCGGTGCAGGCCACGCTGGCAGTCATCGCCGTGGCCTGGCGCGGGTGGATGTCGTGGCAACCCAGACAGCGGCCGCGCTTGCTCACCGGGTGCTCGAGCACGCTGCGCACCTTGGTGTGACAGCGGTTGCAGCTGGCGCGCACGTGACCGAGGGGGTTGTGCGGCCGGTGGCAGTTGGCGCAGCGGTTGTGCTGGGGCACCCTGGCAGACGCCAGGGTCAGCCGGCCGGTGTGGCAGCTCTGACAGCGCCGCACCTTCGCCTTGACGAACTCGTGGGGCTGGTGACACTCGGTGCAGCGGTCGTGGCCGGCGAACAACGCGGTGGCGGGTACCCGGGGTTTGGTCTTGCGGTGGCATTCGTAGCAGGTCTTTTGCGCGGCCACCGCCTTGTTGTGGGCTTTGTGGCAGCCCAGGCACGTCGAGTTCTCCGTCGTCGACATGTTGCCGTGGTGGGCCAGCTGCTCTTTGTGACAATCCAGACAACGCCGCGGCTGCAGTGACGGGTGTTTGTGTACCTGGTGGCAGTTGCTGCACTGCTCTTTTTTGTGAATCTGGATGTGGATGGTCTTTTTGTTCGTGTCACCGTGACAGCTGAGGCAGTTCCACGCTTTCTTGCGCGTGTCGGTCGTGGTCAAAAAGTCGTGACAGGTGAGGCAATCGGATGCCGTCTTGTCGGTGCTCAGGGCGTGGACTTCGACGCGGATGTCGTTGTGGCACTTGCGGCAGCGTTCGAGCTTGGGCTTGACGAACTGCTGGGCGCCCACGTCGTGACACGCCTTGCACTCGATCCGGTCCGAACCGGTGACGTGCGCCTTGTGCAAGGTGCTGGACAACACGGTCTCCTTGGTGAGCTTGGGGCGCACCGGCTCCGTCGGCGCTTCGGGTTGGGGCGCCGGCCATTTGGGCTGGGAGTGGCGGTTGGCGACG